>Ga0180120_10000012_pt1 | contig 73153 bp, 99 predicted proteins | sample CPBDNA_3_FD_129677 | JGI IMG/M metagenome (GOLD analysis project Ga0180120, IMG submission 129677) | Freshwater to marine salinity gradient microbial communities from Chesapeake Bay, USA - CPBay_Spr_31_0.2_DNA (version 2) (version 2) | ecosystem: Environmental > Aquatic > Marine > Coastal ... | reverse complement strand
TACTGGATCACCTACTCTTATCGACCACGTAACTACCAAAGTCTACGTAGACACCGCAATAGCAGGCGTAGCAGGCAATCAACAAGGAATATCGGGTAATGGCGATCTATTCATGTCAGGTCACATTATCCCAACAATAGATTCAGACGGAACAACAGGTTACGATCTTGGATCACCAGCGATGAAATGGAGAGATTTGTATCTTTCTGAAGGTTCGCTATATATCGATGGTCAAAAGGTTATTGAATCAAACAGTGGAACTATTGTTGTTCAAGCAGATCCGAATCAATCACTCACAACAAAAGTTACAGGTACGGGAGTATTAACACTCGATTCTGATACTACTATAAACATGTCAGCAACATTGCAAATGGCGACAGGTATGAAAATTACCGACCAAGGTGGCAATGCAGTTGTATTTGGCGACAAAGTCGATCTAGATAATAATCAAATTATTAATGTTGGATCACCAACTTCGGCAGGCCATGTAACTACAAAAGGTTACGTAGATCAAGAAATATCAAATATTATTAATGGTGCGCCAGGCGCACTAGATACGTTGAATGAATTAGCAAATGCACTTGGTGATGATGCTAATTTCGCAAGTACAATGACAAATGAGTTAGCATTGAAAGCAACTATCGCTTACGTAGATGCTCAAATTAGCGGAGTCAACGCAGGCTCAACAGGCGCAACAGGCTCAACAGGCGCAACAGGACCAGCGGGACCACAAGGACCAGCGGGATCTGGTGCAACAGGACCACAGGGAATCCAAGGTATACAAGGCGAAGATGGACCTGCTGGCGCAGATGGTGTAGCAGGACCTGCTGGTGCAGATGGTGCAGATGGTGCAGATGGCGCAGCAGGCGCAGATGGCGCAGATGGTGCAGATGGTGCAGGTGCAAGTTTTGATAATGTGTATATGCAAGAATCTGAACCTGCTGCATCTACTATTGATCTTGCTTGGTTTAAACCATCCACCTTCGAATGGAAAAAGACGGTAGCCGCAGTTGGATCAGAGCAGCTTACTGCTTCTCATGTTGCATCAGTGTCTTCGGGTGTTACAATCAACGCTACTGGTGGGACAAATAATATATTCGTAGTATATAATACTTCTGGTCCGAAAACAATAACATTTGTTTCACCAGTTACTATTTCAAATTGGTTCTCTGATTGGACACAGCATACTATTGGATTGACGAGAATAGACTATGATAATGGCAATTATGCATTGGTACAAGGTACAAGTTCTGCACTTAGGGGAAAATTTAATATATATGATCAGAATAATAATACATTAATTTCTAATATATCAACTAATGCTGGTATGCAGATACCCGGCACGAGTCTCTTATTTACACATGGTCAAGCATCTTCTCTTGAATTCATAACCTACAATAGTTCCAATAACAGTGCCTTTTACATGGAAATATCAGCCGCACCAACTTGGAATGCAACGATTCCAATGGAATCTGAAATTGATGCTAAAATATTAGCAGCAGCAGGAACTGGTGGTGGTTCAAGTTCCACAATTAGTCTTGAACTTGCTACAAATATAGATGCTCGTGATGCAGTTATAATGAATGCATCGGGAAAGATTGAAACGCCATATCTGAATCCGGGTCAAACTGCTTCGATACTAGAAGGAATAGCATATCCAAATACTGGAACACACAGTCATGCTATACCTTCTAATAATAATAATTATTATGTTTCGGTAGATCCGTTTAATCCTAACAGATTTATGGTTTCTGCTGGTGACTCAACACCACAACATAACGTTGGTTTGGTTGCAGCAGACGGATCAGTAACTTGGGGACCAAGCCTGCGTGCTGGTCTTTTAACTGGTACTGCGCAATCAGCTTCTGGTCTTGACTCTCAGTTTGATCCAGTCAATGAAGGTATTGTTTGGTTTCGCTCAGGTCCAAATAGTGTGACCTTGCGATTCAGTATAGACGCAAGTACATTAGCGTTAACTGATCTAGGCGGTTTTAATACTTTCGGTGGATCTTATAGTTATGGATCGTTTTCGTTGCATCCTACCGTATCTGGCAGATTTATTCAGACTAGTAGACAACACGGAAGGGTTGAGTTATGTCAACTGACAAGTGATACTACGTTTAACGTGTTAGCTACGTATTCTCCTGGCATGCAAACTTCTAACTCATCTTATTGTAGATTCTTCCCAGATGATGGGAACAAGATGCTATTGGCTTTTGGTAAGAATTCTGGTGGTTCGTGCGTACAGGTTGTTGATATTGTTGGCGATACCTTTTCTCCCAATGATACGGTGTCCATTGGTGATCACGCAACGGCTTATTTCAGAGGAAAGAGTTTTGCATGGGAACCTAATTTTGATTCAAGTACAGGTGGACGATTTGCATTAGTAGTTAAATCACTAACTGGTCCTTCATCTCATGCTCAAACAGATATTGTTATAGGTACTGTATTCAATGAAGGTAGTGGCTCGGTCACAGTAGGAACAGCAAAGGACCTTGGAGATGTCATCTTGTCTACAGGTTCAACAATGGGTAATATGGCTGATCAAGAAACGGCACAGAATGTTTGTTTCAATCCGCATGATGATACTGAAATTATGATTGGAGCTGACTACCTTATCAAGTGTACGATATCTAACGTTACTGACAGTCAGGTAGTAACGCCGGATGCAAACGAGATTACTATTGTAACTACTGATCCTGTAAGCACAACAATTAATGCATCTTCTGCTCATGGAGCAGCATTAAACCAACAGACAGCAGCACATGGTAAATATAGTATGCATGTTAACTTGGGTAACACTGGTAGATATATATCATGTATGGAAATGACAGGTGCAGCCATAGTAAACCAGCACAGCTCACCCGATGTAAGTAATCTTTCTGCTGATAGATTGATAGGCATCTCATCTGACGATGGTTTAACAGGTAATAGTGTATCTGTTCAGACTGATGGACAGATGACTGGATTTACTGGGTTGACTGCTGGATCGATTTACTATGCTCAAAAAGAAGGCGGTATCAGTACTGTTACTGGTGAAGATGCAGTTAAAATTGGAATGGCACTTACTGACACAACAATGTTAATCAAGATAGCATAAGATATATCGATGTTGTTATTGAAAATACAATAATATCAACTAGATAATAAAAGCCCACATTGTGGGTTTTTTTATGGCTGATAATATATTATCTCATATAGGAAAAATACTGAAGTTGGTATAAATACAGTATAATATACATAAAAGCACATAAATTGCTATTATTTTAATATGGAATACTCATTGACATATATTTAAATCAATGATATAATAATTGAATGTGAGTTTAATTGACTATAGTTTTTCCATAAATAGTACAGTTAACTAAAGGAGAAGCTTAATCATGAGTCAAAAACGTTTTAATATGGAAGGTGGTTTTATAACCAATGGCGATTCGCAGATTGGTGGTAATTTATCCATCACTGGATCACCTACCCAGACAGATCATGCAGCAACAAAAGTCTACGTAGATACCGCAATAGCAGGCGTAGCAGGAAATAACCAAGGAATATCGGGTAATGGCGATCTATTCATGTCAGGTCACATTATCCCAACAATAGATTCAGACGGAACAACAGGTTACGATCTTGGATCACCAACTATGAAATGGAGAGATTTATATCTATCCGAAGGTTCGCTATATATCGATGGTCAAAAGGTTATTGAATCAAACAGTGGAACTATCGTTGTTCAAGCAGATGCAAACCAATCACTCACAACAAAAGTGTCAGGTACAGGCGTTTTAACACTCGATTCTGATACTACTATAAACATGGCAGCAACATTGCAAATGGCGACAGGTATGAAAATTACCGACCAAGGTGGCAATGCAGTTGTATTTGGTGACAAAATTGATTTAGACAACAATCAAATTATTAATGTTGGATCACCGACAGCAGCAGGTCATGTAACTACAAAAGGTTATGTAGATCAAGAAATATCAAATATTATCAATGGCGCGCCAGGTGCATTGGATACGTTGAATGAATTAGCAAATGCGCTAGGTGATGATGCTAATTTCGTAAGCACAATGACAAATGCATTGGCACTAAAAGCGACTATCGCTTATGTAGATGCTCAAATTAGCGGAGTCAACGCAGGCTCAACAGGCGCAACAGGCTCAACAGGTGCAACAGGACCAGCGGGACCACAAGGACCAGCGGGATCTGGTGCAACAGGACCACAAGGAATTCAAGGAATCCAAGGTATACAAGGCGAAGATGGACCTGCTGGCGCAGATAGCACAGTGGCGGGACCTATGGGTCCACAAGGAATTTCTGGTGCAGATGGTGCAGATGGTGTAGATGGTGCAACTGGTGCAACAGGACCAGCAGGACCAGCAGGAGCAGATGGTGCAGATGGTGCACAAGGAATTCAAGGTATACAAGGAATTCAAGGTACTAGTATAGTTGGCGAAGATGGACCCGCGGGACCTGCGGGACCTGCTGGTACTGGTGGATCTAGCGGTTCTAGAGACTTTGTAGCAACAGGTACGTTACCTAATGGTCAAGCTGTAATACTTAAAACTGACGGTACTGTTGAAGCTGTAACAAACGCATTAGCAGAGTCGATACCCGCAGGTAGTTTGTATCAAATAAGTACATCAAATTCAAATCCAGTTGAAGGATTTAAAACTGCTCTTGATCCTAATAACTCTAATCAATTTCTTCTAACTTACAACACTAGTTCTGGTTATGGAGTTATTGCTGTTGCTACTATTTCAGGTACAACTATTACCTTTGGTACAGGAGTTATTTTTAATAGCGAGGCTACTTATCACAGGCATGTAGAGTTTGCTCCTAATACTTCTGGTAAGTTTATTTTAAGTTACAGGAAAGCTAATTACAGTGGCGTAGTAATCGTAGGTACATTGTCAGGATCAACCATAACTCTTGGCTCTGAAAATCAATACACAGCTGGAACAAGTGTTGTTGCTAATTGCGCGTTTGATCCTGTGGATAACAATACATTTGTAGTTCAATATACATATTGGCCTGCTGGCGGTCATGCGCGTTGTAGAGTAGGAACAATATCAGGCACAAGTATATCGTATGGTACAGAAGTCACTATAAGTACAAATGATTGCAACTATGGTCAGTTAAGTTTTATTTCAAATGGGAAGTTTGTAAGCGCATATAACAAAGGTGGGGCTGGTGCTTTTGCAATAGTTGGCACTGTGTCAGGTACATCTATTACGCTTGGCACTGAAGCTACACTTTCTACTGGTTCTTATAGCGGTGATTTTGTACAACTTGCTGTTGATCCTCTAAACACAGGGTCTTTTATTATAATACACAAAGGCCATACAACAAACTCAGGAATATCTGAACCAACTAATAAATATTATGGTGGCGCAAGAGCTGGAACTGTATCAGGAACAACAATAACATTTGGAGCAGAAAATAGATTTCAAGTTGCCACTAATAATGGAGCAAAAGGGCTTTCAGTAAAATTTAATCCTTCAACTAGTGGCGCTTTTGTTATTCAGTACACTGACGATATAACTAATACAGGCTATGTTCGTTCAGGTTCAGTTACTAATAACACTGTTTCTTTTAACAGTGCTATTTCAATAGCTAGTTCTGATATTGTCTCATCAGAGATTATGTTCCAATCGAATGGAAAGTTTGTAGGTGTTATAAAAACGGGTACCTATCCACAGGCATACATAGGACAGATGGCAGGCATTGGAGATAGTACCTTATCGTCTTCAAGTTACGTTGGACTTTCATCAGCAACTTATACAGATGGTCAAACTGCATCTATTATTCTTAAAGGTAGTATTAGCGAGAATCAATCTGGACTTACCACGGGAACTCATTACTACATACAAGGTGACGGAACGCTAGGTACTTCTGAAGCAACGCCCTCTGTTGAAGCAGGTATTGCATTATCTACTACATCATTGTTATTAACTGGTGCAGCAGGAGAAGATGGTGCAACAGGTGCAACAGGTGCAACAGGTGCAACAGGAGCAACAGGTGCAACTGGTGCAGATGGTGTTGGTGGTTCTAGAGACTTTGTAGCAACAGGTACGTTACCTAATGGTCAAGCAGTTGAATTGATGGCTGATGGTACAGTACAGGCAGTTTATGCACCAATAATCCCAAGAAATATACCTCCTGCTAGTAATGCAGCCGTATTTGAAAATATTACTACTACCCATACTTGGCAAGGGTTTGACGTTAAAATAGACTCAACTAATCCAGATCGGTTTATTGTTGCTTACAGAACTGGTGGGACTGTAGGAGTGTGTGTTCTTGGAACAGTCTCAGGAACAACTATTACCTTTGGCACGGAAGTTGTTTTCAACTCTGAAGTTACAACTAATAGACAAATAAGTTTTGCACCAAACTCTTCGGGTAAATTTGCTATAAGCTATAGGAAAGCTGATTTAACTGCTGGCATAAAAATAGGTACGATTTCAGGAACATCAATAACTTTTGGTACAGAAGTTGTGGTTTCTTCAGCATCAACGAGTTATCATAGTTGTGCCTTTGATCTCGTTGATAATAATAAATTAGTATCTATGTACCAAAACAGTGGCACGTACATTAAAGTAGGCACAGTTTCAGGAACAAGTGTTTCATTTGGCTCTGCTATTTCAGTTGGTGCATTAGGATACAGTGTTGGTCTTGTAAAAGCCGTTGGAACAAGTAAATTTATATTACTTGTTGATGGAACTGTAAAAATTGGCACAATATCTGGTTCTAGCATGACTGTAGGTACTGCTGTGAATCTTCCTTGGGACAGCATCGAATATCCAGCCATGGCTGTTAATCCAATTGATCTTACTAGTTTTATAGTACAGTACAGAGGTAAGAATAATAGCGTCAATCGACGTAATGGAACAATAGTAGCTGGTACTATTTCAGGAACATCAATTACGTTAGGTTCTTACATAGAATTTTTCCCCCAAAACGGCACTGGAGCAAGGGATCACGCTATAGAGTTTAGTCCACATAGTAGTGGTAAATTTGCGTATATGTATTCAGAAGACGTTACAAATGATGCAGTAGTAAACACAGGTTCAGTTTCAGGAACAACGATTACTCTTGATACTATAACTGAAATAAACACTGAAAGTGATCATACAGCATCAGCTCTTGCATTTATGTCAGGTGGTAAATTTGTTTATGTAACTAAGATAGGAAATCAAAATAATTTCACTGGTGGCGGAAACCCTCTTGGCAGTGCCCATGTTGGTCAAATGCAAGCAACAGGAGATAGCACTTTAAATTCTTTAAGTTACGTTGGACTTTCATCAGCATCTTACACAGATGGTCAAACAGCATCTATCATTCTTAAAGGTGGTGTTAGCGAGAATCAATCTGGTCTTACCGCAGGAACTCGTTATTACATACAAGGTGATGGAACGCTAGGTACTTCAGAAGCAACGCCCTCTGTTGAAGCAGGTATTGCATTATCTGCTACATCATTGTTATTAACTGGCGCAGCAGGAGAAGATGGTGCAGCAGGCGCAGCAGGTTCAACTGGTATTCAAGGCATACAGGGCATTCAAGGTGCTGCTGGTTTAGGTATCAATTTCTTGGGTCAAGTGGCAACTATCGGTGATCTTCCAACAGGAAGTAATACACAAGGTGATGCATATATAGTACAAGCAGATGACAGTTTGCATGTATGGGATGGTACTTCTGCATGGGTAAGTGGTGGATCAATACAAGGACCACAAGGAATTCAAGGTGTACAAGGTAATGTTGGTGCAGCAGGAGCAGATGGAGCAACAGGCCCAGCAGGCCCAGCAGGTTCTGGCGGCTCTGGCGGTTCTGGCGGTTCATCGATTGCTTCATATTTAATAAATTCATATATTGGAGGTTTATAATGTCGGCTAATTTAAAAGTATTTAAAAATGTAATAGACGAAAATGTGACACATGCTACCTCAACTCATCCGTTGGTATCAACTACGTCAACGCAGCGTGCACTCGTTAGGGATATTAAGTTATCTAACGTAGGTAACGGCGCTGTATTAGACATTGGTGGTCGAGTACTTAGTACTAGTACTGAGGCTGGTGACATTGAATTATCTAAAAGTGTAATTATTGATACAAATTCTTCACTAAATTTAACGTTTCCAACGGAGGCTGAGACGCAGTTCAAAGGTATGATGTGGTTTGGTGGCACAGAAGGACACAATATAGTGACTGCCCAGTACATAGACAAACCAAAAGTCGTAAGCCTTGGTACTTCATCGATTTACGCAACTAGCGCATTTTCACGAACTCACTCGGTAACGGGTGATCTAGAATTCTATAGACTGCATGCTGGAAATATTTGGCAGTATGATCATAATGGACTAGAAGTTTCAGATCAGGAGACTATTGGAAATACCCAAACATGGCAAATGTGTACTGACGGAACCTATGTGTATGCCGTTGAAAGTGGCACAGTGATACGTAGAAAACATCTTGAAACTGGTGTTAGTAGTGATATTACGTTATCATCGCCAGCATTTAGTATGGACGTTCCTGGTGCAAACCAAGGTTCTTACTTAATATATCACAATAACAAGCTATATTCTAAGAACATGGCAGGGAGGACCTATGTCACAATACTGGATCTTACTACACACGTAGTCACAAAAATTACTAATAATGATTTAAATGTAGGTAGTTATAGTGATGGAGCTGGTCTTGTTACTACGGTAGCAGGTGTACCATATATAGTAGAGCAAGGAACCAGTTCTTATTACCATTGGAATCTTGATACTGACACAATTGTTAAAACATCTATTGGATCACAATCTTCCACTGAATATGGCAATGGCTTCGTTGAGTTTTCTCCCGGTGTTGCGTTGATATTTGGTGAGCAATCAGATCGTATAACAATTATTGATATGAATCCTATTACTCCGACCCAGACAATGATAGTAGGTGATGCCAATCCATGGGGCATTGCTGGAATATCAAATAACTTTGGTAATAAGTTCGCTATGGCAGGAGGCCAAGTTCCAGTCCCAATACGCTCTTATACTGCACGTGTTGCTGGAATACTGGTTGACGATTGACATAACTAATGAAATTAGTTAATAAAACAATAAAACCAGTCTCTTATATAGACTGGTTTTATATCTGATAATTGTCAATTTAATCATTATTTAAATAGATAATAGAGTAGATACTGTAACATTATATTGCATCTGAGTTAAGGTAGACCTTAAAGTTGATAAGAGATTATGTTGTTACGTCATAAAACTCAAACATAAATAAACATAATAAGGAGGCTTAAAATGCCTGAAAAATTAAAAGTATTTCAAAACATAGTAGCACAAGAAGTGCCAGTAGCAGAAACAACGGTTCCGTTGGTAACAACCAGTTCAACAGAACGCGCAGTAATTAAGGATGTTGACTGTATAGACTTAGGAGCGAATGTGACCTTAGACCTTGATGGTAGAAGTATGGCAACTGGCGATAGTCTAGGAGTTCTTACACGTACTAAAAAACTAGTGGTTGATACTAATTCTGTATTATCTTTAAAATTTCCATCTAGAGCAAACGTTGGTTTCAGAGGCATGTTCTTTGGACACGGCGGGATTGAAGGAAATAATTATATTGAAGGTGGACCAACCGTTATGACTCCGCAAATTACAAGTATTTCCACTGGTGCAGACGCTTCAAAAAGTCGAACTTCTGGATTTGTTCATGTACATTCAGTTACAGGGGATATAACGTTTTTTGCAATATTAAACGGCATGGTCTATGAGCATAATCATCTTGGACAACTTCTAACATCATTTCCGTTTGGTACAAGTGCTACAAGACAAATGTGTACTGATGGAATCTATATGTACGGAGTTACTACTACATCGGCATTTACTAGAAGACATATTGAATCAGGAGTTACTGATTCATTCACTTGTGCACCAAATATTAACGTGCCAGCCGACAACCAAGGAAGTTATACTCTTTATCATAATGGGAAACTATATAATAAGGGAAACGGTGGACATGGCTATGCACAGATCATAACTCTTACAGGCAATCCGGCTTTGAATTGCGCAGTACAACAGGTTGCTAACAATGATTTAGCAGTCGGTGGCTATTCTGATGGTGCTACAGTAGTAACAACGGTAGCAGGAGTACCTTATATAGTAGAGCAAGGTACTAATTACTTTACTTATTGGAATCTTGATACTGATGTAGTCACGAAAGTTGCATCTGGAAGTACTGCTTCTACTGAATATGGTAATGGTGCTTGTGAAGTTTCTCCAGGTGTTGCATTGATATTTGGTGAGCATAATGATCGTATAGTAATTATTGATATGAATGAAAGTCCACCAGCATGGTCAACTTCAACATGGCAAGATGGTAATCCTTATTCTACTGTACAAGCAAGTAATTGCTTTGGTAATAAATTTACCATTGCTGGTGGAATAGTACCAATAGCACCCCGAAGTTTTAGCGCACTGGTTTCTGGCGTAACTATAACAGAATCATGATAAATTCAAAAATTGGAGGCTTCAAATGCCAGAACAAGTAAAAGTATTTCAAAACATAGTTGACCTAGAGGTATCTCCAGAAGCAACTACACAGAATATAGTATCAACAACGAGTACGACCAAAGCGGTTATTAGCGATATAGACGCGATAAATCTAGGAAGAGGCGCAACGCTAGAACAAGATGGTCATGTACTACAAACTAGTAATAATGATGGAAGTCTTCAGCTTAATAAATCAATATTGGTTGACAATAATTCTACCGTGTCGTTTAAGTTCCCTTTAAGGCCTTCAACGGGTCTTAAAGGTTTGTTCTTTTGTAATGGCAGTGAAGGGTTGAATACGTTTACTACTGTAAACGGCTACCTCAATCCTGAAGTAAAGAGTGTTAGTGAAACAACCGGCATTAATATTGGAACTAGTGGTTTTGTTCACGTGCATGGAGTAACGTCAACTATAAAATTCTATAAACTTTGTGCTGGTGTAGTAACTGAATATGACGAGGACGGCGTAGAGACAGATGAATTTTCCTTTGGTGCAACTAATGTGCACCAGATGTGTACTGACGGAACTTACATGTATGCAATATCATCAGCGAGTACTGTTCTTAGAAGACATATTGATACTGGAATTCATTCGGACTTTTCTGTAACTGGTGGGTTATACATGCCAGCACATAACCAAGGAAGTTATACTCTTCATCATAATGGAAAAATATATTCGAAAACATCAGGCGGTGGTAATGTAATGTCTTACTTTACTATTCCTGGTCCCAATGATCCAGCACCAACTCCAATTGATATTAACAATGTGAACCTTGCTGTCGGTGGTTATTCTGATGGGGCATGTGTTGTTACTAATACACTAGGCGAAAGTTATATAGTGGAGCAAGGTACTAATTACTTTACTTACTACAACATTTCTACTGGTGTAGTATCTAAAATTCAAAATGGATCACAATCTTCCACTGAATATGGTAATGGTGCATTTGAGGCTGCTCCAGGTGTTGCATTGATATTTGGTGAGCATAATGATCGTTTAACTGTTATTGATATGAATGAAAGTCCACCAGCATGGACTACCAGCCAATATCCTAATAATCCTTACAGTCTTGGAGGCAATGCGAATACCTTTGGAAATCAGTTTGGTGTTGCTGCTGGTATAGTGCCAATAGCCCCACGAAAATTTAGTTCATATATTGCTGGTGTAAATATAACAGAGTAAAATATCGATGTTGTTATTGAAAATACAATAATATAAACTAGGTAAAAAACCCACAAATGTGGGTTTTTTTGTGGATAGACACTTGACAAAAGTAATGATCCTTGCTATAATAGTTAAGTAAGTTAATAAAGAAGAGCGAGAAAATTATGACACAACTTGATTCAATATTGCAGATTTTTGAAACATCACCTAACGAGAGAAGTTTTGCAAAGGGCATCCCAATGATGTATGTAGATGATGTGCAGCGTCAATATCCTGGGAAGTTTAGATATAAGTATCGTGGTCCTTCAAATGCAGAATATACTCGACCACAGTCCTACATCGTTAAACATTATGCAACATCATTTGCATTATATCTTAAATAACCCTTGACAAACCAATACATCTTACTGTATAATAGAACTTCATTAATTAATTAGATAGGAATCTAAAACATGACTACTCAAACAATCAAATTAACCACTACAAAACGCAAAGCAGGTCGTCCTCGTAAGAACGCAGCAGCATCTATCATTGAAGTAGATACTACTGAGTCGGTTACTACTGAAACTGATAATGAGATTGTTGAGCGTCTACGTGAACGATTCAGTATCTTAGATGAAATGACTCAAATGTCAGTAGATGGTGATATTCGCGGAATGGTAGTAACAGGTCCTCCTGGAGTTGGTAAGTCATTCGGTGTTGAGAATGTTATTGAAAAGAATTCATTGTTTGATAAGTTACGTGGTGCAGTATCGCGATTTGGCATTGAGAAAGGCGCTGCTTCTGCAATCGGTTTATATAAGTTGTTATATCGTTATGCTGATGCTAACAATGTACTTGTATTAGACGATTGTGATTCGGTGTTGTATGATGAATTGTCATTAAACCTATTAAAAGCAGCGTTAGATAGTTCTAAGAAGCGTAGGATTTCTTGGAACACTGAAAGTTCAGCACTCCGTCGTGAAGGAATTCCTGAGTCATTTGAATTTAAAGGATCTGTAATTTTCATTACTAACTTGAAATTTGACAAAGTACGTGGTAAGATCAAAGATCACTTAGATGCAATTATGTCGCGTTGTCACTATCTTGATCTGACTATGAACAGTACACGTGAGCGTCTATTGCGTTGCCGTCAAGTTGTTAAGGATGGTATGCTAGAAGAGTATGGTTTTTCAGAAGCAGAGCAACACGAAATTGTTGACTTTGTAGATAATAACAAAGATCGTATGCGCGAGATTAGTCTACGTATGGTATGTAAAATTGCAGACTTGCGTAAAACCAAAAGTGACAAATGGCAGCGTATGGCAGAAATCACCTGTATGCGATCAACTGCATAATAGTTTATTGACTGTTATAAAGGACCCAGGAATCCTGGGTCTTTCGTTAGAATAAGTAAAAACAAATTGGAGAACAACAATTAAAACTGCAACAATTATATTGAAAGACGAAGTCAATGCAAAGATAGAAGGACTTGAACTTACCACTAGAAAAAAACTAGAGGCAAAGTTTAAGTTTTTCTTGCCTTATGCGCGACATGTTCCTTCCTATAAATTAGGTAGATGGGATGGGTGTGAACGATATTTTACCATCGGTGGTATTACATTTGTCAGTCTATTAGAGACAGCGATTCCTATTATCATCGAAGATGGTTATCAGATTGAATTGGATGATCTTAGAACTCATAATAAATTTGAGTTTGATTTGGTAGATGAATCTACGTTTCAACATAAAGTATGGCCCGCAAAGCATCGATTTGAAGGACATCCTGTAACACTACGTGATTATCAAATTGACATTGTCAACAAGTTTGTAGAAACTCCTCAGTGTCTACAAGAGATTGCAACGGGTGCTGGTAAAACATTGATTACAGCAGCGTTAAGTTATAAAGCAGAGAAGTATGGTCGTTCTATTGTTATTGTCCCAAATAAAGATTTGGTGAATCAAACATGCGCAGATTATATTAATCTTGGACTTGATGTTGGTGTGTACTTTGGTGATAAAAAAGAATTTGGACGAACTCATACAATTTGTACATGGCAGAGTCTTAACGTAATTCGTAAACGATTCAAGAATGGTGAGCAAGATTGGGGATTGCAAGACTTTGCAGAGGATGTAGTCTGTATCATAGTAGACGAAGTTCACCAAGCAAAGGCGGATGTACTAAAAGATATGCTTACTAAGGAATTTGCTAATGTACCTCTACGATGGGGATTGACAGGTACAATACCAAAAGCAGAAAACGAACAAATGACATTGCAAGTTAGTTTGGGCAATGTAGTAAATCGTTTAGCAGCATCAGAATTACAAGACATGGGTGTACTAAGTAATTGTCATGTTAATATTGTACAAATGAAAGAAATCACTGACTATACTAATTATCAAAGTGAATTGACATTTTTGACAACGAATGCACATCGTATTAGTTACATGGGTGATTTAATAAAGACAATATCACAATCTGGTAATACTCTGGTATTGGTTGATCGCATTAAAGCAGGCGAAATGTTAGTTGATCATATTGGCGGTGATACTACTTTCGTTAAGGGAGCAATGAAGTCTACAGATCGTAAAGACACATACGATGAAATTAATGAAGCGACTAATAGTATTACTATTGCGACATATGGTGTAGCAGCAGTTGGATTAAACATCCCACGCATATTTAACATGGTATTGATTGAGCCTGGTAAGAGTTTTGTGCGTGTAATACAATCAATTGGACGTGGTGTTCGTAGAGCAGATGATAAGGACTTTGTAGAGATATATGATTTCACGAGTACAGCAAAGTTTAGTAAGCGTCATTTGACTGAACGTAAGAAATTTTATAAAGAAGCAAATTATCCTTTTTCAATAGAGAAAGTAGATTACAAGTAAAACCTATTGACTCGTATGATATAATGTGATATAATGTATTACATTAATAATAAGGAACCAAATTATGAAAATACTCACGGTGGAAAATCGCACCTACGAATTGGATGATGTGCCTGAATTAGTAGATGATCTACGATATGGCGTATTAGATTATAGTGACCCAAAGAACGTGGATTATTATTTTATTCCATTAATTTTTTTAGAAAGTTTTTATAGTCCCGCAGCAGTGTTGCAAGTTGGTGAATATACGATCAATGTACCTTTGGATTGGAGTATTGTTATTTGCGACCCAGAAGTAGGAAATCCTGAAGTAATTAGTTTGATGGGATTAAATGATAGAGGTTTCACTACAATTGCGATGAACCCAATGACTGGCTATAGCCCAAAATATCTTGATGTGAATATTGTTAATGTGTTTACAGATGTAAAATGGCATGCCCCAAAACTGAAGTTTGGTCATATTCTGTCAGTACCATTGTGTGATGGTGATAATCCAGAATGTATCTATCTTATAAAAGAAGTAAATAAGATACCAGAAGTATTAGACATTAGTGAGTTGATTTAGGAATAAATTATGACTCAAGATCATCATGTAAGAATAGTGAAACACGATATGTGGGACATGACTACTAAATTGTGTTATGGTTATGACTCATGTATGTATATATGCACGACTAAATTATCTGATTCTCACATGAGTACTCATCGAAGACTAATGGCACTTAAACCAATTATCAAAAATAATACAACTGATGTAAAAATAGTGATTGGGGATAATTATTATTATCGTATGAATGGATGCACACTGCGCGTATACTTTAATATGTTTAATGACGAAGCAGTTAAGTTCTTATTGCATGTCACAGATAAAAATACTAATCTTTTTGATATAGTGCAAGTAAAGTCCCCAAAAGATGAAGCACATAGAGAGTTGCTTAATAACAAAGAAATAACGCAGATTATAAGAAAGCAGAACTACTATGATAAGTATGTATACAGTGTAACTATTCGAATGAATGCTATTACAGTTAAGCAGCCTCAGCATCAATATCAATGGAGTAGGAGTAATCCTGAATCACATAAACGTATGCTTGATATGAGAAAATGGTTAAAAGACACAATGCCAAATAGTATGACCACTGCTTATTATGATGATGTAAAAATATATACTAATGATATTAGTGCTTTGATGATGTTTAGGTTGTCATTTGACGTATCTACGTGTATAATAAAAGAAGCAATCATAGTTAAAGAAGATAAAAAGCAACCCCTAGAATTGAAAATAGTGTTTTAAATATGAGTAAATTAAATATTAAAAATGAGATGCGTGCAATTGATACACGTGATCGCAATTGGTATGATAGTCTAACTGATGAAGAGACTGTGAAATATAATAAGAATATGTGGACACAGCAACGGTTCATAAGTTCATGTAAAGGTAAATTGGCAGAGCATTATTTAGAGTGGACAAACGAATTAGTAAATATTCACTTTAATACTCTTAGACATCATCCCAAGTTACAGTTTCAGTTATTACAAGCGTTGTCATTAGGAACTAGTCAATATCATGAGTGGATTTCTCCTGGCAAGAAGGGAACAGATACGAAGATATTTAAATTCATTAAAGAAAACTACCCTAATTTAAACGATGATGAAGTAGAATTGTTTATTGGTATGCATGACAAGAATGATCTAAGAGAATTGCTATTTGATTTTGGATTAAGTAAAAAAGAAACAACTGCTCTTCTTAAATGAGAATAACAAGTTTATAAATTATGCAACAAAAATCGTATAAATGTGAATACTGCAATAAAGACTTTAAGCGTGAAAACACGCTTATCGTACATCTATGTGTACAGAAAAAACGACATATGCAAGAGACAGATAAAGATGTTCAATTAGGATATCGTGCATATCAGTTATTTTATCGTATTGGGACAAATTCAAAGAAAGACAAATCTTATACCGAATTTGCAAAAAGTTCGTATTATGGTGCGTTCATAAAGTTTGGCAAATATTGCATTGAGGTTAAGATAGATGATGTAATTGGATTCACCACTTGGTTACTAAAGAATCAAGTAAAACTAGATCACTGGACACATGATGCGAGATTTAGTGGGTGGGTAAAAGAGCGATTGAAAGTTGAGAGTGTTGATAGAGCAGTCGAGCGAACAATACTAGCAATGCAAGATTGGGCAGAAGATAGAGAAAGTGATTGGAATACATATTTCAAAACAGTAGCGCCTAGTCTAGCAGTTTTTCATATATGTTCTGGTAGAATCAGTCCTTGGGTTATATATGCAAGTAATGATGCACAGGGATTATTGGATATGTTGAATAATAAACAGATTGAAATGATTGTAGATTATATTGATCCTCAATATTGGCAGATACGATTAAAGCGTAAAAATGAAGTTAAAGATTTACAATGGGTAGAAACTATTTTGAAACAAGCGAGTATAGGATAAATTAGTATGATAGTTAATACAGATATTGACATAGATATTGCGAATAGAGATAAATTACTTGCTCTAATTGAAAATACGCCTGCAATGATAAAGCGAGAACATACTGAAAAAAAGCACAACACAGGTGTATATTTTCATGAGATTCCTACTAATCCATATAATGGTTTAGCGACAATAGATCATAAAGATGCCGAAAAGATGGGTTACTTTAAAATGGATTTGTTGAATGTATCAGTATATAATGATATCAATAACAAAGCAGAACTTGATGAATTACTTGAAATGGAACCCATGTGGGATCTATTAGAGCATAGGGAAATTGTTGAGAAATGTTTCCATATACATTCACATTATGGAATTGTTCAACAAATGAAGCCTAAAAGTGTTGGTCAATTGGCAGCAGTATTGGCAATGATACGACCAGCAAAGAGTCACCTAATTGGCAAAGATTGGGATACTGTGATGAACGACATTTGGGTTAAGCCAGAAGATGATTCTTATTACTTTAAGAAAAGTCACGCTCACTCATACGCAATGGTAGTGGTTATGCAATTAAACAAGATCGTTAAAGACTCTTTTTCATAAGATTAATACTTCTACGTTTTATTCTTTTTGTAATGGAATTGCTGAGTCTAACTTCGGGACCAGCGATTATTTCCATTTGCTTTACATTAAAACTTTGTATACAGTGTTGAAAATGCCACCTATTGATCAAGGCAATGTTGATCGGTAACTGTCTATTAGTTTCCCACCACCATTCTTCTCCTAGCATAAGAAATAATTGCTTTTCATCTACTGATTCCAATCGTTCAAACATATACATGCTTGCGATTTGAGTGTCAATGTTCTGCATGACACCAACATATTCGTTGCCGGCGTAAGATAGCACTGTCAGAAATGGATATTGGTCGAGTAATTCTTCATATTGTTTTTGCATTACTATTATTTATACTAAAATATTTTCATCATTTCTGCATAAATACAAGATATAATCAGGGACTTATAAAATGAGCAATTACAGCACAAGTTACAATATAAATCAATCTGGTGATCTATACATATTAAAAGATCACGGCACAGCCACAGGTTCATCGCAATACAATAGTACACGTGGTACAACGATCAATGCGCCCGTTAATTTCAATCGTCTTAAATTATTTAAGGGACTTGACAATGAGTTGCATTTCTTCATAAAGAATCAAGATCGCAAACCAATTTCATTATTTAATATGAATATTAATGCATCATTAGTATACAGGGAATCTAATAGTACGATATTAAGTACAACATGTACAATTACCGATTATGATCTAGGTAGTGTGAAATTAGTAGTACGTGCATCTCACTTATCAAATATAGATACTGGTCTATGTGATTTAGTATTAACATATACTAATGAACTAGGACTTGTATTGCCTATGTATGTAGATCAGAATATGCGCCCTAATTTCACAGTAGAGATATCAGATGAAGCACATGCAATACCGTTAACTTCTCAAATCGTAACCGAATTTACATCAGAAGGTATATTTGACTATAGTTCAATTATTGTAGGACCTTCTTACTATAATAAACCAAATGGGTTGATTACATTTGGCGTATATTGCACTGACTACACAGGTGATTTTTATATGCAGGGAACAACTGCACAGTCACCTGGACCAAGTGATTGGTTTGATTTAGATTTGTCACCATTCGCTGATTATCACGAGTTCAATAATTTCACTGGTATTGAGCCGTTTTCAGTACAATCTAACTTGTCATATATGAGAGCGAAGATTGATAATACATTTAGTGGTACTGTGGATAAAATCGTAATAAGAGTGTAACATTCTATTGACAAAATCACATTAATCGTGTAGAATGTATAACATGAGATTAATAATAGATTTTACAAGAGCGCATATACCACCTAACTGGAAGATAAATCCGTCTGGATGGGTTTCTGGTAATTGCCCTGTATGTGCTACTAGGGGTCATTCTCACGACACAAAAGGTCGTGGTGGTTTCTATTTCCCAGAGCAAGATACCTTTCAATACAATTGCTTCAACTGTAATTTCACAGCAGGCTGGCCCACGCTAGACAATAAAATAGACGACCGTCTGAAAGCATTATATACAGCATTTGGTGCAGATTCAAGTGATATTCAACGATTACAATTAAGATTACTTGAAGATCGCGATATTGAGACTATTCTTTTAAAGAAAGTATCAATCGATGATGCGGTAGAGATCAATTGGGAACCAGTAGAATTGCCGCAAGGTGCGAAGCCTATATCCGAGTACACCGAGGTAACTCCTGAACTTGAGAGAGTATTGGAATACATGGTGTCAAGAGGATTAGATCCTATGGATTCTCGTTTCTATTATTCACCATCTATGTCACCAGCACGAATGAAGAATAGATTTATTCATGTATTCTTTTATAAAGGTGTGATAGTAGGATACACTGCACGATGGGTAGGAACAATTACTAAAGAAATACCAAAATATTTCACTAAGCAACCAAAACTAGATTTCGTATATGGATTAGATAAGCAATCTAATAAAAAGATTGTGATCGTAACAGAAGGACAACTGGATGCATACTTCACTGATGGAATAGCAGTTGGTTCAAATAATATAAATATCGAACAAGGAAATATAATCGATAGTTTGAAGAAAAAAATTATATTATTACCCGATGCTGATTCTGCAAGTAAGTCATTAGTAGATACAGCAATCAATCGCGGATGGTACGTATCATTCCCAGAATGGGATGAATGTAAAGACGCAGCAGATGCAGCACTAAAATATGGTGAATTATTCACTATACAGACTATACTAGATAGTGCGATACACAATCCACTAAAGATACAAGTAATAATGAATAAGTATTGCAAATAGCAATTCAGTATGTTATAATACATCATGATAATTGAATGGAAAACCAAATGAGCGAAACAAAAGAATACACAGTGGAATTGCAACAACTTTTCATTGAGTTTTTAGCACAAGATAAAGATTTATTTTTACGAGTAAACAATATAGTAGAAGCAAGTTATTTTGATAGAACACTCAGGAAGACAGTTGTATTCTTACAAGAGCATGTAGCATCATATGGTGCATTACCTACTACTGATCAGATCAAGGCGCTCACTGGTATTAAGTTAGCAGGCATTGGTGACACAGTTGATGATAGACATAAAAGTTGGTTCATTGATGAATTTGAAGCATTTTGTAAACACAAGGCATTAGAAGCAGCAATTCTTCAAAGTGCTGATCTTGTAGAAAAAGGTGAATTCGGTGAAGTAGAGCGTATCATCAAAGAAGCAGTGCAAGTTGGTCTTGCAAAGCACATGGGTATCAACTATTGGGATGATCCTAAAGAACGTATTAACGCAGCAAGACATGAACGAGCAGGAACAAGTACTGGTTGGAAGTCAGTTGATTACAAATTATTTGGTGGATTTAATCCCGGCGAGTTGAATATCTTCGCAGCAGCGTCAGGAGGTGGTAAAAGTTTATTCCTACAAAACTTGGCACTTAATTGGTCATTAATGGGTAAGAATGTATTATATGTATCACTAGAATTAAGTGAGCAACTATCTGGTCTAAGACTTGATGGTATGTTAACTGGCATGAACACGAAAGCAATATTTAATGATGTAGAAGGTACAGCGTTGAAAGTAGGTATGCAGGGCAAATCTGCTGGCAAACTACAAATAATTCAAGTTCCGAATGGTATCACTGCAAATGATTTGACAAGTTATATGCGAGAATTTGAAGTTCAGAATGGTGTGCGCATTGATGCTATGTTAGTTGACTACTTAGATTTAATGACTCCTGCTGGACGGAAGATCAATGCGAGTGACTTGTTCATTAAAGACAAATATGTATCTGAAGAATTACGTAACTTTGCAGTAGAAAATGACGTATTGTTTGCAACTGCGTCACAGTTAAATAGATCAGCAGTTGAAGAAGTAGAATTTGATCATAGTCATATTTCTGGTGGTCTGAGTAAGATTCAAACAGCAGACAACGTAATTGGTATATTCACAAGTCAAGCGATGCGAGAGCGCGGTAGGTATCAAATTCAATTTATGAAGACACGTAGTTCATCTGGTGTAGGACAAAAAGTTGATTTAGCGTTTGATATTGAAGGATTGCGTATAACTGACTTGCCTGATGATGAACAAGATACCATAACTAATCAATCTAGTACAATATATGATAAATTGAAGAAGAAAAACACAATAGTTGATAGTCCGAATGAACCTGCTCCCGAAGCAACTAGTACAGAAGATCAAGCAGCACGTCTACGTAGTATTTTAAGAAAACAAGATTAAAAGTATAAATACACATAAGCATGGAGATATCGACGTGAAGAAACGAACCAAATCATTATTGGAAGAAATTAACAATATTGCACCAAACAGAGATAACGCACAATTAATAGAAACGCGCGGAGTAAATGTATTGAGTAGTATGATCAATCTTCTTGAAATGATAGAACAGACGTATGATGCTGAGATAGCGCAAGATTTGCAAAAGCGCATGATCTTGGATCTTAAAAATAGAGAACCTGTTCGTTTTGCACGAGGTGTAAAAAAACTACGAGACAATAAATGAAAATTTCAGAAATTATTAATATTACAGGAAGAAAGAAGCGCGAAGACAGAGATGCACGAAAACGCAGATTGAAACATGGCGCTGATTTATACGATGTTGATGTATCCAAGTTAGGTGAATCAACACTATCAGAAAGTCGCATACAGCATATAGAAGACTTAATATTCTTCCAAGGTAGTAGCGGTGCTATGAGAGCAGTTGCAGCCCTTCGCAGTATGTCAGGAGATGATCATAAAGCAGTAACGCTTAAATGGGATGGAAGTCCTGCAATGGTATTTGGTCGTGATCAAAACGGTGAGTTTATATTCACAGACAAGTCAGGTTTTGTAGCAGTGAAAACAGATGGTAAAGCAAAGAGTGCTGAACAACTACAAGATATTATGCTTAATCGTAGTGGTGGAATAAACCGAGAAGACCCAGAGCGTGTAGCATTCGCCAAACAGTTATCAAGTCTGTTTCCTATATATGAAAAAACAGTACCAACAGACTTTAGAGGATTTTTTAAAGGTGATCTATTATATCAATCAACACCACCCGTTGTTGGAAATAACTATGTTTTCAAGCCACAGATTGTTGATTATGCAGTAGATGTAGAAAGCGACTTAGGCAAACGCATTGGCGCAAGTAAATCTGGTATTGTAATACATAGAGAAGAAGATGCTAATGGAAAAGAAGGTCCTTTCACGCATATGGAAATGTTTAACAACCAAAAAGATGTATTGGTAGTACCAAGTGTGACAACCGAAAAACCTGTTGAAGTTGATACAAGCGCAATTGATCAACTTGAGCAAATAATTAAAAAGAATGCGGCGGGCGTAGATGAGTTATTAAATGATAACACACTAACTACGCAGAAAATGAAGGCATTGCCAGAATTATTATACGCATATATGAATAGTAAAGTAGACACTGGTCTAACTAATTTAGGTGCAGATTTTCCAACTTGGTTAGAGAATAGAAAGCAAGTGTCAGATAAAATGAAAGTCAAAGTATTAGAATATATTGGTCAACATAAAGTTGCATTCGTTGCATTATGGAATGTAGTAGCAGCAGTTATGGCTACGAAAGACGATATCATTGCTAAATTCGACAGTCAAGGTGGTCAAGTGAAGCAAAGCATTAATGGTCAACCTGGAGGCGAGGGGTATGTACTTGCTAGTCCTAAAGGTGATATGAAGTTAGTACCAAGAGCAACGTTTAGTGCAGCAAATAGAGGGGCGGTAAGATAATGTCAAATGAATTAGAATTTATGCAAACACTAGGTGAAGCAAGAATGTTCAGAACAAGAGATCAAATTGCAAATACAGGAGCAAGAGGTCTAACTGATCATTTGTTCGTTAGTCTTATGAGTTTATATGCAATGAGCAATGATTATAATTATGCACCAGTTGCAAAGGCTTACGCACAGCGTGCTACTGCAATGGGAAATTTCAATAGACCAAGTCCCAGCAGTCCTGATTTGTATCAAACAATTTTCAGTATACAGCGTCCAGGCGAAATGTTCACTGATGAAAGAGATACTATGTTGATGGGTAAAGTAAAGATTGATACCCCGAAGATAAAGCAATTTTTGCAAAAGATAAAATCTGGTAACATGAGTCCAGCGGTGGCGCAGCAGTTCTTTTTTAAGTTAGAAAAAGATTTAAAAATTCAAGATCCTAAGTTACGTGCAGCACGTAGACTAACACAGGACTGGACTAAATTATCAACACAACAACAGCAATTGGTTACAACTCAATTAATGAGATATTTCAGAATAAACGCTAGACGCAGTGATTTGATGCCACTATATGCAAAGTTTGCAAAAGACAAGGGTCTTGAGATTAGCGACAAGAAAAAATCAAGTATTGGCAATACATTGGCAAAAGGTGCCGCTGCATTTGCAGTAGGGTATGCCGCTGGTAAAGCGTTAGAACTCTAACATGAACGCAGAGCATGTATTATACACGCTAGTTGACATCACTGATACTGGCGTTAATAATCCCAAGGGTTCAACTATGGAATTTCGTCAAGCCCAGAATTTAAATTCATTGATACAAGTTCTTAGTATGCGCACTCAGCCATTAAATCCAATCGTAACAAAACTTGAAAAAGCGACTATGGATGAATATAAATTCGGTTCAAAGTTCAAAGATACGCATTCTGTTTGGAAAATGACATTTACAACAGATATACAAGATGCATATAAATCTGGTGACGAAAAATACACGCATTTAATAAATGACTGTAATAATGTACCAGTGCACACCGATTTGTCAGAAACAATTAAATTAAATCCTAGTAGTTTATCTACTCAGAATAAAAAAATCAAAAACATATATTTTATATAGTAGACACTTTGCATAAATACTTACAAGAGGCGAAGATCGTCCCAAGAATGAAAATCAGCTCTTTTGAAGACGCGGTTAGTATGGAATAAATTATGTCAATACGTCAGTCAAGATTAGAGCGTGAAAATCTCGAAGCCCATGTGGATTTATGTGCAGAGAGGTATCGCGTGTTAGAAGAAAAATTTACTAATTTGGAAGATAGAGTTAATAATTCCAATAAAAGAATAGAAGAAAAAATAGATAATAATAATGAACGATTAGAAAAGAAAATTGACCAAATATCAAATGATATGTCTGAAATGGTTGATAGAAATAGACTTGGCAAAGATAACAATATGAGATTGATTGTCGGAGCAGCAGGAACAATTATTATAGGTTTAGTATCAGTTGTCGTTATGCTGATGATAGATTTACAGTCGATGGGACCTATGGTAGGGATCGGATAAAAGATGATAATTAATGAAGCATACAATACAGTTATTTCCGAATCAAAAGTAGTTTTTGCTAAGAGAGGAAATAAGGTTGTTAAGAAATTTAGATGTACAGTTGGAAAGAGAAAAGGCAGAGTTGTGGCAAGTCCACAGCAATGCGCAGCACCAATTGATATTAAAAAACGTTTCTTAATGAAAAAAACAAAAGCGTCGAAAGGTGCTAGGATGACAAAGAAAGCGCAAAAAACAAAGCGAGTCAATCCAACGAGTAAAATCGTAAAACAATTAAATAAGTCGAGAAGATAATGGAAATCAAGAATAATAGTATTATACATACAGTACGCGATTTTGCACTTGAGAATTTTGGTGTAGAATTAACCGATGAACAGATTAGTGCAGAACTTAGAGAATTAAATTTTTCTGGTACATTGCAGTTAACTAATGCACTAAAGAATGATGATAAAGACTTATTTTCTAAGTATATCACACTAGACCTAGAAGAAGGATACACTATTCTTCCACCAATGGATAGAGAGCGTTATCAAGAGCGTGAAGGATTAGAAGGTCCATTTCCATTACGTTCTGGTAAAGTAGTATATTATGATCCAAAAGAAGGTATGTATTATGATCCAGATACTGATTACTATTTGTCTTATGACGAATATATGCAGTATGACAAAGATGACAGCATGCAAGAGATGCAGTCTCCTGGCGTTGTAGCAGATTTAAAAGATAAGCGTGATGAAGAAGATACCGTTGATGAAGCAGCCGACGAAGCATTTGAACCACATATGATGTACAGCAAAGATGGTAAAGAAGAAAAGTATGCAGACACAGAAGAATTACATTTAGAACTAAAAGATAAAGGATGGGGACACGAACTTGAAGAGCGTAGAGTAGCAGGCGCAGCAGGCGGGAACGCAGCATACGGCAGTGACACAGTCTCTACAGGAAGCACGACATCTACTGATCCTGATGATGTACAACAGAATGCAAATTCAGATGCAGCAGAAAAGAATTCAAATTCAGCCGCTGCTAATGCAAGTGCTATTGATAGATTAAAGAAACTCGCAGGTCTAAAGTAATGAAACTTGTTGAGTGTCCGGGTGGTATTTCAATCATACTATCAAATACAGAATATAAAGTATATGATAAAATAGTTGAAGAAACATGCAAATCAGATTTTACCGAGCGTGAAGCATTTGTTGCTAAATCATTAGTATCAAAAGGCGTACTTACTAGAGTGGTTAAGGAAGGCAAGGTATATTTTAAGAGACTTAGAGGCAGTTTATAATGAATCAAGAATCGCAGGACATGCTTAAAATATTGCAAAATTTAGAAAATGCAACAAATAATAAAACAGCACCAGTAGTTGATGCAACTGGAAATCAAGTACCTAGTAATATTAGTCAAGATGCTACAGAAATGTATAATATCTTGGCTAAGTTACATAAAGTACAAGATGCAACTGATTCAGCAGCAACCAATATTGTAACTGAATCGGAACAATTCGTTGAATCAGTCAATAAGGTAACAGAAAGTGTAGGTATTGATAAATTTAATATTTTATTAGAAAAGCACAATATATCTGGTTATCTAAAAACCTATTATACAGTAGCAGAAAATGGTATTCGTAGATATGAAAATTTAGCATTATTTGAGTCAGCAATGGCAATTATAAAGAATGAACTATTCAAGAATGATGCAGTCAAATCCAAAGCTATTATTGAGTATGATTCACGATATGCATCTGCACTAGAAGAAGCAGCAGCGCAAAAAAGACGACAGAAGACATTAACTGAAAGTATTGAGTCTGATATCGCAGCCGCAAAGCATAGTGTTGCAACTGAGAAGATGCACAAGATGAAGATTGCAATAAAAAAGTTATTGTAATCAAACAACTAATACACTTCTTCATTGCAATATTTAAATAGTAATTTAGTTTTTGTATAAATACATTATAATATAATTTTTAATGGAGCCCTAACATGATTTTACACGATTTGCAAGAAGACAAATTTACCAAGTTAACAAAAGCCTTGAATGAAGTTTTTGATATTAAATTCAATTTCAGCATGGAGACAAAAAAACTTGTCAAGATTCAAGAAACAACTAACTCTCGTATTACAGCATTGCGCGAATCTGGCGTAGATGTTAGTGCGAAAGATTTCCAAAAATTACTTCTAATATCAGAAGGTATCAATATGGTACTGAACGAAGTAGAAAAAACAACTCAGGATACTAACATGAAATTACAAGAAACTCAAGATTTAGATCAAGCAGAAGTATTGCTTGCTGCTAAACAAATGGCAGACGATTTACAGAAAATGGCTGAAAACTTAGCAAGTATGCAAGTTGAGGACCTTATGTCTATCACTAATGCTATGAAAGAAGAAGTAGGTACAGCAGAAGCAGAAGCATTCACAATGTCAGCAGAAGCAGCAATTGGCGCAGCACTAGACGCAGTTAAATCTGCTAATAGTGAAGTTACTGATGCATTATTAGTTGCACAGGGACAGCCTGTTGAAAGCGGTGGATCAATGGATACATTAGATACTGATGTCAGTGACGAGTTAGGCATGGGCGATGATTTCGCTGATGATGAGTTAGAAATTGGTGATGACTTTGAAGGCGTTGATGCAGCATCAGGTGCAGAAAATCCAATTGGTCGCGAAATGAAAGAAGATAAGTATCTTTCTGCAATGCGCATGGTTAAAGAAGCACAACAAGACGGAAAAATCAGCAAAGATTTGCTAAAGCAAGCATTTGCTACGTTGAGAAACTAAAATGCGTTTTTCTGAGATTGTCGTTGAAGACACAAGTGATATTAAATCAATTATTATTGATATTATTTCAGTGGCAGCAGCAGAAGGTATGTCTAGTTTGAGTATTGATACATTGGCAAAATCTCTTGCAGAAATGGGAAATGAGATAGATCATTCAATATTGTTTGATATACTAGATTCTATTCCCATAGTTGATAATATTAAAGATGATGTCATCTTTTTTGGCAGAGATGGAAAATCATCTTCTGAACCAAGTCGTGATCAACAAGATAAGCGCATAGATAAAATGGCAAGAAAGCAAGTTAAAAAGGACATATAACATGAGTGTAGGATTAAACGCATCCCAGGCAAGAGCAAACAGCAATCAAGATTTAACTATCTTTAATGAAACTCAAGAAATAATGAAAGCAATTATTGCAGATTCCGTATCGGGACTCTATGAAACAACTGTTTCTGATGGTACAGTCATGACAGAATCTACGCCTGATGCAGTTGTGTCGGGAACAGTTACTACTCCCACCATTGTTAATTCTACCACTGTTATCATTGAGGGAGTAACTGTTGTATTAGGTACAACTGGAACAAGTCTCAATGCGGTAATCGCTGATATAAATGATGCAGCAATTCCAAATGTTCTTGCATATAAAGAACTTGATCAACTACGATTAAAGATAACCACATCTGGTACTAATAGTTACCAGTATGTAATTGGTGCTGGTACAGCGAATGCTAGTTTGGGATTAGTAGCAGGAACTTCAACAGCAACTCCCCCTTCAAGCGTTAGTTACTTTAATACATGGCAAGGAACTGAAACAAATCGTGCAAAATATTCAGATATGGATTCAGTCATGAAGCACTTTTCCAATCTTGGTTACAAGATTGAGCGTATCACAAATACTGTAACAAGTAACACATTTTCATGGTACATTTACTGGTAATTAGTAAATAACACTTGACATAGGGGTATTATAATAGTATAATATCTTTATGGTAAATATTAAAACTCCTTACGCTTATAGCGAATTAACACGAACTTCTGTAAATGGTCAACGTTTATATAAGAACCCCTATGGTGAACCTGTTCCTAGTGTCACCACCGTACTGTCGGCTACGAAGCCTGCACGAGATCGGAAAATCTTAGCAGATTGGAAGAAACGTGTAGGTGATGAAGCCGCCCAACAAATAGTGACAGAGGCATCAAGGGTTGGAACTCAAATGCACGCGATGCTAGAGTCATATGTCAAAAACGAAGAATATGTAGGCAATGAAGAAACTGGTAAAACATTACTTCAATCTCGTATGATGGCTGATATAGTAATCAAGAATATTGATGCTGAACTGAATGAAGTATGGGGAGCAGAAGTTAGTTTATGCTATCCTGACTTATATGCAGGCACAGCAGACTTATTAGGCATGTGGAAAGGCAAACCAACTGTGATGGATTTCAAGCAGACGAATAAGCCTAAGAAACGTGAATGGATTGGCGATTACTTCTTACAGGGCACTGCGTATGCGTTAGCACATAATGAACTATATGGAACTGACATAAAAGACGTTGCTATTTTCATGTGCAGCAGAGAAGGACTTTGGCAATTGTTTGAAATGCAGATTGGTGAGTTTTCAGAATGGGAACTAAAATGGGCAAAAAGATTGGAAGAATACTATAATATCGCATAATTTGCTACCAGAATTTAATAAATACATATACTAAAAAGGGTGATTAACATGACAACTGAAATAAAATTACAAAAACAACGAAGTGGTACTCTAGCGCAACTTCCTATATTACTGGAAGGTGAATTAGGATATGCATTAGATGCAAAACGATTATTCATTGGTAATACGCAAGCAGCACTTGATGGTAATAACACAGATACCGAATTTAATTTTGGTGTTGATTTAGATACTGCGCCAGGTGTATCATATAATGTATATGTAGATACTGTATTGCAAGTAGAGTCTGTTGACTATACCAAAAATAATTTTGTTTTTACATTTGCTACTGCGCCCGGCGTAGGAACTGGAAATGTTGTATTAAAGTATAATTCAGAAATCTTTCTATTCGAACCAGATGTAGGATTAGATGATCCTAGTATTGTCGGACTTACGGGTCCAGCAACCAATGCGAATATCGCTAGTATTTCGTTTGATGGAACTAGATATGATAACGTAGACATACGATATTCATTAAGAAATCCGACAGGACATATACGAAAGGGAGTATTAAGCATTGCAGTCAATGTTGATACTGGTTTAGTGGGCGAACATAATACGCACACCATCTCTGACAATCACACAACTAATGCGACTACAGCAGGTAGTTTATTAGATCATGTATTCTCTGGTAGCATGGTTGCTGGTATATTCACACTACAATATACTACGACAGATACCGAAACTGCAAACTTGGCATGGTTGGCTAATAACTTTAAAGCAACACTGTAGTGCATACAATATGGCAACTAATGCCCAAGGAACGACTGACGGAATGGAAGTCATTTCGTACAGAATTAGACTCATTAGAAGATTTATCTGATGAAGAATACTTACAAACACTCGTAGATTGGTGGCGCCTAGCACCACTATCTAATAGAGTTATAGATGTATATAACTCTGAAGAGTGGCCCAATCCATGGGACTTGTTATGGAATGGTGCATACGATGAAAATGTGATTGCGCTTGGAATGGCATACACACTAGAATTATGCGATTGGTCTTGTGATATACTATTAGTACAAGATGCAGGTAAATCGAGTGTAGCACTTGTAATACGATTAGACAACAAATATATATTAAATCATAATTATGGTATAGTAGACAAAGTGTCCGTATTAGATAAATGTGAAATTTTGAATACATGGTATTCAGACGACTTAGTAAAATAATATTGAAACCAAACAGGTAAGGATATAAATGAAGGAAATAATGGTAAAAAAGCGCAACGGCGCTAGAGAACCACTTGACTTAGATAAATTACACAAAGTTGTTTTTTATGCTTGCAATGATATTGCAGGCGTCAGCCCGTCAGAAGTGGAAATTAAAAGTAGTATTCAGTTTTATAATGGAATAACAACTGATGAAATTCAAGAAACATTAATTAAAGCAGCAGCAGATTTAATCACTGAGGAAACTCCAAACTATCAATGGGTAGCGGGTCGATTAATTAATTATCATTTGCGAAAGCAAGTGTATAATGCATTTGAGCCTGATCATTTAGTTAAGGTGATTGAAGATAACATAGGTCGTGGTTATTATGATGATGAAATTCTTTCATTATATTCATCATATGAACTTGATCAATTAAACAATTACATTAAACATGATCGTGATCAAAGCATTGCATATGTTGGAATGGAACAATTTCGTGGAAAATACTTGGTACAAAACCGAGTGACAGGTCAGATTTTTGAAACACCTCAAATCGCGTATATGATGATTGCTGCAACTTTGTTTGGTAGTTACACAGTCAATCGTATGAAATGGGTTAAAGATTACTATGATGCAATCAGTAATTTTGACATCTCATTACCTACTCCCGTTATGGCTGGTGTTCGTACAAATGTACGTCAGTTTAGTTCATGTGTTTTAATTGAGTCAGATGATAGTCTAGATAGTATTAACGCAACATCAAATGCGATTGTAAAATATGTATCACAAAAAGCAGGTATTGGAATTGGCGCAGGACGTATTCGTGCTATCAATTCTCCTATTCGTAATGGTGATGCAGCACACACAGGCGTTATCCCGTTCTATAAGATGTTCCAATCATCAGTTAAAAGTTGTTCACAAGGTGGTGTACGAGGTGGAGCAGCAACATTGTACTATCCGTTATGGCATCTTGAAGTAGAAGATATGCTGGTGTTAAAGAACAATAAAGGTACTGAAGACAATCGTGTAAGGCATTTAGATTTTGGTGTTCAAGTCAATAAACTTATGTATGAGCGTTTGATTTCTGGTGGTGATATTACATTATTCAGTCCTAGTGATGTTCCTGGATTGTATGACGCATACTTTGAAGATCAAGATAAATTTAAAGAGTTGTATGAAAAAGCAGAGCGTAATACAAAAATCCGTAAGAAGTCAATGACTGCGATTGAATTGTTTTCTACTTTCATGCACGAGAGAAAGAATACGGGTCGCATCTATTTGATGAATGTAGACAACGTAAATGAGCATAGTTCATTCAAGCAAGAATTAGCACCTGTAAGAATGAGCAATCTATGTGCAGAGATTACATTACCTACATCTCCTATGACAGATGTATTCAATGGTGATGGTGAAGTTGCTACTTGCACATTGTCAGCAGTGAATTGGGGCAATATCAAAGTACTAGAAGATTTTCAGAAGCCATGTGAATTAGCAGTGAGAGGACTTGATGCATTATTGAGTTATCAGAATTATCCAGTTCTAGCAGCAGAACTAGGTACACAGAAGCGCAGACCACTTGGTGTTGGTATTATTAACTTTGCATATTGGCTTGCAAAGAACGATACTAATTATAGTAATCCTGATCTTGAACTAGTAGACGAATGGACAGAAGCATGGTCATACTATTTGATTAAAGCATCTGCTGATTTAGCAGTAGAACAAGGACATTGTTCTGGTTTCAATGAAACTAAGTATAGTGATGGTATTTTACCAATCGATACTCGTAAAAAAGAAGTAGATGAATTAGTAGCGTATAAAGAGCGTATGCCTTGGGAAGCGTTACGAACACAGATAAAGAAAACTGGTGTACGTAATAGCACATTAATGGCATTGATGCCAGCCGAGACATCCGCGCAAATAAGTAATAGCACAAACGGAATTGAACCACCACGTTCTTTGGTAAGTGTAAAGCAATCAAAGCATGGTATACTCAAGCAAGTAGTTCCGGGAATACATCGATTAAAGAATAAGTATGAATTATTATGGGATCAAGAGTCACCAGAAGGTTATTTAAAGATTATGGCAGTATTACAGAAATATATTGATCAAGCGATCAGCGTAAATACTAGTTATAATCCTATCTACTTTGAAGATGAAAAGATTCCAATGAGTACCATGATGAAGCACTTACTAATGTTCTACAAATATGGTGGTAAAAATCTTTACTACTTTAACACGTATGATGGACAAGGTGAGATTGACATTAATAAAATGAATGCAGAGCCGTTAGCACAAACGGGACTGAGTGAAATTGAAGGCGAAGACTGCGACAGTTGTGTCTTATAAAGGAATATAAATAAACATGAGCATTTTTAATATAACAAAAAAAGAAGATCATACGAAATCATTAGCATTTCTTGATCCCGAAGGACGAGTAAGTTTACAGAGATACGATATTCTCAAGTACAAGCAGTTTGATAAATTAACAGAGAAGCAGTTGGGATTCTTTTGGATCCCAGATGAAGTTGATGTTACAAAAGATTCTAATGATTTTAAGCAACTAACTGCAAACGAACAACATATATTCACATCTAATTTAAAGCGTCAAATACTGCTAGATAGTGTACAAGGGCGCGCACCTAGTGAAGCATTTGGTTCTATCGTTAGTTTGCCAGAATTAGAAACATGGATTCAAACGTGGACATTTAATGAAACTATTCATAGTAAATCATATACACATATTATTCGTAATGTATATTCTGATCCATCTATTGTATTTGATGAAATTTTGGAAATTGAGGAAATTGTCGATTGTGCATCTGCGATTTCGGTAAATTATGATAATCTAATTGATAAAGCAGCATGGTACAATTTACTAGGTGAAGGCGTACATAAGGTTAATGGTAGAGAAATCACTGTTGACTTGTACGAGTTGAAGAAGTCGTTATACAAGGCAGTAATGGGTGTAAACATACTAGAAGGTGTTCGCTTCTATGTGTCGTTTGCATGTAGTTGGGCGTTTGCAGAACTTAAAAAGATGGAAGGTAATGCAAAAATTATCAAGTTTATTGCACGTGATGAAAATCTACATTTGGCGTTCACGCAATCACTATTAAAGATATTGCCAAAAGATGATCCAGATTATATTAAAATCGCAAAAGAAACAGAAGAAGAATGCATTCAAATGTTTGTAGATGCAATTGAACAAGAAAAGCAATGGGCAGAATATCTATTTAAAGATGGTTCAATGATTGGGTTAAATGCTCAACTATTGTGCGAATATGTAGAATGGATCGGATGCAAGCGAATGGTAGCAGTGGGCTTATCTTGTCCATACAAAGTACCCCAAGCAAACCCATTACCTTGGACACAAAAATGGATTGCTGGTGCAGATGTACAAGTAGCACCACAAGAAGTTCAACTATCGTCATATATTATAGGCGGTGTAACATCGGACGTTACGAAGGATACCTTTTCTGGTATGTCATTATAATACAATAATAATTAAAGGAGGAGAAAGTATGGTAGAAGTTTATTCAAAAGAAAATTGTGCATATTGCATTAAAGCAAAGATACTGCTTGAAACTCAGCATATGGAGTTTATTGAAAGAAAGATTGGTGTTGATGTAACTCGTGAGCAATTATTAGAAATTGCACCACAAGCACGCACAGTACCACAAATTGTAATTGATGGAAACGTAATAGGCGGATACGATCAATTAGCCCAATACATTAAAGGAAGTGAAGAATGTTAATAGAAGTACCTTACAGAGATGGCGATGTCATCAGTATTAAACTAGCCAGCGGTGAAGAAATGGTAGCACGTCTTGAAAAAGAGACAGCCGACACATTGGTTTTATCTAAGCCTACTATGCTTATCGCAAATGATGGTGGAATGGGAATGGCTCCATTCATGTTTACTTCGTCAATGGACGCGAAATACACAATGAGACTTAATGGTGTTATTTGCATTGTTAAGACAGAAGAAGAAACTGCTAAGATGTATAGCGAGAAAACTTCTGGCATTGTAATGGCAGGCGCATAATATGGCTAGGGGTGTAGCAAGAGTAGGAGATCGCACATATGGAACTTGTACTGCGCATATAACCCCAATAACGACCGGAGGTACAATTACTTCTGGTTCGCCAACCATTGTTGTCAATGACAAGCCTTGTGCAAGACTAGGCGATACTGTTACAGCAGATTGTGGTCACACTAGTGTGATTACATCTGCAAGCAGTGATGTAATTGGTGATGAACCACCTGTAGCAAGAATCGATGATTCAGTGGGCAGTGGCCCATATACTGCTACAATCATATCGGCATCGACTGATGTGTTCGCAAATTAAATTCAATTATTTTCATAAAACTCATTGACAAGTAAGGCTTATCGTTGTATAATAGTAACATAAGTTAATCAGAGAGTAAAACTATTATGAATACTAAAACTGAAACATTTATCTCATACCTTCTTGATTTTTACGGACCGGGTGGAATCTACGATATCGGTGTAACTCGTGACGATATTCTGTTGGCATTAGGAATACGTTTGGCGCGTAATGCTATGCTGCCGTTTCAGGGTGATTCAATTGACCGTGAAATGGTTCGTGATATTATCTTAGAAGCAAAACCTCAACTAGAAACAATTTAGGTAATTCTATGACTATTATTCAAAAACAGTTAAAAGAAAAAATGACAATTGATCTTGATGGACCAGAAGGCAATGCATTCTGTCTACTTGGAAATGCCTCGAAATTAGCAACACGATTAGGTTATGATGGTGATGCAATTTTAAGTGAAATGAAGAGTGGTGACTACGCTAATTTGGTTCAAACGTTTGAATCTTACTTTGGTAGTTTTGTCATTTTAGAAACAACTAATAAAGAGTTGTTATGAAGACCTCAAGATTAGACTGGTCTATTGTAAAAAGTGGCAGTTCATGGACTGCTACATATAAACCAGATGGAACTGTATTAACAGCAAAAACGAAGAAGGCACTAATGCCTGAAATTATTAAATTTGAACAACAACTATAGGAAGTAACATTTTATGCGGGCTGAATTATACGAAGATGGAATTAAGCGTATCAACACAAAAATTGTAGTACCAATGGATATAACCGATGTGGCAGATTATATACTAAGTGCGGTACAATCAGGAACGGTACGACCGTATGCGGTAACTAGTCTCAATAAACGACAATTGCTGCAAGTGGCGAAAGATGCAGTTGAGAGTGATGGAATTCATCGACCTAAAGAGAATCTAATTGATATTGATGCACTCGTGGAAGCAAGAGTACGAACTTATGTTGGGGATATGTTCCCTGAGTTGATGTAGGATTTAATTATGCATGATTATGATCAAGATTATGATGTCTATGACGAAATAGTTGAGAGAATTAAAAACGACATGAAAAGCGTAACAGAAAATGAACGCAAACAAACTAAACTGAAAGTACTAAAAGGTACATTGGGAATCGATGTACTACAAAGTATTAATAAAATTGGAGAACAATAATGAAAAGTTATAAACGATCAATCGCATTAGGTGGTGCATTACTATTAACCACAGTAGCGGCAACAATGGCATCAGCAGAGACATACATGCAGAACGCAGTGGTGAAATCAGTGCAGAAAGTGTATAGTAACATTAGTGTGCAAACCCCTGTAGAAGTATGTACAAATGTTAATGTACCCATCTACGGAGACACAAATGATGCAAGTACTGCCGATGTCCTCGCAGGCGCGATATTTGGAGGTCTGATAGGGAATAGTGTAGGTGGCGGAAAAGGAAAAGATGCAGCGACATTACTTGGTGCTATTGCTGGTGCAGATATTGCTAATAAGAAGTCCTCTAAGAAGCAGATTATTGGTTATCAAAGTCAGCGACAATGTAATACTAATTACACTACAGAAGTTATTCGACAGTATGATGGAAATATTGTTATGGCTGAATATAACAATATGCAGTTATCATTCAAAACAAATAAATTCTTCAATGTAGGCGATAGTGTATCTATTCAAGTATCTCTTTCACTTTGAACCAAGTAATACTTGGTAACTAAATAGTATTACACTATAAAAGGACAATCAAAGTGACAAAGTATTATGAATTACCCACAAGTCAAAATGAATTTAAAACTCTATCGATTCAAACAACGTACAAGTGTCAACAGACTTGTGCAAATTGTTATCTTGGGGAAATGCTGAATAATGATAGTATACCAGATGTTGATCTTGTAAGATTTGAAGAAGCAATCAAGGCATTGCCCAAAAGAACTGATATTAGATTTATTGGCGCTGAACCAACGATGAATACTGACCTTATTAAGTTAATAAAGATTGTGAGAACCAGTGGTCACAGGCCATCTCTTCTAACCAACGGATTAAAACTAAGACGTGAACCTTATGCACAAGAACTAAAAGATGCTGGTCTAAACTTATTAGGTATCTCAATGAATGGCGGATTGGAAGACAAAGTGTATATGGACTTTGACAATGGTAAGTATGCTAAATCAAAGATGATTGCGCTAGAAAATATATTTAAAGTTAAGATGCTGCCTCACATTAATGTCATTCTTGATCCGAGTAATGTACACGTAGTTGCTCCTCTTATAGAATATATTGTAGAGATGGCGCTGAAACATAATGTAAAGTTTAGTCCTACTAAGTTCCCAGTTATGATTAGATTAAAATCTGTTGGTAAAATAGGGTTCTTTAAAGATACCCATACATTCACAATACACGAACTTAAAAAAATTGTAACCGATCTGCATGGAAATGGGATAGAGTTTATAGATACTATAGACGGTCATGTAGAGAAGAGATCATTAACTTACAAATTTGAAACAGCCGCTGGCGTAATGCTAGGAAAGATAACAGATTGGACAGTGGATGATGATGGAATACCAGATTCAGGATCATCCAGACGTGGTATATTAACTGATGATTACAAAGTTGCTCCATTTTTCGAATACTATGCTAAGACCCAGTCGAAATTATGAAACACTTTGATAGAACATGGCATCTAAGAATTGATACTGATATAGTCCGTAATATAATTGATAAGAATCAAGATAAGTTTTTTTGTCCATTCTCTAATACAGAGAGTTATCTTAACATATACAAAGATAGGGAATGTGCAGTACAGTTTTTAAATTTGCATGAATGTGATTACAGTCGAGAATCAAATAGAGATGGGTCTAAGTATATTAGATACCTAACAAGTGTGGAACGCAAATTGGGCAATACCGACATTGTAGATTTTCTTAACACGAATCACGATAAGTTCACAGTTGAAACTAATGAAGAAAACTTTGTTATACCTTCAGATGATCCAGATGTGAAAAAATTATTATCTGATCTAAATTCAATGTGGGCGTTTGATGCTGACAGAACACCTACAGTTGATATATGTCGAGCCCGTATTGTTAAACTTCCAGCAGGAGGCACAATGCCGTATCATAGAGATGAAACTGCATCTAAAAACATGCGTGTCATATGTCCTATTATAACACATTACGATATTAAGAATGCGTTTAGAGATAGTGATGGTGAAGCGTTATATAATTTTAAGTCAACCGGACATTTCTATACGTTTGAAGAAGATAAAATAGAACATGCTGTTTTTAATAATTCAGATGTAGACAGATATGCTCTAGTATTTACTGTCGTCAATGTAAAAAATTTAAAAGAATGGGATAGAGCATTCAAACGATACCGGATGTATTGGGAGGCATGGGGACGTGCATTTTAAATTAATTACTGATAAAGAACTTGCAAAGTATACCTTTAGGCAAGCACATTTAACTGAGGATGATAACAGAAATAACTACACCTTGGATCAGTTTGAAAAAGCATGGACAAAGTGGATTGGATTTTATGTATTGTATGACGAGGTTAATGTTGTAGCATTTTGCGGAATTAGAAAGTTCGACAATCAAGAAGCACGTATATTTGACCGATATTTCGTAACGCCAACCTACAGAAGCAGTTCTCTTGCCCACACAGAATGGGCATCTATCATGGTCAACAAATTGGTTGATGATTGCATTAAAAATGGATACCAACCATTTTTTTCAATACAAACAGCAAAAAAACGCAACTCCATTCAAAAGGCAGTGTCTACATTTAACAAGTATATCATATCCGAATTTAGAGTGTTGGATGGATTATATTGCACAGTTCCAACAAGTAGAAATGATCCCAATTGTTGGCAAAATATAGCAACAATATCGCCGTACTCAATATCATTGGAGAAGGAAAATGAGTAAAAAACAGATTGATTTTTCAAATCTAATATCAATGCCATTAGACATACCATCCCCACCTGATATATCACAGGTGCTAGATAGTGAAACTGAAATGGTTTCAGATGATTATAGAGTTAGTCCTTCAATCGTATTAATGTCTCCTGAGGGAAGATGGATGCCAATTACAGACAAATTACCAGAATTTGTTGATTGGGCAGAAATGCACTTATTTCCATGGACTATGCGTAGTCAGATGGTGGTCATAACTACACCTATAGGTAAAGCAATGGCCCCGCATATCGATTGCGCTCCAGATAAATTCAACACAGTTCAGCATAAATTTAGATATGTGTTCCGAGGCAACGTAACAGACCTTAGATGGATAACATCTAACGGATACGTTGTAAACCACGATACAAACAAACCGTATATTATTAGTGGTAGATGGCCTCATGATATGGTTAATACACATAGTGAAACAAAGTATACATTGTGTCTTGGCGCACCATGGGAAGCTAATCTCAATAATGAAATCTACACTGCGATGTTGCAAAAATCTTATTTAAAATACGGAGAAGATATGATGTCGTTTGATGATTGGGAATTACCAACTAATTGGAGGGAGTTTTTCAATCAGGAAAGATACGGAATTCCCCATGATCTAATTGCAAACTTCGACCAAACGTAACATGATTAAAATAATTAGTTAAAAACTATTGACAAGTGATGTTCATTATTGTATAATAGGTCTTACATTAATCTAAGTGAGAAATATTATGAATGCTGTAGAAATTGCAAAAATGGTTATCGATAATGGTTATTTGTCAGACGATGAAAATAGATACGAAGATAATTCTATAAACTGGAATTTTGTGTCTGCTGATTTACATATTGATTCCCCGTTAGAAATTTCACGTGATGCAGAAGAAGAAGCATATGATCTATTACAAGAATGCATCAATAAATTATGTGAGTCTGCCAATTCGCCGGTAGTACACTAATGAATTTATTCATACTTGATAATGACCCAATAAAAGCAGCCCAACTACAATGTGATAAGCACGTAGTTAAAATGATTTTAGAGTCAGCACAGATGTTATCTACAGTTCATCGTATGTTAGATGGTAAGTTATACACAGCGCCTTCTAATTCAGGCAAGCGTATGGTAAAGAAATGGTCACATCCAGTACATGACGATGTATTGTACAAAGCGGTACATATGTATCATCCTTGTACTGAATGGACATTCGAATCAGATACCAACTATAAATGGCATTACACTCACTTTATAGCATTATGTGATGAATATACATATCGCTATGGAAAAGTACATGCATCAGATACTAAATTACGCAAAGTACTCAAAGCAATACCCACCAATATAGTAAGAAAATCAAAAACTGAATTCAGACTTGCAATGGGATCAAATCCAGAATGTATGCATCCTGGCGATGCAGTTAGATCATATCGCGAGTTCTATATGACTAAGCAATCTAGATTTAAAATGACATGGACAGGTCGTTCAATACCTAAATGGTTTATATCTTAACTAATACTTGACATGAAAGGCTTATTGTTGTATAATAGATAAGTGAATTAATAAAAGAATACTGATAAGTATATGTACAATTGGGTATTAGATGAAAATAAGTGATGCATTAATGGATGCAGTACAAGAATTCTATGCAGTTTGTAAGACCGAACTTGGTGAAGAATTTGGTGGTGATCAGGCAATAGCGATGTTTGACGCACTAGACCCATCTATACGTGGTGGCATGTTAATGACTATGTTTGCTGGTGACAGCACTAAACATGCACTATTGCAGTATGATGTGACAGGCGATCAAGACACTTATATTGCTGCAATAAAGACGCTTCGTATAGTATTTGGATGGGAATTGAGAACTGCGAAAAGCGCAGTAGACACAGCAAGAGATCATGGACAATACGATTTGGGTGTAACAGATCGTGCACAGAGAACGAAGTTAACAACAGCGTTATCAGGTTCTTCATGGCATATCAGGGATTGACAAATATATACAATCATAGTATAATGATTTAATAATTAAGAGGAATTTATGACATTAAACGAAGTAATGAATACATTACCTGATACAGACAAAGTAGTTATTACACATAGTGGCGGACTTGATAGTTCAACGGCTGTTATTATTGCAGCACACAAATATGGTGCTGACAATGTATACTCAGTTGGTTATGATTACGGACAAAAGCAGCGAGTAGAACTTGAACGTGCAGAACAATTATGTGATAAACTTGGTGTTCATCGTAAATTGTTTGATCTTTCTATTCTAGGAGAAATTGCAAAACCTATGAGTGCAAACATTGCGGGCACTGATATTGATATGCCTACTATTCAAGATGTATTAGGTGAACCGCAGCCTTCTACATATGTACCATATCGTAATATGATCTTATTTTCATTGACTGCTGCGTATGCAGAAGCGATGGGTGCAGAGTATGTGTTTGCTGGTATTCAAGCAACCGATGCATATGGTTATTGGGATACTACGCCTAGTTTCGCAAACGCATTGAATGATGTAATGAGTATGAATCGCAACTGTCCTGTACAAATAGTAGCACCATTTAATACATTGACAAAGGATGAAGAGATTGCGCTATTAGAGGAACTTGATTTGGTACATTTATATGAGCATACATTGACATGTTATGATCCTGATATTGATGGTAAGTCTTGTGGTGTATGTCCGAGTTGTGCAGAACGTATCAAAGCATTCATGGATAGGTCTATTGCAGATCCTATTGAATATCAGATTACTATACCTTGGCGATTGTAGGCGATGTGTAGTATATTTGGTAGTTATTATGTTGGTGAGTTTAATGAGTTAGCAGAATTGAATTCACATAGAGGAAACCATTCATTTTCAACAGCAATGTATGATGGAAAATCATTAGAAATAATTGATAAAAGTTTGGGTAAGTTTGAACTTAGTGAAACCCGATCTGGTTCATTGCATGTCGGACATGTGCAAGCACCTACTACATCTGAAAGGACTATTTCATCTGTTCACCCATCTGAACTAGACGAAACATTATTATGGCACAATGGTATTATAAAAGAAGAACAATTGAAGAAATGGAATTATCATTCAAATTGGGATACTGCATGTTTGCACAAACACATTGTTAGTAATATGTTAAAGTTGAGCGAAGTAGATGGTTCATTCGCATGTATATATTTTAAAGAAGAAACATTATATATGTGGAGAAATGAAAACTGTCCTATGTTTGTGAGAGGTGCTAGTTTCTCGTCAGTTAAATTTAAAGGTGCTGATAAGATTGATGCGAATGTTATATATAAATTAGAAAATAAGAAATGGGTAAAAACAAATAATAAATTTAATACAAATAAAACTTTTTTCTGGATTCCGGGTTGATAAATAGAAACTCATAAGCAAAGAGCAATAGTAGTGTATATTGGGGGTCTATAGCTCAGTTGGTTAGAGCATCCGACTCATAATCGGCAGGTCCTCAGTTCAAGTCTGAGTAGACCCACCAATATACATTAATGTCAAATTAAATCAAAAAAAGGTTGACAAGTAAGGCTCCTTGTTGTATAATTAGTATAGTTAATGAGTTAAGGAGAGTATGAAATGAAAGCAAGAAATTTAGTATCAAAGAATGCACGCACATTCAATAAGAGTGCAGTAATGGTTGATCGTAAAAAATCTTTAAAGCGTGGTGTTGTTAAGCATAAGCATCATATCAATAATGCATAAAGAACATATCAAAATAAATTAAATAGAGTAATATTATTATGGAAGGTTTATTAGAAATCACAGGTGGTGAATTTCCACCTCACACATATTTTTTGAATCCTGAAGGAAAGTTGTTTGCTTATATACGTGTACATGATGATACACTTATTGAATTCAAGAAACCTCTATCATTCTATAAGTCAAGACGTAAATTTAAAAAAGTAACGCACGACACATTTACAGAAAATTATTCAGAAAACTTTCGTAAAAAGGAAAAGGTATGATTTTATTCAGTGGACGCACGAAAAAAAATATTGGGTGGGAAGTTGCAGCATTGCGCAAATATAAAAATTTCTCAGATGGGGTATCATTAGTTGACTTCAAGTTAAGTGTCATGCGTGGTGACTTCACGCTATATACTCCCATCTTTCAATTATACATTGAATTACTAAACATCACAATATTAGAGTTCAATATTGTAAAAATTGAACATTAAACCGAATATCTCCACTTAGCTCAGTTGGATAGAGCAAGTGCCTTCTAAGCACTAGGTCAGGGGTTCGAATCCTCTAGTGGAGGCCACCATTAACGAGATTGCATTATGTCTACCGCAAATTTTTACCCACAAGTCACATTAAATACTCTACTAAAACATGATGAAATTGAAGAAATTCACACGCACTATGACGAACGGGCATCAAGCAGTCTTTTATCAGTTAGCATAGAAGGTGCATTGGCTGTATTACTCTATATGAATAGAACTCATGCATTCTCTGAGTCCATGAGTCTTTTCACAAACTGCTGCGACGGCAATACACTTAATGCAACAATTCCTCTTGCAGAAGATTACGCAAACGCTGCTGATATATTTTCATATTGGGAAAATAAGTTCTTCATGTCGAAATTAAGTGATGATATTACACTTACTTCCTGGAGGAAAAAACTGCTGCATATGTGTAGTAATCGAAATACACCAATGATGGAATCGTACAAGAAGTTATTAATGACGTTGCCGCGAATCACTTCGTATGAAAAACGCACTGATGCTATTGCTGAAAAATATGTGTCTCATGATTATAATCATCGCTCTCATTGTGAATTTGAGGGATTACAGTTACGTCTTATCGAAAAATATAGACATGATACAATGCGACAAAAAGCATTTGTATATAGGTTGACAGACAATCACAATAAGGTATATGAATTGTCCGTTTCAAGAAACCGCGATAGTGAGCATACTATGGCTGACTTGGTTAGCGCAGCATCGGCATTTGATGCAATCTTTGCCATAACAGGTAGTGTGAGATTAGATGGTAGAGGGCAAGTAAAACCACTTAACAATGTGCTTCACGATAAGTTTCTTTATAAGACGCTAAAGAATATTACTTCAATTACTCCTATATGATTGATTTGATACATGGTGACAATATTGAAATAATGAAGAAAATGCCAGATGGTTCGGTTGATCTAACAGTCACGAGTCCTCCATATGATAATTTGCGCACCTACAATGGAAATAATGACCAATGGGGAGAACAAGTATGGAAAGACGTATTAACTGATCTATTTCGAGTCACAAGTGATGGTGGTGTAATAGTTTGGGTAGTTGCAGACGCGACAATTGAAGGAAGCGAAACTGGCACATCGTTTAAGCAAGCATTATGGGCTAAAGAGTGTGGTTTTCGCTTACATGATACAATGATCTATCAAAAGTCACAGTCGTTTACTGGATCAAAATATGCATACTTTAATAGTTTTGAGTATATGTTTGTATTCAGTAAAGGTAGACCAAAAACATTTAATGCGATCAAGGATAGGAAAAATGTTAGAGGCGGTATGACTGAAAGCACTGCTAAGTCTGGTATGAAAAAAGATGGAACTATCCCTGATAGAGTGTACAAAACAGCAGCAGAATATGGCAAACGAAAAAACATTTGGGAATATGGTGTTGGTGGTGGTAAGATTCCGCATCCTGCTGTGTTTCCACTAAAGATGGCCCAAGATCATATACTCTCATGGAGTAATGAGGGTGATGTTGTGTTTGACCCGTTCATGGGAAGTGGCACAACAGGATTAGCTGCAATTAATCTAAATCGTGATTTCATTGGCATTGAGTTAGATACGAACTACTTTAAAATATGTAAGGAACGTATTGTAAAATAAGTGTTGACAAGTAAGGATCCTTGTGTTATAATTATTGTATAAGTTAATTAAAGAGAGCAAGACTATGATTAAAACAGCAAAAGGTATTAAAGTTTACGAGCAGTGGTCACATGCATACGTGCGCGACCTTGATGGTGTCGTATTATGGAAGTCTAATGATCGTAGTCCGTTTGCGAATGTGCTAGGTGATTTCCTAGCATTCGGTTACATTAGTCAGGTATCTTATGATAACACTGTCATTGCAAAAGAAGAGCAGGATATGGTGGCAGTAGAAGCATACCTTAATCGCAAGCCTACTGGTGAGCAATTATTTGAACGCAACGCTAATCGGTTTTAAATCATGAACACATCTAGTCATTTTAGAGAAAGTATTGTCGTAGACATATCAGGTGAGCAAGGTTCTGAGCAGAATCTAATCGCATTGGCAACTAGTTTTGCCAAGCCTGATCACGAAGATATCGTAAGAGATATGAAGAGTGGTGACTACGAGCATTTAGTAAATGTATTCGATGAACATTTCAGTGATATCGTTACATTAGTAGCATAGAATATTTAAATAGGAGATAGAAGATGTCTAACAAAACTGATGATACAGAAATCTACGTATACGCATGGTTGATTGTTACTGCGGTTATTCTCATTCCTGCGTTGCTGCTTGGTGGTGGTCCAGGTTGGATTTTTGGTGCACCGATATTGGCAGCAGTGTCTATGCTGGTAGGTAACAGTGGCAACAACAATGATGATGATGATGATGATGATGATAGCGGACCTAGACGTAAATCCTCTATAGGAAAAACAGTTCTTATAGGTGGCGGCGCAGCAGCAGCAGGATATGCGTTAGGTAAGAAATTAGAACTTTAAAAGTTTAAGGAGATATAAGATGTCGTTTGAAGTAACTAAACAAGGTAAACTATGTGATCAATTAGAGTCACTTGCCTATGATTGGGTATTATATAGTATTGAGGAGCAGTATGGTGTTGAAAGTACTGACGACTTAGGTGTTGAACAGATTAATGAGATTGAAGATTATCTTGAAGACGAAGAAAATTATATTGAGGGTTATTGTAGGATGGTACTACGAGGTATGATTGACAATCACGAATCACGAGAGGAGATTGAATAATGGCAAATCATGTACACTTTTATGTGCAATTTCATCAAATCAATGATGATGCACGCACAAAACTGAAAGAGATGTTTGGACGTATTCGTGATGATGCACCGCACAAATGGTTTTCTGATATCTTTGTTGAGGGCGACTTGACATATGAAGAGACAGAAAAGTATGAGTGGACTACCTCTAACATAGGCCCTAAGTGGAGTTATTTTGAGGATTTTTCTGCCGAAGAGGATGATGTATATTTCTCTGGAGAATCTGCATGGAGTTCCCCAGAACAGGGGTTGGAGAAATTACTAGGTATTCTGGTAGAATATGATCCTAAAATCATTACATCTATTTCATATGAGGATGAAGGGCCAAACTTCTTTGGTGCAGATATCTATGAAGGTGAGGAAATGTATGATGGTATTGAACATGATTATGAAGAAACCATTGATCTTGTTATTAATGATTCTGAACGATTGACAGAAGAGTCTTACGTTGATGATGAATGGGTTGACGATGAAGCAGAAGATGCTTTCCATGAAGAAATGTGGGAAACAATCAATAATACTCAAGCCAGTCTAATTGGTGAATGTCTTGAAGCAATTAAGAGGGATCAAGAAGAGCAGATAAAGAATGAGAATTGGCAAACTTATTGTAATTAGGGGTTGACAAGTAAGGCGCCTTGTGTTATAATTATTGTATAAGTTAATTAAAGCAAGGAAGTAAAGAGTATGAACGAAAAGATTATATTGACTGATTGTGACGGAGTGTGTCTAGATTGGGAAGCAGGATTTAATGATTGGATGTCAACGAAAGGTTATGTAGTTGTTGTGTCTGGAGTATATGATATTTCTGTCATGTATGGTATTGAGAAAGCAAAAGGAAAGAGTTTAATACGTGAGTTTAACAACAGTGCTTGGATGAGTTCATTGCCAGCGTTGCGTGATTCTCGTTCTGGTATGGCTAAGTTGGTTGAAGCAGGATATAAGTTTCTAGCGATCACTAGTCTAAGTTTAGATGTAAAAGCAAAGGCGTTACGTGTTAGTAACTTGAAAGAGTTATATGGTGATGTGTTTGTTGATGTAATCTGTCTTGATACTGGTGCTGACAAAGATGATGCATTAGAGTATTATCGTGGTAGTGGTATGTATTGGCTTGAAGATAAATGGGAAAATGCTGTGTTGGGTGCAGATTTGGGATTGAAATCAATTTTAGTTGATCATCCTCATAATGCAGAATACAGTGATGAACGGATAGTACGAGCAAGTACTTGGGCAGATATAGTCGAGAAAATTCTCGGCTAATTAGTCTTCATCACCATATATGTTTAATATGGCTTCTACTACGATATGTCTTTCAATGTCTTGTTTTTCAAATTCAATGACTCCGATCATATCACTTTTTTGTTCTTTTAGTCGTACTAAAAAGTCTTTTAGACCATTCGCTTCAAATCCCCTATCGTGTTGAGCGAGATCGCCTGTTACGAATATGCGACTATTAGTTCCGATACGGGTTAGTAGCATTTTCATTTGACTTGGTGTGGCGTTTTGCATTTCATCACCTATTATCCATGCATTTTTAAATGTACGTCCTCTCATGTATGCGAGTGGTGCGACTTCTATAACACCATCTTCAACCATATTTTCGATTTCTTGTGGTGTCCAATATTCTTCAAATACGTCAAATATTGGTCGAGTCCATGGCGCCATTTTTTCTACTAGGCTGCCTGGAAGAAATCCGTGTTGTTCGTCCACACTTACTGCTGGTCGTGTTATGACTATTTTTTCACAGATACCTTCTTTGAATGCTCGTATAGCGGCTAAAACCGCTAACATTGTTTTTCCTGTGCCCGCTGGTCCCATTGCGAATACTATGTGTCGATTGTTATCATCTAGTAATTCTATGTAGTCTTCTTGTCTGCGGTTTTTTGGAATCATGGTAACGAATCGCTCTCGGCGCTTCATCCCATTAAGTTGGATAACGTCCTTTTTTACATCATGATCTTGACGTTGTTGGTTTTTTGTTTTTCTTGCTCGTCTGGCCATTAAAAACTCCTTTTAAGTTTTATGAGTGTGCCTCGTACTTGCTCGTACAATATTATTTAGCATTAATACAATAACTCGTTAACATATACTATTAACTATTACAGTAAGTCAATTAATAAAGAAAGGCTAAATACTGTTATATTAATAGTTAGGAGAATACTATGGAACAAACAGACATCATTGCCCAATTAGGTAAGAACATAAAGAGAAATTCGGCATTGGAAACATTGATGCAAATTGATGGTGTATTAGAATCATTAAACGTATATGCATACAAGAACTGGATTGAAGGTGAGATTGTAGATGGTCCACAAATTGAGCGTTATTGGGTAACAGTGACTTTGTTATATCCACATAAGATGATGCCAGATCCAGATGGTGCAGATAGATTGCTTAAAAATGGCTGCAAAGTATTCTATGCAAAAGACACACTTACCACCGCAGCAAAGTTAATTGAGCCAGAAGATTCTGAGATTGATCCAGAACGTCCAAACAAGCGTAGAGCAAAGAAGATACTACGACCAGTATGGTTGGTTACACTTGAAGTCCCACGTGGTTTAATAGACACCATTGAATCAAGTCGTGTGAAAGTAGATGATATGCAGTTTGACAGTGCAGCAGTTGAACAAGCATACGATGATAATCTAGGAGCAAGTGATGAAATCATATCAGACGACACTTAATGAAGCAGTGCAACACAATGATCTACGTGGTCTTGTGAGCAATGTAGTTAGTATTGATCAATACGAAAGTAAGATTGGATATGATAAGAACATCGTTGTAGTCGCAATTGAAGTAAATCACATCGACGCAGCGTCAGACCTTAGTCAATTCATCGAAACTGGACACAAAGATGCACTAGATGTTGATGTATCAGTAGGACCCACTCCAGAAGGAAAATATACAGTGTTTATTGAATACACACGTAGTAATTTTTTATTTAGGTTAATTGATGTTATGTTACAAGATATTTTAAATATTGACAATGAAGTAGAATCTTGGAAATTTGTAGCATACAAGGACACTATTCCAAAAGATTGGACTTCGGAAGAGTTTGAACAATCAGTACACACATCCAGTTATGAATATGTTATTGCACATGACCCAGATGCTAAAGTGATATCAGAAAGAATTAAGTTTTTGAATAGTTACTAATGTCTAAAGAAGATACAATAAAAACAACTGGAATTATAACAGAGTGTCTACCAAACGCTAAATTCAGAGTTAAGTTAGACATGAATGAACATGTTCTATTAGCGCACTTGAGTGGAAAGATGCGAAAAATGAATATTAATGTACTTCTTGCAGATCAGGTTGAGGTAGAAATATCACCTTATGATTTGACAAAATGCAGAATCATATATAGGAACAAATAATGTTTTCACGTATTAAACTATATCTAATAGCAGCAGTGATCTTTGGAGCAGTTGGTTATGGTGCTTGGCAATATTACAAATACACCCAAAACCAAATTCAAATATTCGCAGTCAACGCAGCACAAGCAGAACAAGCACAACAAGCAACAGATGTCGCATTAAAATTAGTACAAGCAGATTTAGTAAGAGTGCAAGATGAGTATTTGCGTGTATCTAATAAATTTGAAGCAGCAAATTCACGAGTTAAAGATTTACAGTCTAAGTTAAGTAGACATGAACTAGGTGCATTAGCAGAATCAAAGCCTGTATTAGTTGAAAAAATAGTTGACAAAGGTACTAAAGATGTGTTAAGATGTTTTGAGATAGTAAGTGGTTCACCACTAACAGAGGAAGAATTAAATGCAGTTAAAAAGAGTCAAACGAATAGCAGTTGTTATGACATTGCTAATCCCAACTATATTCCTAAGTAGTTGTTCATCTGTACCAAAAGTAGTTACATATAAATCAGCGCCCATAGATAAGCCTGATTTAATATTGCCAGATACTTCTGTATTAGCATTGCGTGACGTAGATTTTATTATAGTCACAATAGATAATATGGATGAAGTAATGAAAGAGTTACAAAAAGTAAATAGTAATATTGCATTATTTGCATTAACTGATATTGGATATGAAAATCTAAGTCTGAATAATTCTGAAATATTAAAATTGTTATCACAGCAGCAATCTATTATAGCAGCATACAAATCATACTATGAAGGTGTTCAAATCAATATTGATAATCACAATGATAATCGTGATGTAACTATTCCCGTCCCTGTAGAGCCAGGAATTACTGATAAAGTACTAAAGATATTTAAAGACTAGCAAAAAATCAGTTCATATATAGTGTCATATAATTCATATAAAAAAATAAGTAAATACAACTACACGAGAAGTGTGATTGTTCGTTGTCGAGCAATGAAATATATGGTAACGATGTTGAGGCAGTTTATAGGAACAAACTAATTCAGCAGTATGAAATAATATGAAACAAACAAATAGTAACCCTTGGGACATTTTAAATATAGCGACATCTTCATCCCAAGAAGAAATAAAGCAAGCATTTAAAAAACTTGCAATGAAGCATCACCCAGATAGAGGCGGCAAATCAGTCGAATTTAATCGTGTTGTTCAAGCATACGAACAACTACGAAAGAGTACTATCGTGCCTATTATTGTAACTTCACATACACATTTAGTAAATGTAAAATTAACAATCAAGCAGCAGATAGAAGGTGTAGATGATTACATTGAGACAGATACTGGTGAGATATTGAAAGTAGCAATACCAGCAGGATCTAGGTTAGATGATAAGTATAAAGTAAACACTCCTATTGACAAATATATTGTTAATATCAAAGAATTATCACATAAAGTATTGACAAGACAGGGATTATCGCTTATAATGAATATCACAATTGATATCGTAGATGCGATGCAAGGAAGTGTAATCCCAATTATAGGTCCATGTGACGAGCATTTAGAAATAGAAATCCCAGCGGGAGCGCAAGATGGGTTAGTCATTCTAGTACCTAACAAGGGCTTGATGAATAAACTAACAAAGAAGCGTGCAGGATTGCACATTATTGTGAATACTGAAATCCCAAAATTAGATACTGATACTAGTATCGATCAATTTATATTAAGGTTAAGAGAATGTCAGAAATTGAAAACATAGTAGTTCGCGCTATTGATCTAGCAAAAAGTCATAATCATGAATACGTGACGCTAGAGCATTTATCGTTGGTAATTTTAGACGATACCGCAGTACGTATTATGTGTTACGAAATTCAAGCAGATTGTGAAAGTATACAACTCGCGATTGAGGATTACCTAGCAGCAGAATGTGATGAATTAGTTATGTCATCTGATGAAGAAATTACTCCACGTAAGACACAAATGTTAGAGCGCGTATTCAATCGTGCAATGACACAGGCTGTATTTTACGGAAAGCAATCAATCAACAATGTTGATTTGCTATTAAGTATTCTCTCAGAAGAGCAATCAGTAACAGCACATTTCGCATACGAATGTGGACTAGATAAGCATTCACTATCAGCGTGGTTGCATGATGTGAATTCAGTAATAAGTGAAGACTTTCGTGATGAAACAACAGGAACCAAACAGAAGCAAATACCTCGTAGTAATACAGCACCTTCGGCATTAGCACAATTCACTGTCAATATGAATGAAGAGTCAAGTAATTATGATGATGTAATTGGTCGCCGTGATGAATTACGTGATCTAGTACAGACACTTGCACGTAAGAAGAAATCTAATGCAGTGTTAGTAGGAGGTAGTGGTGTTGGTAAAACTGCTATTGTGGAAGGATTGGCAAAACTCATCGTAGAAGATGAAGTACCAGATGTTATCAAAGGTAAAACTGTATTAATGCTTGACATGGCAAAATTAGTCGCTGGTACTAAGTATCGTGGTGATTTCGAAGAGCGTATGAAGGCACTAGTTGAAGAATTAGAAAAGCGTGACGATATCATATTGTTCATTGATGAAATTCATATGGTAATTGGAGCAGGCTCAACTAGTGGTGGTTCTGGCGGTATGGATGCAGGAAACTTACTCAAACCCTCATTGTCAAGTGGTAAATTAAAAGTAATTGGTGCAACAACTGATCAAGAATATCGTAAATTATTTGAAAAAGAAGCAGCGTTAGCAAGAAGATTCACTAAGATTAATATCGAAGAGCCTACTTCCGAAGAAGCAAAGAAGATTATTCGTAATGCTGCTATGTCATATGAGATACATTATGGATTTGAAATTGAACCATCTGCATGTGACTTAGCAGTTGATTTAAGTGCAGAGTATGTATTTAATAAGAAATTGCCAGATAAGGCATTCGATGTAATTGATCGTGCATGTGCATTTAATAAGATTCAGCCTATCAATGAGCAAGTCACATTGATTACTGACGAAGCGATTCGTGCAGAATTATCTCGCTACACTGGTATACCAGCAGAGCATTTAGGAACTAAAGCAGAAGAACAAACAAACAACAAGCATATTCAAGTAGAGAATTTCTTGCGTAATAATGTATTTGGACAAGACGAAGCGATCAATCGTGTAATCAATTCAATTACCATTAGTTTAGCAGGATTAAAAGAACCAAATAAGCCTATCGCAAGTTATTTATTCACTGGTCCAACTGGTGTTGGCAAAACGGAAACAGCAAAGCGACTATCAGAGTCTATGGATATGAAACTCGTGCGATTTGATATGAGTGAGTATCAAGAAGCACATTCTGTATCGAAGTTGATTGGTTCACCTCCTGGTTATGTAGGTCATGGTGACGGAAAAGCAGGAGATGGTTTATTGATCACTGCATTGGAAGATTCACCAAATTGTGTGTTATTGTTAGACGAAGTAGAAAAAGCACATCCAGATATTATGTCAGTATTATTGGCATTATTAGACGATGGTGTGATCACATCAAGTACAGGAAAAAAAGTATCAGGTAAGAATTCAATTATCATTATGACATCTAACTTAGGTGCGCGTGAGGGTTCAAAGAAAGCGATTGGATTTGGTGATCAAGCATATAACGCAGTAGCCGTTAATGAAGCAATTAACAAATTCTTTGCACCAGAATTCCGAAATCGATTAGATGGTATTGTACAATTTAATGCATTAAAATTAAAATATATGCGCAGTATCGTTCTAAAGTTCTTAGGACAATTAGAAGGTTATATCGCATCACGTGGTGTTGAGATTGAATGGGACGAGAGTATATTAGTTTTCCTTGAAACAGAAGGTTATGATCCAGCAATGGGCGCACGTCCTCTTTCACGACTAATCAACGAGCGTATTAAATTACCATTAGCAAAGCATATTATGAATGATACAATCACTGAAAAACTGATTATCAGTTATACAGATGGTGAAGTATTAATAACAACGAAAGAACTGGAGGCAGTGTGAGTGAATATGAAAATAATTCAGCAATTGTAGTTGAATATAAATCAAAGTATTACAAAGTATTAGACAAAACAACGAAAGGACAGTTACAAGCAGCATGGGATATGAATGATTCAAGTAAAGATGATGATATGATTGAAGTAACATATCCATCTGGTATGTCTGTTCATGCAGTACTCATTGTAAAAACAACAGCATCTACCGATACCGATTACCGCAATCTTGGTGGTAAATGCTTTTCCAAATATAATAAAAAGTGCAATCATGTTTATTTTGAGTTTAATGATAAGACATCAGCGTTTATCATTGAAGGTGCACGACTTGCTGCATACTCATTCAGTAAGTACAAGACAGATACAGAAAGTACTACGTTTACATATATTCATGGTACAGATTCAGTCAAAACCATTGAAGAAAGTGTGTTCTTGGCACGTGACCTAGTTACTGAGCCGGGTAACGAATTGTATCCAGAAGAGTACGCAGATCGTATCAACCAAATGTTAACACCTTTGGGTGTAACAGTAAAGATTATGCATGAGAAATTTCTACGTAAACTAGGATTTGATTTGCTATTGAGTGTTGGTGAAGGTTCTGATCGTGACAGTTATGTTGTTGTGATGGAACACATGAATGCTGATACAGACGCAGCACCACTTGCTCTAGTAGGAAAGGGTGTTACATTTGATTCTGGCGGCATCTCACTAAAGCCTGGAAAGGGTATGGGAGATATGAAGACTGACATGGGTGGTTCAGCAGCAGTAGTTGGTGCTATGCACGCAATTGCTTCTCAGAATGTAAAAGCCAATGTAGTAGGAATCGTAGGACTTGTAGAAAACATGCCGTCTGGTGGTGCAACTCGCCCAGGTGATGTTATCGGGTCATTAAATGGTCAAACAGTCGAGAACTTGAATACAGATGCAGAAGGTCGCTTGGTACTTGCAGATATTCTAACGTATGTACAAAATGAATACAAGCCAGCACAGATTATTGATTTAGCAACATTAACTGGTGCTATTTTGGTAACACTAGGTCACGAAGCAGCAGGTTTGTTTAGTAATTCTACTGGGTTCGCTAGTCATATTTCATCAGTTGGTTCAGATGCAGGAGAGAATTATTTCCGTATGCCAATGGGTAAAGTATGGAATAAGATGATAGATTCCCCTATTGCTGATATGCAGAACATTGGCGGTCCGTATGGTGGTTCCACCACAGCAGCAGAGTTCTTGTATCGGTTCGTTGATAGTGATACTCCGTGGGCACATTTGGATATTGCAGGAATGGCATGGGCTGATAGTCCTAAAGATACCACACCTAAAGGTGCAGTAGGATTTGGTGTACGTACCCTGTACGATATCGCCTGTGGTTTAAATCACGATCCAGCAACAACTCACTGGGCTATCGATCTAGATATGCAATACTAATTTGATTGTTGTGTACTCTCTTTATAATGATAAATAGTATTGTTATAAAGAGAGATAAACCCAATGGCATATAGAGGTATTCAAGCAACAAACTTAATAAGTGTAGACGCAGCATTTGATGATGCGTTGCTTATATTAAATAAATCAGGTACAACTCCAGTAGATGTGGGATTCTTAGGAAGAATTGGTCCGTCATCTTACTCTGGTCTTGTTAAAGATTCAGAAACAGATTCGTTCATTCTAATTAACTCAATTAATTTAAGTTCACAATCTATTAATGATATCAGTCCATTAGATACAAGTATAGTAAAAGGCAATATTACAGTAGCAACGATTACAGCAGATTCATTTGTTGGTAATATTAAAGGTAACATTTTAAATCCAACTACTGGTGCAATGGTAGTAAACGCCTCCGGAGGTATTTACACATTAACAGGTAATGTAGCAGGCAGCTTATATGGCGATGTACTTTCACCTACCCAAAATACGCCAATTATTACTACTGGTCCAGTAAGAGACACATTAACAATCCATGATGCACATATTGAAAAAATAAAAGCACCTGCAAGTAGTGGCGGTGCAACAATACTTAACACTTCTGGAGCAACTACACTATCAGGACATAACGTTCATCTAACAGGATCACTATATGGTGATATCGGTGATACACTAGCAAATGATCCAGTGCTTACAGTTGGTACTGGCAATAATGATTCGCAAATAGCAGTAACAGTAGCATCAATAGATGAATTGCAAGTTAATGACTCGTTTGTGTTACCAAAAGGTACAGCAGCACAGCATCCAGCCAATCCAGTTGAAGGACAGATGTTTTTCAATACAGAAACGAAACTGTTTGAAGGTTATGACGGAACATCATGGATACAATTCCTACCAACTACATTCTCAATGGCAACTCCTTAATACATCATAGTTAACATAGTTCCTATAATGATAAATACTATTATATTAATAGGAGTATCTTATGGCTAAGATAGCAGAAACGGTCATCGTGATTAAGGCAAGCAAATTGCTAAAAGATGGTGACGAATCAATAGACGTATTAGATAGTGATTCACTCGCTCAACTTACAGCAGTAATTGAAGAATTGACTGGCACTGGCGTGTTGATTGAAATTGAAACATTAGACGGACAATAATAAAATGGCTAGTTCAACAGTAATTTTAACAAACAAAGCAGAAATGTCATACACAGGTGAAAAAGCCAGAGGTGATGGATTTTATGGATACAGCGACGGTCTACATACTGTTAGTTTTCATGTAAATAATTTCACTGGTCGTATTTGGTTAGAAGCAACATTACTTGAGTCACCAACAGAAGCAGATTGGTTTAATATTGCATTATCAAGCGGTACTGCATATTTACCATACGATGCACAATCAACAACATACGGAGCAACATTCACTGGTAATTTTGTATATGTTCGTGCAAGAATAGACAGATCGTACTTGGTTGATCAAACATATGATGCATCAACGCACGGCGTGGTAAACAAAATAGTACTAATGATTTAAGGAACTAAACAATGGCAATTAACGCAGTAAGACCTCGTGCGACCCTTGATGGTTCACAGCAAGGTATCGTAGATACTACGATGCCTGTAACTACTGGTGACATGTTAGTATATGATTCATTAAAGAACATGTACGTACCATCAACGACCTCGGCATTAACACTTGGTAGTTTTAACAATGACCTTGGTTTTCTTTCACTAGCGGAAGTTAATGCAGCGATTGATGCCAATGCGGTAGCATCTGTGGGTGGTGTTATTGATCTAGCAGCATACATAAAAACAGTAGAAGTAGAAGCATTATTCACTGCATATGTACCTCCTCTAGTAGATTATGCAAACATACTAAACACTCCATCACTAACACCATATGCAACCAGCGTATACGTAGATCAACAAATAGCAGCAGTTGACGTATTTAGTGGTGATTATACTGATTTGATTAATAAACCAAGTTTATTCAGTGGCGATTATGCTGATTTGACGAGTCAACCAATCATTCCAAGTATCGATGGATTAGCAAGTATTGCATACGTAGATCAACAAATAGCAGCAGTTGTACATCCAGCAACTGATTTATCAGCACATGCATTGATAAGCAGTTTGCCAACTGATATAAATGATTTAACAGACACCGATTCATTATTAGTAACCGATCTAACTGAATATTCAACCATTACATACGTTGATCAGCAAATTGCAAATGTCAGTGCTGGTAATCTTAGTGAATTCATAACCACATCTTCATTAGCGACTTCTTTGGCTGCATATACATTAACTACTGCGTTATTCAGTGGTAGTTATGATGATTTAACTAACAAACCAGTAGATTTAGTTACAACTGGTTATCTTACGAATACATTGGCTTCTTATCAGCCTATAACTGATTTAAGTGTTTATGCATTAACAACTTCATTGTTTAGCGGTGACTATGCAGATTTAACTAATACACCCACATTGTTCAGTGGTGAATTTGCAGATTTGATTAATACACCTACCATCTTTAGTGGTAGTTATACCGACTTGACTAATCAACCAATTATTCCAAGTATCGCAGGATTAGCAACGATTGCATCACTGCCAACAGACGTAAGTGACTTAACTGACACCACAAGCCTGTTAGGTAGTGGTGGAACAACTAATTACAACAACTTAACTAACAAGCCCACAATACCAACAGATGTAAGTGACTTAACTGACACCACAAGTCTGTTAGGTAGTGGTGGCGGTGGTGGAACAACTAATTATAACGACTTAATTAATACACCAACAATACCAAGTATCACAGGATTGGCATCAGAAGCGTATGTAACAAATGCGATAAGTGTTGCTGATTTTGGAACTCTCAGTTCAACATCTGATTTAAATGATGTTGCAATATCTGGTGTATCAACCAACCATATACTTATGTATAACGCATTAAGTTCGATGTGGGAAAATATAGACTTAGACGTTAGTTGGGCAAGTAAAGATTATGTTACGGCACAATTAGTAGGACTGCAAACAGATGGTGTAATCGACTTAGAAGGCTATGCAAGTGAATCTTGGGTAACACAAAAATTAGTAGAACGTGGCGATCACTTTAGTGCTGACTACAACGATCTTGTTAACCGACCTACCTTGTTTAGTGGAAATTATAACGACTTATCCAATATACCAGCAAGTAGTTTACCAAACTTATCGTTTATATTAACACAGAACGTACTTTCATTAAATAATGGAAATGAAATTGACTTATCTACACTTGCATTAGATTACAGCACGTTAGTAAATAGTCCAACAGTCTTCAGTGGTAGTTACAGCGATTTATCTAACGCACCAGTATTGTTCAGTGGTAATTATTTAGATTTGGCTAATAAGCCTTATATACCAAGTGTTGCGGGATTAGCAACAGAGAGTTATGTTAACAATAAACATGCAGAGCCAGATGTTATTGGTGATAGAAATTTCACTAATAATATTGAGTTTAGAGCAGATATTAAGCAAGTAGTATCTGGTGTGTCAACAACAGCACAAAGACGTGACTTAGTGTTTGCAATAGAGACTACTGATGCAGTGGAAACAGAGGTATCATTTAGTGATAGCACTTACGTTACATTAGCAGATAATACTACTGCTAAGTTTTCTGCTACTTATGTTGCTACTAGTGGTACAGCACATGATAGTTTTAAAGTAACTGGTATTGTTCACAAGATGTCAGGAACTATGGTCGCCATTGGAAATAACAGTTATGAAGTAACACAGGATAGTGATTCAGGATGTACAGGATTTGTATCAGTAGATGTAGCAAATGATAGAATCAAAGTATCAGTACAAGGTCCAGCAGCAACATCAACTGATTGGGTTGTATTTTTAGAACTGATAGAGGTCACACGTTAATTATTTTACAATAAAAGATAAATACAAATAGTGCAAAAGCACACAAATTAAAATTAAAGGAGTCAAATTATGACAACTAAAGTAAATGACGTATACGAAGTAGATAGCCAGTTCCTAACAGGTTCACTTGCTCACTTTACAACAACATGTGCAGACATGGACGAAGCAGCAGCGGGCGCATATGCTCAAGATGTAGTAGATACAGCAGCAGCAAAGGCAGCAACTATCGCAGCGAAAGCAGCATGGGATGCAGATCCAGGCAACGCTGGTTTAGAAACAGCATATGATAATGCAGTAATTGCAGAAGCAGCAGCAGTTGCAGCAGAAGCAGTTACACTAACTGCTCTTAACGAACACAAAGCAGCAGTAAAGCGTGCAGTTCACATTGTAGAAGGACGTGCAACACTTGTTGTTATGGGTGCAGTCGCTACTCCTGATCTTCGTGTAGCAGTTGAAAACAATGGTACATGGACAGCAGTTTCACTAGCAGCAGAATTAAACGCTGGCTGGGCTGGATCGGCTTGGACAGTAGCAGATTTTGCATACTAAAATTTAGTATAAAAGATAAATACAATTAGTGCATAAGCACACAAATAACAAATTAAGGAGTCATAAAAATGGCAACACGTAACCCAGCAAACGTAATTGAATTCGGTAAATTCAACTACGGACCAACAATCACAGATTATACAATCACAGCAGCAGCAGATGTTTCAGCAGAAGTTAATCCAGGCGAAGAAATGGAAGCAATTTTAGAGAGTATCGCAATGCGTGGTACAATTATTGGTCTTTCTGATCACAGCGTAGGTGGAACGGTATTCACCGTATCAGTTGAAGGAAGCGCATGGGCTGATGCAGCCGCTATGCAAACAGCACTACAGGCATTAGCACTAACAATCGCAGGTGCAATGACAGTAGCATAAGTTTAACATTTAACGTAAGTTAATGTAATTAAAAAACCGAGTATGTTTTCCTGCATGCTTGGTTTTTTTACGGCTTGACTTTGTATAAATACTATCATATAATGGAGAAAGTAAATATGTCAGATACAGATTTAAATGAAGATGGAAAAATAAGTATGCTAGAAGCATTTCCATATTGGTTTGATAAATTAAGATTATTTCCAAGAGCATTCATAACTGTTTACATTTATTTGCTATATGATGTATCACAGTGGTTTATGTTATTAGAAGAGCCTAATATGGCACAAGCAGGATTGGTATCAGTTATAGTAGGCGCAGGCGCAGCATGGTTTGGTCTATATGTAAACTCTGGTAGCAACCATACAACAACACCAGTACAGGTTGCGACCACGAAGTCATCGCCTCGTTCAGTATCACGTTATTCATCAGACGAACAAATAGGATAGATATTATGTATTATCAACATCACATTCAATTAAAAACAGCAGAGCCATTAACGCAAGAGCAAGCATTAACTTGGTACAGTGCAGTTAAAGAATTTTCACCAGTTGAAACAGTATTAAAGTATCAATTAGGTGAAGACCACATAGGTATGGAATATGGTCATTGCGCAGATTGCGATATGACTCATACATATGTTATCCCGTTAACACGTGATATTACCGCAGATGAGGCATTGTTTATTGTTAATGTATGGGAGTATCATTTTGATGATGACTTCGATATTGAATTATCTAGTCAATATGATGTAGCAGCAATGGGAAATTTTGAGAATTCAATCCACATTGATGAAGATGTAAAAAATCAAGCATTGTTTGATATGAAGAAATGGCATCACAATAGATGGGTTAGTGAGAAAGTATCTGAAGGTTGGAGACATGGGTCTTACTTTAATTCGGCAGATAAAACTCATCCAGCATTACGAGATTGGGATAGTCTTACAGAAACTCATCGTAGATCGCCAGATTTTGATGACAATGAAATATTAGAATGGTTGTCAAAAAGAGGAATTGTTTAATTGACATAAGTGTATGATTATGTTATCATATTGGTTATGATAGAATTATTAAATATGCACGTGCACACTATAACAATTGATTCTTGGGATTTACAAAAAAAGATACCTAATAACATCTTACCGCACAATATTGAACATTGGATTAACCAAACTGTTGTATATGAGTGGTATCGGGAATCTGATTTAGGTAATTACCTAGCAAATTTATGTGATACAGATAATAACGAAATAGATGTTCATAAACAATATGATACATACGGAGACAAAATCCACATAAGCGCATGGTTGTCACAAGCACAAATTGATAGAATTGAATTGGCATTCTTTATTAAGTTGAAAAGAAAAAATCAAAGGAGCAAATATTCGTTTGAATCATTATGAATAATAAAATACCTACAGTAGAGCAATTAGTAGAAATCGCACGAGAAGTAGAACTTGAGGATCCTATTGATTGGGAAGAGTTAAATGTAAGTGAAGATTCCGCATACAATCTCATAGCGAATCAAGTGTTGTCAGATCATATGATGCGAAGTCCAGATGATCACGAAGTAGTTTTACTTGCAACTGTTACGAAGTTGATTGTTGAAAATTTCATATTAAACATAAAGTTGTTGCAGAAATAACACGGAAGTAGAAGAAATAACATGGAAGTAGAAGCAGTAATATTGTTCTTGTTAATGTGTAAACATTCAGTTGCAGATTTAGCATTACAGTCACTTAGAAAACCAACCACAAAGCGACTTTATTTTAATAAAGGATTGCACATACATGCATTAGATCATGCGACACTAACACTAGTCGTATTGGTATTTTTTATTAATCCATGGCTTGCACTTGCATTTGCTGTATTGGATTATGTAGCACACTGGCACATTGATTGTTTAAAATCAAAACTGCTATGGACATTTGGAATACCAAGAGATGGTTCAGTATTTTGGTGCATACAAACATGCGATCAAATATCTCATTATGCAACATATGCATTAATCGTGTATTTAATATGCTAATTGGATTTGATTTAGTTAGATGCTTGAGCGACATATTAGAAAAAAAAGTAGAATATAATGACGTGTTACTCGTAATAACATGTGTTGAAATTGATTTTAGAGATGAAGATCAATGGAATATATTCTGGAAGAGTACGATTGACCCAATACATTTGATGCTGGGCAATAATAGACATAAATTACATCTTCACGATAAATCAGAAGTTCACAATTTGATAGATGATTTATTATATGATGGAAAATTAGTAAAACGAGAACGCACACATGTGCTAGATTCAATAAGTAGTCTGCCAGGACATTGGCACGATATTATCCCATTAGAAGAACATATGACACCCGCTGTACAAGACGCTTGGAATTATTTTAAGATGCTTGAGGCATTATGTCGCACAGGCAAAAACCCAACTTAAATTAAACAACAGCATAAATACTACTAATATAAATTAATAGAGGTATTTTCATGTCATTAGAAGAAGAAATTGAACAATTAAAGAAATTAGCAGGCATATACGATAAGGATAAAGATATCGTAGATGGTGATGATGAATCTAATATATCAATAACAGGTTCAGAAAAGCGTAAAATTGAACGAGATAATAATATACAGCCAGGAACACCAGAATGGTTTAAGTTATGGTTTTCGTTGCCAAAAATGACAGGCGAAAAGCCGTTTGAAAAGGAATAGATTATGAGATTAAATGAATTTGATGATTCACTGAGTAGAGCAGACTTAGATGCGTTAGAAGTTTTTGCAGACAAAGTATTTGGTAAAGTAGGCATTGATGTAAACTTCACACGACACTTCTTAGATAGAGTAAATGACGAGCGCAACATTAAGCAGATCACCAAAGGTGAATTGACTCGCTTGTTCAAGCAAGAAGCAAAACGTTGGGCAAAGCCTATTGCTAGATTGGGACCAGATGCAGAAGGTACTATGAAGGATTTACAGACACAGATAAATCTACCATTTGTATTAGTATGGGATCATAATAATCAAGAACTTGATTTGATTGCTAAGACTGTTATGCGCAAAAAAGATTTTAAGACTCATAACACAGAATTTCCAGTAGAATCAATCACCGAAGGCGACTCTGCTCCGGGCGCTGGTGCTATACATCATTCAGAAATTGCTCCAACTCTACGGAATCTAGAACAGAAATTGGGTATACCTTTAATGAAAAATGCACTAGGTAGTGTTGGCAAAAAAGAGTTTAGTGGAGACATTGATATTGCAGTGCAACTAACTAAAGAAGAGCAAGATGATTTTCAAAAGAAACTACAATCAACACCTGGACTTACATTTGTGCAAAAAACAGGTGTATTCATTACAAGTGCCGATATTGTTGGATACGATGATAGTAAGCAAGCAGATGGAAAGCAACGCACTGGCAAAGTACAAATTGACTTTATGCCGGGCGACATAGACTTCATGAAGCACTACTATCATTCTCCACACTCAAAAGAGATGAGCCAAGATGGTAAAAGTAGTAACTACAAAGGTGTTCACCGTAATCTTATGGTTAGTGCAATGATTGACAAAATTGACGTTAAATCAAGTGATGAAACTACACCAGATGGTAGACCACTTGAAATAGAACGCTGGATGTTCTCACCGACACAGGGCATGGTGCGTGTAATTCGTAGACCAGTAGAAAAGAAGAATGGTACTGGTTATACAAAAGCAAATACTAATGAAGTAATCAAGGGTCCATTTAAAAATCCAGCAGAGTGGGCAAAAATATTAAAGTTAGACAATGCTGATGATCTATACAGTTTTGAATCGTTATATGCTGCTGCTAAGAAAAATTACCCATCAGATTTAGTTCAGAAGGTAGTTAGTGATTTTAAATCTAATCCTACTATTATAAAGCAAGGTATACCAACCGAATTAGAGGAACAAGTAAAATGAGAATACAAGATTTATATGAAGCAAAAAAGAAGAAAACAAAAAGATTAGATCCTGAATGTTGGGATGGTTATAAAAAAGATGGTACAAAAATAGACAATGGTGTTCGTGTAAACAATTGTGTCATAGAGGTTAGTGAAGACGAATACACATACGAAGGTGAATTAAGTATGTTGTATGATGAATTAGAAATCTTAGACGAAGCAGAATACCAAGGTCGTAAAGTTAAACTAGGCAAGCCTTCACGAGGTGATGTTAAGAAGTTCAAAGTGTATGTAAAGAATGACAAAGGTAACGTAGTTAAAGTTAACTTTGGTGATCCTGATATGCGCATTAGAAAGTCTAATCCAGCAGCAAGAAAGAGTTTTCGTGCACGTCATAAGTGTGCTGATAAAAAAGATAGAACCACAGCAGGATATTGGTCTTGTAAAAAATGGTAATATAGTATATGAAAATTAGTGAAATAGTAGAACCAACGAAACTAACATTACCTACGATAGAAGTAGGTGATGAAGTGCTGGTTGGTAAATTCAAGAACAGTAAAGCAACTGTAAAGGGGTTTACAAAAGATGCTCACAATCAACCTGTAATGAAGACTACAAAAGGTGATAAGAAGGTATTCAAAGATAGACATAGTAAATTGGTACAAGAAGATCAATCGCCAGCATTGCCAGTTACATCAGTAAAAAATTTATATCATGTTGGCACATTAGATGCGTCAAAGAAGCGTGATGGATATGAGGGTGCAGGGTTGAGCGTGAGTACCCATCCAGATGATTGGAAAAAGATTGCTAGAGGACATGTAACTGGGGATACATATAGTGCTACCAAAGATGGAAACAGATTCCTAAATGCACATGCACTTACAGATTCGCATTACGAAGTAATCAAACAATGGGCAATTGAAAATGGATACTTAGAACAGCAAGAAACTGTTACAGTATGTTACTATGATGATGAAATGGAAGATGACCTTTGTTCAACTTTCAATTCAATGGCAGATGCAGAATATGAATATGATGGTGAATTAGAACACTATGACGTTGAAGTAGACAAGGGTGGTATTGTTCCAACTGATAAACTGAAAAAAGCAGCAAGACAGACACGCATGGAAGCAACTGGTGTACTAGATTTTGTTCTACCCGTATATGCAGAGCAAGCAGGACTTGATGGGGTATGGTGGCAAGATATGCTAGATGTAAGTAGATATTCAGCGCCTCGTGGTGTTATCGTTCCTAGCAAAATTGACTCTTGGGAGTTTAAAGTAAACGAATCAATAGTAGAAGATGGTAAGATTGTGCCAGGCGTTAATACCACAGTAGATGTAAAGCCTGGTGAAACTGAGCGACAGGCAGCAAAGTTCGGAAACAAAATAACAAAGAAAGGTCCGCCTATATTGAGTGGCAGTTCATCTCATAAATTATTTAATATGGGACTAGGAGAATAATAATGAAAATTAATGATATTTTAAATGATAAAGGATTAACCAATGCTCAGAAGCATTTTGTAACAGATGACAAAGAAACTGAATCTCAGATGATATCAGAAGAACAGTTTGAAGAAGCAGCAGGCGAGAAAGACGCTTGCTATCACAAAGTTAAAAGTCGTTACAAAGTATGGCCTTCAGCATATGCATCAGGTGCATTAGTTAAGTGTCGTAAAGTCGGTGCTTCCAATTGGGGGAAATCAAAGAAATGAATATCAACGAAATCATAAATGAAGATTTACGCGCATGGTTCGGAAAGGGCAAAAAAGGTGGTGCTGGTGGCGGTGGTTGGGATCGTTACAACAGCAAAGGCGAACGTGTTGGTAAGTGTGGCGATGGTGATGGTAAAGGTAAACCAAAATGTCTAAGTAAGAGTGCAGCCGCTAAACTACGTAATGCTGATAAAAACAAAGACGGTAAAAAAGATGGAGCAAAGGGTATTGCTACCGCAGTTAAACGTAAACAAAGAAATGATCCCAATAAGAACCGCAAAGGCAAAGCAAAGAACGTAAAGAATTAGGAGAATAACAATGAAAATTAATGAAGTTGTTACCATTAAAGAAGATGCTATGGAAATAGCGAAGACATTGATGTCATTGTCTGGTGAAGAGATAGTAGCATTAAGCGCAGCACTGACTATGACAGTTCCCGTATTGAAAGGATTGTTTAAAACTGGTAAAGGCATCATGAAAGTGAAGCGTATGATGGATAGAGCAAGTGTGCGTATCGCTAATGGCATTGTTAAAGAAGATCGTATTGATGAGATAGAGTATGTTGATCTATCAAAAGATAGTATTTCACGTTATGAGTTTGACAAACACATTGGTTTAACTAAGTCAACTGGAAAGAAGATCAACGACTATAATATTCATATGAGGTCAGATGATCGTTCCGTGTACTTTTTGGTAGAAGACCCAGCACGTTATGGATTTTTAGGTGTGTTAGAATTGACACAAGAACGTGGATATTATATGAGTACTGTGTTCTTTGATAAAGTGATTCAAGGAAAAGGTATAGCACCATTATTGTATAAAATGGCAGTTGTTGATTATGGTTATACTATTGTTAGTGATATGAATCAGTCTAAAGGTAGTAAGACATTGTGGGAAAGGTTATCTAACATTCCAGGTGTGTTTGTATATGGTTGGAATCCAAAAGAGAAAGGAGACAACGCATTCTTTCAGTGGGATCCTTCGGAAGATGCAGGTGGTGAAGTATATCATCGTGATACAGAAATAACAGCATTACAAAACCAGATGCATGAATTAAAACTAGATGTTATGTCTCGTAAGAAATCAGGTGAATTCACTACAATGGCTCAAATGTCAGCAGCCTTAGAAGATGAAAAACAGGCGATCCAGGATGAAATAAACGATAGGTATCCCAATCGTCTGAAAGACATTAGACTAATTGCAACGGCTGATGATAGTCTTGGAGAATAATAATGAAAATTAATGAAGTAATAAATGAAATAGAGTATTCATCAGATGTTCAAAAAGATGATATGTCAAAGTATGATCTAGATGACATGATAGGATCAACTGAATCAACTGGTAAGAAGATAAACGGATATGAGATTCATACAATTGATGAAGGTGATGTATCATTCTTGGTAAAAGAGCCATACGGTGACGGATTTTTAGGTGAGTTACGATTAAAACCTGAGCACAAGTATGAAGGAATGCATAAGAGTGTTGTGTTCTTTGATGAAGTGATTCAAGGAAAAGGTATAGCACCATTATTGTATAAAATGGCGATAGTTGATTATGGTCATACTATTGTTAGTGATTATAAGCAGTCCAAAGGTAGCAAGACCTTATGGGAACGATTAGCAAAGATGTCTGGTGTGTTTGTGTATGGATGGAATCCAAGAGCAAAGGGTGATAAAGAATTTTTTCAATGGGATCCTACTGAAGACTCCGACAGTGTAATTTATCATGGTGATTCATCAACTGATGTATTAAGAGATGAATTAGATGCATTAATGAAAGATATTGGTAGTCGTAAGCAATCAGGTGAATTGTCAGCAGAACAAGCACAGGTAGAGTGGGACGAAGGTAAAAAAGAAATCAGTGCTGAATTAAAAGATGCAGACTTAGTTAGATACAATGACATTAGACTCATTGCAACAGCAGACAAGGGCTTAGACGAGTCTATAGGAGCATTAATGGGTATGATATTACCAACACACGCAGCAATGTACAAAAAAGCAGCAGCAATGATGTCAGAATTTCATGATGAATATCCATCATATGGATTGAACAAACTTGCAGCATTAGTATCAAGACGCACCGCAAAAGATTTTGACAGACGTGCTTTGGTACAAACTTACAAAAAGCAGTATCCTTCATCAAATATAGAAGAATGAGTAATAATGGATATTACAGTACGTAGACTAACGCCTGCTGATGTTTATAAACTGCAAAGTATAGTAAAGGAAGATATAGCAAAAAACGCATATATCACTTGGCCCTTTACTAGAGAGATAGCATTGTCGTTTATTACTGAATACAACACATGGGGTATTTGGCTCAATGATGGTATACTTGCTGGTGCGATTGAGATAAAAGATACGCATGAAACTGCATATTTGGTTGCTAAAATATATCAAAATAATGGTATTGCTACAGCAGCAATTGAGCAGATAAAAGAAATATATCATTATAGACAATTATGGTGCAAGATAAATCCAAATAATAAAGCGAGTTTAAAAGTTGCAAACAAAACACATATGAGAGTTCAGTTTTATAGATAAATAGTAATGCAGGAGGCAGATTATGGCGAACAAGAAAGTAGAGAATCATGATATCGAAGATTTACATGGTCCCATGAATAGTGTTGCAAAAGAAGATGCAAAAATATGGACAGGTCTAGAAAATAAAAAAGAATCAGAATATGAATTACATGAACATAGGACAGTAGTCGCAAAAAAGCAGAAAGCGAAGAAATCTAGTAAAAAGCAAGATAGGCGAATATCGAAGCAATTAGTCAAACAAACTGACAATGGACAAAGTGCATTATTGCATAAATAATATTATGAAAATAAATGAAATTATAAGTGAAGAGGCAGCAACAGGTGATACGATGTCTGGCAATTTTGGTGCTGTTTCGTTCCCAATGACACCTGGAACTACGAAAATGGCTGCTAGAAAGGCAGTTGATCCTAAAGGACATTTAGGTTTAGGTAAATCAAATAAATCTTTTAAAGGATTTAGACAATACAAGTTGGATAAAAAAGATAAATGAAATTCGAACAATTAAATGAGAAGTCAACATTACCATTATCACAAGAAGTTTCTAACTTACTTGGACGTGGTGATACAGTTTATATTCAAATTGATGATGCTAATGTAGCAGAAATAGTAGGAGTCAATCTTGACAAAGATAAGCGAACCGTAATTGTAGGATTTGGTAAATCTAGAAAATCTATCCCAGTACATAACGACACATACAGAATTGATGATAGCGAGGGCTATAACGTAATTCGTAAAATTAAAGAATCAAACATACAGGAAATTCCCATGACAAACAAAAAAATTAACGAAGGCGCATTTGGCGACTTAGCCAACGTAGCAGAACGTGATCACGAAGTGCAAATGGCACGTGCTGATCTATATAAGATAGCAAAATATGCTATGAAACTTCATGATATGTTAAAATCTGTATCAGAAGTAGAAGGTATTCAAGGTTGGCAGCAAGCTAAAATTACTATAGCAGCAGACGATATATCAAGTGTGTACCATGCAATGGATTACGATATGATGGATCTAGATGCAGACTATGACGTAGATGAAGGAATTTCGTCTAGACCAGGCTTGAGTGCTCCATTGAAGCGTACCATTGAAAATTTACCACATTTGGTAGGCGATAAAGTTGCTGATGAACGATGGGAAGCGAAAAGAGCAGCAAAGAAAGCAGCAGTCGAAAAGCGTGGTTTAAATGCATTATTTGCTGGTGCTGGAGATACCAACTCTGTTATCACACGTCAGCGTACAGAAATGGACAATGAAGGTAGCGCAGGCCACATATATAAAGATGGTGTTGATCAAGGTATGTATGAAATTGACACAAACGCAGATACTTTATTTTTTAATAATCAAGGGTTTGATTCGTTTGAAGATGTAGCAGCAGCATTGGGTGGTGAATTCTCTTGGGATGAATCTGCAAAATTAAACAATGTGACCGAAGCAACTGGAACACAAGAAGGAGATCGTATGTACAAAGTTGTACACGCAAAGAAAAATCCAATTGAAGTTTCAGCATCAACTAGTTACGAAGCAGCAACAAAAGCAGCAGCGATTTGGAAATTAAAATCAACAGCAGGTATTTCCCCGTATCTATTAGATATGAAACATGTTTCAGAACAAGCATCATCTATGTTTGAATCTGCTAGAAAGAAAGCAAAATTAAAAGCGAAAAAATAATGTTTGAACCATCACTAGAAAGTAGAAATGAATGTAATCAATGCGGTGGAGTTTGTCATGGCAAAGCCGCAAGATATCGCACATTAACCATATTGGGTGAAATCCCAAGACGAATCAAAGTGTGTGATTCATGTCAGTGCAAGAAGTGTATACCAGAAGACTAAGAGAACTATTATGCAAGCAACTCAATTTTTACAAGAAGGATCTCTGACCAATCAAGAATTACGCAAGTATGGTGGTAAGCGGTTGGATTTATTCATAGCAAAGATTCAATCAGGTTCTCCATTTGTAAAAGCAGGAGAAACTGAGCCTTCTATTGTGTTAGTTAATGACCCAGATATTATTGAGCGTTTAAAGAAAAACGATATCCCTGCGATGTTTGATATGGAAGAAGGCGGTTCAATTCGTCTTACTCAATTACAAAAAACTAAAGAATTCGGTAGCACAGGTAGTAAGAAAGACACCTCTGAAAAGCAAGAACATGGTTTAATAGAAATAATCAATAATAATCCAGGTTGTGTGATTAGCAAAATGGGTATTACCGCACAATCAGCGCGTGGTAATGAAGGTGTGAATGCAATGAAGAAAGAACGATACATTGATATATTCATAACTGACAGTAAAGGAAAAGATCATGGTATCTCTATGAAAGGAACAACTGCTCCCTCATTAGGTGGCGGCGGTGCAGCAGGAATCAATTCAGTAGCACCAGATTTATTCAAAAAGATATTTGCAAGAATTGAAGAGTTCATGAAGAATGAATTACAATTAACCAATGGTGATATTATTGCATCAAAGCATATCCCAGATATATTTGTGCGTGTACCAGACGATTATGTAGAAAGCATAATGAGAGGAAACGAAGCAATGGGTGGCCCTATTGATTATATGTATGTAGGTCCTATGGATGCTATCGGAGAAGTTGATAATAATAATATGTTGAATTTAAATGGAAAATTCTATACAATAGAAGAGTACATTAATAAAATCGGTAATTTCTACTTTAGAATACGTAAGCGTGACATAGCAGATAATAAGACAGTTCAAGTGGCGTATGATGAAAAGAATACACTCGGTCTGCCTAAGTTATTAAAAAATCCTGAAACTCATAAAAACAATTTAAGACTAGTTGTTACTAATAAACCTTCTACAACAGGTATTATCTTAGACTTGTAATATGTCACGATTGCACTACTCAGTGCAATTATCATTACCTTTGTAAATAACCTAAAAAATCAATTGACAACTCTGTGTTTATAGTGTATTATAGTTAAATGCATTATCTAATGCATATTCATTAATTTTAGGAGAACATCACAATGGCTCATTTTTCACCAGAAGACGTAAATAAATTAAAGCAGATCATCACAGAAGGCATTCACATCACAGAAGAAGTGAATGTATTAAAAGAAGGTCTTAAAGACACAGTAACCGCAATTGCAGAAGAACTTGATATTAAGCCTGCGATTCTAAACAAAGCAATTCGTGTTGCATATAAATCAGAATTCCAAAAAACGAGTGAAGACTTCAGCGAACTTGAAGATATCCTTGAGAAAGTGGGGCGTACTCTGTAGATGAGTTATGTCGATGGATTAATTGATCGTGACAGAGACATCATTCATGTGGTTGAACGTGTGAATGGTGTCCGTCGTTACTTAGAATATCCTGCACATCATACATTGTACTATCCGTCACCGAAGGGAAAATATACTTCTATCTTTGGTGACACGTTAGAGCGAGTAGTGTGTAATTCTGGTCGCAAGTTTGCCGCAGAGAAAAAGTTACACCATCGCAAAGGTTTATTTGAGAGCGACACAAACCCAGTGTTTCGTTGTCTCGCAGATAATTATCTTGATGCTGAACCACCAACACTCAATGTGGCATTATTCGATATTGAAACAGACTTTAATAGAGAGATAGGTTATGCACCACCAGATGATCCGTTTAACGCGATCACTGCTATATCAGTGCATATGAGTTGGATGAAGCAAACAGTGTGTTTGGTAATCAAGCCTAGTTCAATGACTGAGGAAGATGCACAAGCGATTGTTGATAGGTTTGACAATGCTATCTTGTGTGATAGCGAAGAAGCAATGTTGACTTCATTCTTAGAGTTGATAGACGATGCCGATATATTGACAGGTTGGAATAGTGAAGGATTTGATATACCATACACAGTAAATCGTGTATCGCGTGTATTGAGCAAGAGTCACACACGACAGTTCTGTCTCTGGGATAAATTTCCGAAGCAAAAAGAAGTTGTTAAATTCGGCAAAGAAACACAAACTTATGACTTGATTGGTCGTATACATCTTGATTATCTTGAATTGTATCGTAAATACACATATCATGAAATGCACTCATACTCACTAGATGCTATCTGTGAATATGAACTAGGAGATCAAAAGGTTGAATACGAAGGAACACTTGATCAATTATACCATAATGACTTTTTTAAGTTCATTCAGTATAGTATACAAGATGTTGACTTGATGGTTCGATTAGATGAAAAACTTCAATTCATTGATTTGGCGAATCTTATTGCACACTCAAACACCGTACTATTACCAACTACAATGGGATCAGTAGCACAGATTGATCAAGCAATCATCAATGAAGCACATTCACAAGGTTTAATTGTACCTGACAAGAAGCGTGGTGAAAAACCTATTGCAGCAGCAGGTGCGTATGTAGCAACACCGATCAAAGGTGTTCATAGAGATATTGCATCAATTGACTTGAATTCATTATACCCATCTATCTTACGTGCATGTAATATGTCTACTGAAACAGTTGTCGGTCAGATAAAGCATGTGCACACTAGAAAGATGCTTGAAGATCATGACTTGAACGTACCGAAAGCGTGGGAAGGTAGATTTGCTTGTATAGAATATGAAATGGTAATGGAAAAGAATACCACATCATTACTTACACTTGAATTTGTAGACGGAACTGCTCATACCTTATCTGGTGCTGAGATATACGAACTTGTATTTGAAAGCGATCAGCCTTGGATACTTACTGCTAATGGTACATTGTTCACACACGAGAAGAAAGGTATTGTACCTCAATTACTTGAAACTTGGTATGCTGAACGTAAAATATTACAAACGAAAGCACGAGATGCGCGTGATGAAGGTGGTGATAAGTTTGCATATTGGGATAAGCGACAGTTAGTTAAAAAGATTTTGCTTAACTCATTGTATGGTGCTTTATTGAATCCTGGAAGTCGTTTCTTTGACGAGCGATTAGGACAGTCTACTACCTTAACAGGTCGTTGTATTGCACGACATATGGCAGCATCATTAAACGAAGTCATTACTGGTGAGTATGATCACAAAGGTAAATCTATTGTATATGGTGATACTGACTCTACTTATTTTAGTGCATATCCTATTTTAAAAGATCAGATTGAAGCAGGTTCAATTAACTGGGATAATGACACAATGATTTCATATTATGATGCAGTGTGTGGAGAAGTAGATACTACGTTTGCAAAATTCATGATGGACACCTTTCATACCACCCATGAGTTAGGAGTAATTATTGCAGCAGCACGTGAAGTGGTGGCTACTTCGGGTCTGTTTGTAATAAAGAAGCGTTATGCACTTATGGTGATTGATAACGAAGGCAAGCGCGAAGATGTAGAAGGTAAGCCTGGCAAGATCAAAGCAATGGGACTTGACTTGAAGCGAAGTGATACACCTAAGTTCATGCAGGAGTTCTTGAAAGAGATTCTTGGAATGGTACTAACTGGTATTGAAGAATCCATAGTAATAGATCGTATTGTGAAATTTCGCAGCGAGTTTAGAGCAATGGATAGTTGGCAGAAGGGTACACCTAAACGTGTAAACAACTTGACTAATCATACAAAGAAATATAATAAGATTGGCAAGTGTGGCGTTGGTCATGCAATGGCAGCAATCAATTGGAATCGTTTGAAGAAGATAAACGATGATGCATATAGCATGGATATCACAGATGGTATGAAAACTATTGTATGTAAGTTGAAGAAAAACCCAATGGGTATGACTAGTATTGGTTATCCGACTGACGCAAAGCGTATTCCTGATTGGTTTAAAGAACTACCATTTGACGACGGCTTAATGGAAGAAACTATCATCACAAAGAAGATTGAAAATCTAATCGGTGTTTTGAAATGGGACTTACAATCAGCAGCAGCGAATAATACATTCTCTGATTTATTTGATTTTTAATTATGGAAAAATTAAATGATAGAACAGTTTTTAAATAAAAAAAATACATTACGTAATCTGACAGATGATGAATTTGAGCGTATATTGCCTCAATTGGCAATTGAATTAGAGTCTATTGATTA
>Ga0180120_10000006_pt1 | contig 87273 bp, 85 predicted proteins | sample CPBDNA_3_FD_129677 | JGI IMG/M metagenome (GOLD analysis project Ga0180120, IMG submission 129677) | Freshwater to marine salinity gradient microbial communities from Chesapeake Bay, USA - CPBay_Spr_31_0.2_DNA (version 2) (version 2) | ecosystem: Environmental > Aquatic > Marine > Coastal ... | reverse complement strand
TCAATCGTCTTAATCATGTACATTACGTCCCCTCCGAACTCCTCCGACTCGTAGGGGACGTTGCCGCTGATGTGACCACGCACACGAGTTGCGATGTGGGATGTGACTTCTATCAGGCTCGAATTTGCTTCATCAACCAAACGTGTTTGACCTGTGAACCGGGCGTCCAGCAAGGAGTGAATATTCATGCGGTAACTAGAAACGGCAGAGGTCAGAGTGGTGTTTTCATCAAGAGCTGCGGGGTCTTTGAACCAACGCCAATCTTGAAGAAACCTGGGAGACGTGCCCAAGAGCGAGTGCCCGTCGTTTGCTACCTCAAGCGCGTCCTGAAGGGAGAAGAAGTTTCCCAGCCATGGGTTGATAATTGAGTCGAGCACCCAGTCTTCAGGTCTTCGGGACATTCCGGGCAAGTGTGTGAAATCGGGCTCGAAGAAATTAACTAATTGGTGAATAAGTCCCTCGGAGTATTCCAAGTCTTCAAAAATCGAGCTAGCAAGGTAGCGACGAGTGATTTCGGAGAAAGCGGAAACCGAGTCAAAACAGGTAAAAATAGCTGCCCCGCCAGGCCGAACGAAACTCAGGACGTGTGTGGCCATTTCCCTAGGATTCAGCTGCATTGGCAACACTCCCTCGCATATAACCAAGTCGTACAGGGCGTCATCTTGGTAGTCAAGAATGTTCGAAGCGCTAAACATGATCTGTGGGACTACCGTGTTGCTGGTAGTGGAGGGGAACCTCTCCTTGAGGTTTGTCAATACAGCATCGGAGCCATCTACGAACTTATAACTTCTTGGTGCCAAAGAAATAAGGATGTCTGAGTTCTCGCCACTTCCTGGACCGAATTCGATTATGTCTGAGCCTCGCACGGCGATGTTGGGAATCCCCAGGGTCCGGTAGAGAAAGGAACGACGGGCTGACAATGTGTCTGCTGATGATTTTTGCTGACGGGTGGGTGCGAAGCCAATCGAATTATAGAACGAGATAAACGGCTTTTGATCTGACACCATTGCAGAGTATCGTAGTGGCTCCCAAGACTGCCACAAGGCACAAGGCACAAGGCACTAGGCACAAGGCACAAGAGCAGGGATATTTTGGTCTATTGAGTTCCTTGAGATTATGGCAATCCGAGATCACTTGAGCGCGAATCTGTTTCATCCAAAGTTCGCAGCCATGCACTCCCTACTCGGGAATCAGGATGCCGCACACCGTGTAAATTACTGTAGAGCGGCCACCGCATTAAGACGTCCCAGAAGTGTTCCTGCTTGTCCAAGTCATCCTGAACATCCAGCCACGTTTCTGTTATGCGCTGCCAGAATTCTTGCACTGCTGACGTGATTTGACCCGACGTCATATCTAAAACGTCAATACCAGCAGCGTCATATTCGACCGAGCGCGTAAAGCCATTCCTTAAGTGCTCCGTGATAGAAAGAAGTTGCCCGCTGTCACTCCAGCGTAAGGGTTTGGGAACCCAGATGGAGTTTGAAAATGATGCAAAGTGCCCTAATGGAAGAGCATTTACAAACAAAACGGCTTTGCCATATATCGGAGGAATCATGTCGGGCCCGGTCGCTGTACTAATGCAACCGTTGCAATTCGCGAAGAGCCAAATATCAAGCAGGTCAGACTTACCCGGGTCGAATGCGTAGTCAATGACATGATCCATTCCGGTTGGCAGTGGTTTTGCCATTAACTTACCCATCCGGATAACCCAAACCCCTTGCCCGGAAAGCCATTGAATTGCGGGCACATAGGTATCTATGTCGGAGTTGCGGTAGTCGTGGTAGCTCCAACCCTCATATGCCCTGGGGTTCCCGTTACCATGACGTTGGTCCTGCGCCAAATATTCATCGTCTCGTACGAGAAGGCAAACGAAAGGCTCACCGTCCTTCCATCCCTTACTCCTGAGCCATGTAAGAGCCTCGGTGGACTCGGCGGGAAGAAACGGGATCTTGACGTCGTGACGTGCATAGAGGCCTTCCACATCTCTGGATCCGGTATACGAGCTAGGTCTTTCATGAGCGGACCCGCCGGGTAATACCTTGTTCCACCGATCCACATACTTAACCCACCCGTGTACCGGCAGAGCCCTGCGGATCATGCGCTCCCATTGACTATTGCAGGTCTTCCCCAGCCAAAAAAAGTCGATAGTATCAGTGGATTGTTGTTGAAGGCGGGCCACCTGTTCGGCCCCGTCAGCCACAAAATGACCTATCCGGGCACTGCTCAAGTTCCCCAATCGGACCAGAACGATAGGTCGGAGGGCCCTGATTAGCAGCACGGCGGGTACTGCCCACAGTCCATTGATCAGCCAGGCGGGGGCACGTCTCAGCTTGTGGGCACGATTTGACGTCACCAACCGGAGTGTAGGCCCAAATAATCGGCGATGAAATTCCCCCCAACCCTGAGCCGAATTCCCGACACAAAGCCGACGGAAGGTCTGCTAACACGATATGCGAGCCGGTCGCATTAACGGAGGTTGGGTCCTGAGTTTCTCGAAGCAAGCTTCCGTCAATTAATTTTGGGATGAGTTCTTGGAACTGAGATAAGGCAGTTGAGGTGATGTTTTCGTAAAGAGTTCCTGCCCCGTCTTCCCCACCGATGCTAACTGACTTTTGGGACACTATGTCTCCGGAATCTGCCCCGTCATCCATAAAGAAAAAAGTTGATGCCGTGTCGGTTAATCCAAGAGCCAATGCCCAGATGATCGGGTGGCGACCTCTGTTGGCTGGCAACGCCGCTGGGTGAAATCCAAGTACGCCCAAGGGCGGAATCTTCAACAGGCCTGCGCTCAATAGTTGAGACCAGCCAAAGCAACAGATGAGATCGGGCTTCAATCCAACGATCCATTTTAGGTTTTCAGAATCGTTGATGTCATTGACATGCTTAAAGGGAATGCCATTTTCGATGGCGATAGGTCCGAGGTCTAGCTTATCCGAGGCCATCTGCCGCGGGCCTCTTGTGCACACGCCTACGACGTCTACTGGAAGGTGAAGGAGTTGTTTGAGCATTATGGCTGAGAATTGCACCCCACCGATTAGGACAACCCTCACAATGGTTCCTAGTCGTGAAAGCGTTTCATCAAAATTTCTTCAAGTGGCGCTCTCTCAAGAATTTCGACCACCTTGGTGCTGCCACCCGGCACACCATAAGGGTTGGTAACGCTCGTGAGCCTCGATTGAAATTCATCAGAATAGATAGATCGGATTGCTTCAATGATGGAGTCAGTTTCCGGATCACAGTCGATCACGCTGGTTGCCCTCAAACGTCCGGCTTGGCGCAATCCAATATTCACGGTGGGTTTGTGCATGGCTGGGGCCTCAATTAGCCCACTTGATGAATTGCCAACTACTCCATCGACGTGATGCATTAGTGAGTGATAGCGGGCTTGTCCCAAGGATGTGAAACAGGCTGCCCTCGGTGTGCGAGCTACGTATTCGTGTATGAGTCCACTGATTTCCTTGCCTTCCATATCTGAATTTGGCAATGTGATGAAGGTGTGGACATCGGGGAAGGCATCGAGTGCCAATAAGAGTGACTTGATTTGGACGCTTGCGGACCCAGCTTCCAGCGTCACGGGGTGAAAGGTGATGAGTAGGTTTCGCTTTCCTAACTCAACGCCAAGGGAGGATTGCAGTTCGACAATATCCAGGACTGGCTCCCGGGCAATACTGTCTAATCCGACAGCCCCGACAGTAAATACGCGCTCCGGCGCCTCCCCCAATTGGATAACACGCTGAGCGAATTCTGGCGCCGCCACAAAGTGCAGGTGAGCCATCTTCGTGAGTCCATGTCGGATAGCTTCATCGATTACCCCTTCAGTTGACTCACCACCATGAATGTGCGCTATTGGAATTCGTGCGACCGTAGCTGCGGCACCAGCAGACCACATTTCGTAGCGGTCTCCTAAGAGCACGATGACGTCAGGCTGTAGATTTTCGAACGCCTCTGCCAAACCTGCGACCGCTAATCCCATGGACTTGGCAACGCCGACTGCCGTATCTGAACTAAGCAGCATCTCAACTTTGGCGTCAATTGTAAATCCGTCTGCTTCAATGTCCAGATAGGTCAGTCCGAATTCAGGCGATAGGTGCGCACCCGTGACTACCAGTTGGAGTTCGAGTAGCTCGGAGTCGCGGATTCCTTCCATTACCCACCGAAGGAGTCCATATTCAGCCCTCGTCCCCGTGACGACGCAGACTTTTCTCACAGTTCAATCATTTCATTCGGTGCGTATTCGCGTGTCGCCTTTTGTCCTATCACTTCATCCCAGAGCATGGGCGATAGACCAGATCCGGGGCGTTTGGCCGAGATATTCATTGAGGTGAACGACTCACCCTCCTGAATGCGTTTGGAGGATACTAGCGACTTTCGAACTACAGCCATGTTTGCAAATTCACTTGATTGCGGTCTCTTAATCCCATCACCCAATGCGATTTCAATGTTGCGAATTGCACGAACCATATTGGCGAATTCCTCTGGCTCGAGGCTGGCCGCATGATCGGGGCCTACAGACTCCCGATCCAGCGTCAGGTGCTTTTCGATTACGACTGCGCCGAGGGCAACGGCCGCTACCGCTACCTCGTATCCCAGGGTGTGGTCTGAGTAGCCGACTTCAACACCGAACGCGTCTCGCATGGTCACCATGGCTTGCAAGTTGACGTCTCTCATCGCTGCTGGGTAGTCCGTCGTGCAATGAAGAATAGTTACATCACTCTTAGATGAGCCGTAGGCTAGCAAAACATCTAACGCATTACGGACCTCTTCCAGATCCGCCATCCCGGTCGACAGAATTGTACGGAGACCAAGGCCACCGATATGGCGAAGATACGGCAGGTTGGTGATCTCACCTGAAGGGATCTTGATTCGATCCATTCCAAGACCGACAAGCATGTCGATGTTGCCAATATCGAAACCGGTGGAAAGGAATCCGATACCTCGTTCCTGACAACGCTCGATGATGGCAAGTTGATCATTGTGGCTTAACTCAAGCTTGCGGAGCATCTCAAACTGCGTCTCCGTGTTGCCCGTCGTTACTTTCTGGTATTCGGCTTTGGCCGCGTCCTGAGTTACCAATTGGTCGGCGGTGAAGGTCTGAAACTTGACGATGTCAGCACCGGATTCAGTAGCGACATCAACTAAACTCAACGCAGTTACAAGATCACCATTGTGATTGACTCCTGCCTCAGCAATGACCAAAGTGCTGCGATGGTTCATAGCGTTCCTACATATCTCGTTGATGCGGGTAGATCCCCTACGACGATAGCTCCTGCTCCAATGACACAGTTTGAACCCACGCGAACGCCTTCGCGTAGTACCGCCCCACTTCCGATGAATGAACCAGAACCTACCTCGACTCCGCCATTAATTCGCGCTCCCGTAGATACGTGGCAGTGGTCCATGACGACGGCATCATGCTCGATCAGAGACTGCGAGTTCACAATGCAATTACGCCCGACAGAAGCAAGAGCGTTGACGATTGCCCCGTGCATGACAATCGTTCCTTCTCCGACGGAAGCATGAGTGGAGACGTAACTCGATGGAGAAATGATCACGGGTAAGTCAGCACCCAAGCTCATCAGTATGTCGTGCAGGATCATTCGGGCGGCCGGGCTCTTTACCTGACCGAGGGTTACCAACGCCGACGGAGTTGATTCAAGCAGGTGAGCAAGATCAGTATCTACCCCTACAACGGGATAACCGAGAACCTGGACGGGTGACTCACCAGATTGTTCGACAATGCCTTGGATTGAAAATGCTCCTTCAACCTCAATCACGTCGATACACGAGTGGCAATGACCGCCGCCACCTATAAGAAGAATCGGTTTCATGCCAGACCGGCGCTGCTGGGGACATTGATAATTGTCTGCTCGAGCAGTTTGGCTTCGGCTAGCGGCGCGCTGGGACAGTCAAGAAAGGGCTTCAGTGAGGGCAGGAGTGTCCATGCCGGGCGGGCCATAAACCCATTATCGTTCAAAGTCTTCAAAACTTCATCTCGTTGATCCGCCTGATCCGTGTCAAGGATAAGCGTTTGAAGCCAGTAATTACCCCGCGAGCCTCGTGGTTCCTGGAAGAGTGTGACTCCATCTACTTGTCCCAGTGCCTCGAGGTAGATGTCGTAGAGCCGCCGCTTTGACGCAATGAAAGAATCGAGCTGCTCAAGTTGTGCACAACCCAATGCGGCGTTGATATTGGGCATTCGGTAGTTGTATCCGACTTCATCGTGGGTGTACTCCCACTTATGGGGGACCTTGGCTGTCGTGGTCAGATGCTTTGCCCGTTGTGCCAGGTGCGCGTCATTCGTCAAAATGGCGCCTCCGCCGCCGGTGGTGACAATTTTGTTCCCATTGAAACTGAGCGTCCCTAGCAGTCCGAATGTGCCGGTGTGCTGTCCGTTCATAAGGCTGCCCAGAGACTCCGCAGCATCTTCTACAACCGGCAATCCGTAATCCGCCGCCACTTCCATCACACCAACCACGTCGCACGGGTGCCCGAAAGCATGCATTGGGACTACTGCGGTGATGCGCCTCCCTGTGGTCTGATTCACGCACTCCCCAGACTTCATCGTGGAGATTTCAGAGAGCCAGGAACGCATTGCTGCCGGATCCAGGCCGAGCGTGGACTTTTGACTGTCAAGAAAATGTGGTGTCGCACCGCAATAACGCACCGCATTCGCTGTCGCGACAAAACTGAGCGCCGGAATGAGGACTTCATCACCTGGTTGCACACCCGCAAGCAGAAGTGCGATGTGAAGTGCTGAAGTTCCATTGACTGTCGCAACTGCATGCTTGGCACCGGTGAGCGCGGTGAGGTCGGCTTCAAATCTGTCCGCATAAGCACCGACCGAGGAAACGTAGGTGGACGCCAAGCAATCTGAGAGGTATCGACTCTCATTGCCATCCAGACGAGGCTCATGTAGTGGAACGGGCCCGTCCCCCAAGACACTGGCTAGGGCGGCAACAATGGTTGCGGGCAGAGCGATCATACGTTGTATACGTCCGACTTGTAACGCGCAAGATTTTTGGGTTCCCTGAACCACGTAATAGTTTCCTCCAGTCCGCGCCTGAACCCGGCAAGCCCTCCGTAGACAGGCTGCCACCCTAGGAGTTCTTTCGCCTTGCCGGTGTCAGCCCATAGCCGATCCACTTCACTTAGTGGTGGCCGGACTCGGTCCGCGTGTGTATACACGTCGGCGGTGACCCCGATAATTTCCTTGATCATTTGGATCGTTGTTTCGATGGACACCTCAAAACCACTACCGAGGTTCACCACCTCACCAAATGTGCGCTCAATGCCGATCGCTGAAACAAAACCATTGACGGTGTCGTTGACGAAACTGAAGTCGCGGGTTGGGTGGACCGATCCCAGTCGAATCGAGCCGCCTCCAGATGCTAATTGCGTTATGACTGTGGGGATTACGGCCCGCGCCGACTGTCGAGGACCATAAGTATTGAAAGGTCGAATGACCGTAATGGGCGTGTCGAAGGATCGGTGGAAGGCGAGTGCCATCTGATCGGCACCGATCTTGCTGGCTGAGTACGGGGACTGCGCCTCGAGTGGATGTAGTTCGGTGATGGGGACAAACTGCGCCGACCCATACACCTCACTAGTTGATGTATGAATGATCTGGTTGACTCCAAGATCCCGCCCCGCCTGGAGCACGTTCAGTGTGCCCTTAATATTCGTATCTACATAGGTATCCGGTGAGTGATAGGAATAGGGAATACCTATGAGCGCGGCGAGATGCAGAACAACCTCGCAACCCTGCATAGCGGCTCGAACTCCATGGGGATCACGAATGTCACCCGCGAAGACCTCAAACTTTCCCACAACGTCTGGCGCGCAGGAATCGAGCCAACCCCAGGAATTAAAAGAGTTATAAAGTACGAGTGCTCGAACTGTGTGACCCTGACGGACTAAATACTCCACAAGGTGGGATCCAATGAAACCATCTGCTCCGGTCACAAGAATCTTTTGAGGCATCCCGTTACACCGTTCTACCTAGAAGGAATTCAGCAATCAGCCAGTCGAATTCGGTGTCGATATCAATACTTCTTTCAGGTGGCATAACGAAGCCTAGCGTTTTTGCATCGAAGAACGTCTTTCCGTCTAAGAGCCATTGTACCTCACAGTAATACAGCGCCCCATTAAGAGCGTAGGTCACTTGGGCATCTTGGCGCCGCAGAATTGAGTCATGGGCGAGTAGCGGTTTGAGATTCCCATCTGCTTGGATCGTGAAATTCCACTGAATGGGCTCTTTCGCCTCGCACACAGAAACTACCGAGCGGGCGTGCCCATCCCTGGCTAACTCGACAGCGGAATCAATGTCGGCAGGAGTCCTCAGTGGAGATGTCGGTTGTAGGAGGACCATGGAATCAAAACCACTCATACGTGAAAGTACGTGCAGGACTGGCTCAATCCCGGACGTGTCATCCTGAGCTAATTCAGCAGGGCGCAGGAATGGAACGCTGAGTCCCATGCTCACAGCAATGTCTGCGGTTTCTTCATCATCAGTGCTTACGACTATTTCGTCGAAGCAACGGGCCGCTTGTGCTGCGGCAATCGTCCAAGAAACCAATGGCTGTCCGCACATTAATCTTTTATTCTTGCCAGGAATTCCCTTTGAACCCGCTCGGGCAGGAATAATTGCCAGAGTGCTCAACTCAACCACCTCTTCAGATCTGCAAACTCCTTGATCACACGCTTACATAGACCAAAGGTTAACTAGCCCCGGAACTGCACGATGGCGCGGCTGGCAATTTATGCCAGCGTGGTAAGGATGGAAGGACCCCATTGTTAGGTCCACGTGATGTGACCCCAGTTTGTGCACCGGGCTCACAATAGTTCCAGCTGGCTTTGACTGGCTGTTTCGTATGCGGGTGGTGGTACAGATAGCTGGTGATGAGTGGTGTCTGCGGCTGCTGTGGAAATTAGCACTCCCGGGCTAGCTGTCGGTTAAGTCCGCCTGATAGCAGAGGTGCTCCATGCACCAATAGTCGAATGATGATTCAACTATGGAATGCTAGAATCGGTTGACTACCCTACGAGACCAAATGCTTGACATTAAGCTGGAAAAATTACCGTCGCTCACCAACGAGCAATGGGATTATCTGTTGGATAAGAACATGGACCGCCAGTTAATAGGGCGAAACAAAACGGTCTCGCACTGCACTAGGTGCGTTCAAACAAGTCAGCGGCCGCGATCGTCGCCGAATACGTTCCACAACAACTAGCCAACAATGTTTCTTTGAAATTCGGTAATGGAATTTTCATGAGGCGAAAGCATGAAGTAATTTATCGACTTTCTGTTTCTTAAGACAAAGTCCTCCAACGGCATGGCAAATAGCTTTGTACAGGCATCGTCAAATGTTTCTTGATCTAAGCGAGAAAGAATCCAGTCTGGGGTGACGGCTTGATCCACAAAATTACGTAATAAGCGTACGTCACACATTAGCGTCTTACGTCCCCTTGCAAGAGTTTCAAAACCGAGTGTTGAGGAAGCAGCCACAACAACGGAGAATTGCCCTGTGAGATAGTAAGTCGAGATCCAATTCTCAGACTTTGGAACAAGGGTTGCCAGATTCCCGAGATGCTCTTGATGAAAGAGCCTTTCCGCTTCGTAATCAGACTGATCTGGAGTGCACGCCAACGCGACACTTACTTGGAGTCCAGGATGTGATTCAAGATAGGAATATAGAAGGGAAACCACTTTCGCGTAATTGATCTGTCCCTGAAAGAAAGACTCCATGGCAACTTTACGAAACTGCGAAATTAATAAGATGTCTCCCTTCCCGCTCATATTGATTCCCCTTTTTGAGTCATGGAGGTGGCGGACAAAGAGCGCATTTTTTAGCGAACCCATCACATTTATATGCTTGAATTTGTATCCGATAGCGCGGTACGAATCAATTTCAAATTGACTGAAACATAAATATTCTGAGTCGTATATTGCTGGAGGGCCAATAGCTTGCGGTCGGTCCGGAAATCCATTACGACTACCATTTTGGATCGCGACGAAACGAATATCAGGAAGCCTATTCGCCAGCTCGTGAAACCTGGGGTTATTATCAATGAACGTAACAACCGTTTTGGGGTGGCAACGTTTAATTACAACTCCGTAGTGCGTATTTCGCTTAGTGAGCGCACTGACCAGGGTCTCCCAAACGATTAAGGGGTGAAGGTAAACAGTGCGATGTCTGACCCTTAAAATCTGGTAGGACGCAGGATCGAGCGCGGCAAGTATAAATTGTGATCCCACTTCGTCCCAAATTATTAAGTCGACAGCGTTAGGCATCTGCCATGAGACCTCAAATTGACGTCTCACCAATATCCCTAAGGCATTACGCGTACGCCGCGGCCAGTTCATCCGCTCAGAGTACTATTTCCTTACTCACTGCGCTGTCAACTTGATTCCCCCATTGCTAAGATAAGGCTTAGTAAAGCAATCGGAGGGCCTGTACTTTGAAAAGTGAAGACAAATTTTGGTTGAGCTGGTCCGAAATCGAACAGCTTTGTGTTGATCGACCTACGCTCCTTTACGGGCGCTCCGAAGATTGGGTTCATAAAGCCATTAGGCAACTTCGCAACCCCCCCACAGGGGATAATCGATCATGACCTAGGCTTCGCAGGAACAATCTATCGGGGCTTAAATGTGATGCCGATCGAAGAGGTCGAAGATCCGAGAAAGCACTTCTTCATTATTACTGCGGGGTTCTTTCATGGAATCGTAGAAGTCCTCGAATCTCTGGGACTAAAGCCAGGTCTGGACTTCGCTTGCTCGCCCGACTTCAAAGACGTCAGTGAGTTACTTGAACTTAGAAACCTCGCATCTACTGTTCTCATTTCTAGGCCCGATTATCGAGACACAGCACGAGCACGATCCTCGGAAGCCGGTGGGGGACTCTATCTATTAAATTTAGAGGACGGGGATCTCTCATGCGTTTACTCGGGATCTACCCGGCAAATAATTAGAATTCCTGAGGACCGCCTGGCCGCAGTTGACTATGTGTCTAAGGAATTACTGTTTTTTGATAGTTCATTCTCTATCACTAAAAGAATTGATGTAGGCCATCCCAATGCGTGTGGCATCACATTCAGTGAGGACTTAGGCTTCTTATATGTTTTAAACGCGGGACGCGACACGTTGGCAATTTATGATCTAGAGTCCTGTTCCTTCGTGGAAGAGCTACCAATTGGTAGGTCCACGACGAGCGAAGGCTTACATCACTTTAATGATGTTACCATCTACGAAGGTACGCTTTATTTGAGTTATTTTTCGTGGTCGGGCTATTTCAAGCAGGGCGTGTTCGACGGTGGAGTTGCTGCATGGGATCTCACTGTGCCTAAGCCGAGTCTAACGCCACTAATATCTCAACTTTGGAAACCTCACAGCCCAGTGGTCATTCGGGGCGACCTTCACGTCCTAGACTCGACGAATGGATTTCTACGCACGGGGCGTCCCGAACCCAAGGCAAAACTAAGCGCATTCTTAAGAGGCCTAGATTACAAGAATGGGGTAATTTCCATCGGGCAAAGCGAACAGATGTACATCACAGAGCGCCCTGGGTCCGAGGCGGGCACCGTGACGGCCAATGCTGGCGTTCATATCATGAAATATGACGAAAGCTTCGTCAAGATGGCGCGCTTCGTATCGACTCCGAGTCTCATGAACATACACGATCTCCTTATTTGGGATGCGTGAAAAAGCAGATCTGGAAAGAAAAAGTGCTCGTGATGCAGAAGTTGAAAACGTCCGTCTAGCCTTGGGCATCAACGTTGAAGACGCTTGGTTCTTGAATTACCCAACGACGCGGCTGGATACTGTTCCGATGGGTGAACTAGTCGCTGCTATTTCCCAGGTCATGCAGGATTTTCAACCGGAGGAAGTCCTTGTCCCTTTTTGGGGAGATGCGCACACCGACCACCGTATTATTTTCGACGCGGTTGCCGCATGCACAAAGTGGTTTCGCTACCCGGCTGTCAAAAGAGTTCTCGCGTACGAAACACTCTCCGAGACTGACTCGTCGATTGGTCGGAATAATGCTTTTGACCCGAACGTGTTCATCGATATTTCCGACTGGCTGGAAGATAAAATTAGGATTATGAGCTTCTATGAATCGGAACTCGGGACGTTTCCATTCCCACGCAGTGAAAAGGCTGTTCGAGCATTAGGGCAGGTTCGCGGAGCCGCGTCAGGCTTTTCGGCCGCAGAAGCGTTTATGCTGCTGAAAGAAAGGCACTAGCGCGAGGGTCTCTCAATCAAGACCCCGTGCCATCGCCAAGTCCTGTGGATGGCCGACATCCATCCATTCTTCATCTACTCCCCAAACCGAGACTTTGTCTCCACCATCGATGCAGTCAGTCAGAACCTGGGTCATCGGAAAAAAGGTGTCCGTTGGCACTTTGCGTAAGACACTGGGATTGAACACGTAAATTCCACCACTGACAAGTTCCTGCCGCAGCGGCTTCTCCACGATTGATTCAATATGGCCGGCATCACCGACTTGGAGCACACCGTAGGGAACCTCATGGGTGTAGGGGAATGCGCCCACCGTCACTACCGACCCTGCCTGTTCGTGGTGAGTGAGCATTGCTGCCACATCAAACTGTGTCACTAGGTCACCGTTCATAACCAGCACGGGTGCGGAAAGCTCTGGGAACAACTTCGACAGGCTCCCCAAAGGCCCTCCTGTTCCTAAGGGATCTTCTGGATCTTCCCACAAGTAGGTGATCTCGCATCCAAACTGGGAACCGTCTCCAAAGTGGTCCGTAATCACGTCTCCAAGGTGACCCACTGAAAGCGCGATACGACTGATGCCGAAGCCCGAAATATGGTTGACGAGCCGTTCCAAGATTGGCCTCCCAGCCACCAAAACCATTGGTTTGGGAAGTGAACTGGTAGTGGGCAGAAGCCTGGTTCCCCTGCCGCCTGCAAGGATCAGTGCCATGTTTGGCCGGTCAATCCGGCCTAGCAGCTCACGCAGAAGGTGAACCGCAACAAGTTGGCCCTCGTCGTTCACAACTGGAACTTGTGAGATAGCCCTCGCTTGCATCAGGTCGAGAATGGATGCCCTTGAATCTGCCGATTTCGCCACAAAGGCGTTAGTTCGAATGAACGGTTTGACTGGGTCGGACATTAGCGCCCCATCCAGCAAAGCCCGACGAATATCTCCATCGGTGACTACCCCTACAAGTAAATCATCGGCGGCCACTGCAAAAGCGGCGCCTGCCACGCCCCTATCGATAGCACTCATCGCGTCTAGCACCGATGCCGAATCAGCATCAAAGACTATAGACATTGACAAGGGGTGTCCTCTTTGTTTCTAGGGACGGACGGGACGTTTTGTAATTAAACTCAGTATAATCATAGGCCAAATTCAGGTGCGCCATGGCGGGTAAGTCGCCCCGATTTTTTTCACTGCCCGGTGCTGGATACGCGTCCTGCGAAGGCGATGTAAGTTGAACCGTCCGGTTCCTTATGCGCGAACCTGTCCGTAGACCGATGGATGGTGTTCCTTCACTCTGGCTTTCGCTATTCAGCGCGGCCCTTTCCGGGGTTCCGGAATTTGAGTTCCTTGGCGTCATCAACACTCATTACCTCGTAACGCTGCCGCCACTTGCTATACGTTGGACTTGAAATACCAACCCTACGGCACGCCAACTCGACGGTAGGCCCTTTTCCCCAGCAATTCATCACAACACTGAAGCAACCGCACAATGTCTTCAGGAGAATGATTTTGCCTACTTGCCATAACCACCGAGCCTTCCCACCCACACAGGGTGAACTAAGACTGTCAAATCACATTCAGGGGGTCACATGAAGCGGATCGAATAACGGGGTCCTTCCAGTGGCATTCGTCCCCATTGACGAAAAGTCTCCCACTGTCACGTAACTTGCTAGAGCAGCATCTCCCTTTACGTGGACTGCTCTACCAATCTCGGGACTATCTCATTAACGGTGTTTCGGGGTCACATCCCCAATTGTTATCGTCATCATCGAACCTTCCCGCCAGCACCGCTGGCGATCAAGCCCGAAACACCGTTTTCAGCACAGTCCCGATCAATGTCGTACGGATCCCGTTATCGTCGAAGGATTAGATCACGGCGCCGCGCATGAGATCCCTCGAAGAGGGAAGGAAGTGTCATCGTTTGACGCTTTCTTCGGACGTTATGAGAAAGGATTGACAAAGGCATGGGGTATCAGATGCTAGGTCTCAGGGTGGACGCAACGCTTGCTAGCGAAGTGAGCTCCAAGTCGCCATCCGTGATAAAGATCGATGTAAATGGCACTGAACACTTAGTTCTCAGTGGCGCTCATTCCACCCTCCGAACCCCAACTCTTTGCTCAGTCCGGGTTAAAGCAAACGATGAATTTTTCGAACTTGGCTCAGGGGTTGTTCAGCACCTATTTGCAACAGGATTTTAACTAAAATCGAAGGGTCATTCGGGGGTGTTCATTTCTGGTCAATATGTAACATCACTCAATCAAGTTTTGGTGACACCCCACGTCAGATATTCGTCCCAGGGACATTCGAATCGGATAAGATGGAAGCGTGTCTACCCCCCTAAAAGAACATGAGATTCGCCCTGCAGCTCTATTCCAGACCTACCTTGATCTTTCAGCGAAGGACATAAATGAATTCTTCGCAACCGCGCCATCGGAGCCCATGGCCTGCCCCGCTTGTGACTCTGAAGGCGAATTGGCGTTCGATAAGTTGGGGTTTTCGTATCGGGAATGCCAGCATTGTTTGTCCCTTTGGGTTAGTCCGAGACCTGCTTTCGAAGCGTTCGTTTCTTTTTACTCAAACTCTGCTTCATCTCGGTATTGGGCGGAAGTTTTCTATCCTGCCGTTGAGGCTGTCCGGCGCAACAAATTGTGGCGCCCGAAAGCACAACACGTGGCTGACATTGCTGGCGGCTTGTCCGTCGCATTCAACAACAGTATAGATATCGGCGGAGGTTCAGGAACATTTGCAGAGGAGTTTAAAGCCCTCAGCGACCTATCCGCAGTCGTGATTGAACCGAGCCCAGAGTCAGCCGCTGCGTGCCGTAAACGTGGCGTCACGGTTATTGAATCATTTCTGGAAGACGTCAGACCTAGCGATTTACCTCAGGGCCACTCGATCTTTACCAGTTTCGAACTTTTTGAGCATGTTCATGACCCACGTCATTGGTTGCAGAGTATCGCTAATCTAATGCGATCCGAAGACGTCCTTGTGGTAACGACCTTAAGCGGACGAGGCCTTGACATCCGCACGTTATGGGACCAGTCAGATTCTGTGAGCCCGCCCCATCACATTAATTTTCTCAACCCAGCATCCATGTCTCAGTTGGCAGCGCGTGTGGGGCTTGATCCGTTACGTGTATTCACCCCCGGTGTTCTTGATCTAGACATTATGAGGAATAACCGAGACAAAGTGACTGATCGCTTTTGGGGATCAGTTTTAGATGCATCTGACGATCATGAGTTATCTCGTTGGCAGGAATTCATCAGTGACGCGGGTTGCAGTTCACACATGTGGGCCGTCCTTCGAAAGCCTTAATTTACTCAACCATATTTACGCCTGGGGCTGAGCACCGGAAACGATTTCGGAGGCGACCACAGACCAGAAGGGTTCCTCCGGAGTGCCTTGGCGCTTGACGTATTTCTGCACATATTGAGCGTAAGCCTCTTCATTCACATCTAATGTTAAAGGCGGTAGCTCGGGAGCATCCAAATCAATGAGTGGCATGTCTAAGGCTTGTGCGTAGGCCCGGTTCATGCCCTGGATATAGGAATCTGATCTACGCGAGGCTAGGAGCGTCAGCGGACGCCGAAAGAGGGCTGCCAGACCGATGGCAGTTGATCCCTCGGCGACTATGACCACGGTTGCACCAGCAACGAGTTCGGTGATTTGGCCGTAAATAAGAGTGCGGCCCCCATACCAGGGCTCCATCACTCCCAAATTGGCGCGGGGGTGAACAGCAATTACGACTTCGGTTCCGAGCCGTTTCTCGATTTCATCGAGTGCTCGGCAGACGAGATCACTGTAGGTCTCAATCGACATTACTATTTGGGTTCCGTGAACTAAATTATCTGGGTGTAATGCATTCATCGAGTCTATGAAAACGGGTCTCGGTGCAGACTCCCTCTTCCTATCCGTAGTAGCACGTAGAGCCAAAACCAAGTCGTAGTCGAGTGTGTGGATATAGGTGACAGTGGTTGATGGTCCGATAAGGAAAGGTACTTTCTCTGAAACCATTGTGCCCGCCCAGATGTGGTCAAGTGGGCGAATAGAGCCACCAAGGCGCAGTCTGCGCTGAATCGCGAATGTCTGGGCAGACATAGTCGAAACTAGGCGTCGTGGGATTGTCTTCCATCTCCAAGGATCAGTAAGAAGTAAGAAAGCCCGCGCAAATCGAGTGCCAGACCACGATCGTATCTTCCCAGGGTAGATCGGAGTGGGAACCTGCGCCGTAGAGATGGATGTCAACCTTGCGGGGGTAGTGGAAAGCAAGCGAAGAATTTTGCGACCCCTTAAAACTTGCATCGGGTGCACGCCGCCTGGGAAAATTACTACATCCTCGCTCGTTAGAGTCCTACACAAGTTACGGAAATGCGCAATATTTGAGCACACTGAGAGATCTACCCAACTGGGAGTTTCGATCCCTAATCCGTTGGTCGCGGGTAGAAAAAAATGAGAGAGGTCCCAAGCTTCAACCTGCAAGCCAGCTCCTATAAGTTCAGCGATTCCAAATCGCTTTGCGTCCCTGTTACCTAAAGGGTGATAAAGGATGTAGATGGCTTTCTGACCACGAGGATTCGTCAAGCCTTGCTCCCATTCTTCCTAGCGTACGCTGAAAACATGCATCGGGCCCTATTCTTGGATTCCAGTTCTTTCAAGAAGTCGTACTTTCGTGTCATCCGGTTCTGAAGGCTTACTTCCTGTCAATTTATGGCCGAAGTGGTACCAAGTGTACGGAACATTCCTGTAATCGTAATGTTATTCGGCTACCGCGCTAACAGTGTAAACACTTCCTTCAGCCCGAGCATTGGTATACCCAATGTCATCAGCGTGTCATCAAAGGATGCTTTGAATTTATTCAGGCATACTTAACAAACGCAATGAGAAAGGTGAGAAGCTAAATGTCAGAAGACCGCTATCAAGACTACGTGATCAAAGATGGCCAACTAGTGGGCGATTTCGAGTCAGTGTACGAGAAGTTCGAAGACCCTTGGCATCAATCACGTGTGGACCACCCGCTCGTCACTCGTAGGTCTATCGCGCTAGTGCAATGCATGCATCTCCGGGGCATTGATCCGACGGGCCAAGTAAACCGTGTTGTCGAGATTGGTTGCGGATTCGGTCATTTGACGGACTCCTTAAGGCAACAAGGATTCAGTGCTGTTGGTACGGATGTTTCCGCGACAGCGGTGACCAAGGCGCGCGAAAAGAATCCTTCGTCAGTGTTCATGTGTGCATCAATTGATTCCCCGTCCTATTTGTCTATTTTGGATCCTGATATTGTCATCATGGCTGAGGTTACGTGGTACGTCCTTGATCAGTTGCCTCGCTTTCTTGAACGGCTTCGCGAGCATGCGCAAAACCGAGAACGGCCGACCTATCTAATACACCTCCTTACCACTTACCCGACCGGCGTTCAACAATATGGGAAAGAGTATTTTACGGACTTAGACGGCATCCTTAACTTTTTCAAACTGGACTATTTAGAGTCCGGATTTGTCCAAGTTAATCGAGAGGACGACCCGGGCTCCCAAGGCACGTACTTTATTGCACGTGTCCCACGGGAATGATATTTATCGGTCGCCCCGCATCCGTTCAGTGCTTCTCAGTGGTTCGTCATTATTAAAATTGATACGGAGATGTGCCGAGCACTTCCTCAGTTTGCTTGTTAAAATCTTTAATCTGCTTTTCAATGTCGAGTCCAACATTCTCACTCCAGCGATTAAGAAGCTGGCGAGTAACCTTCCCCATCGCCGCAGAACCAATAGGTAAATCGTTGAGACTGCTCACAGGGAGGAGACAGAAGGGAGTACCGGTCATGAATGCTTCGTCGGCAGTATGAACGTCGTAAAGGCCGAAATTCTCCTCGCGGCAGGTCACTCCTAGCTCTTCACACAGTTCGAAGATGTACTGACGGCTCACGCCCCTCAACACGTTTGTCCCAAGGGATGTAATCACTTCGCCGTCACGCACGATGAAAAAGTTATCACCCGTTCCTTCAGTCACGAAACCGTCAGGATCCAGAAGCAACGCCCAGTTCCTATCCCCCTTAACCTTGGATACTTCTATGTTCGCAACTTGGTAAAAAAGCCGACTTCTATTTTTTATTTTTGGGTCCATTAACGATGCAGGTATCGCACGTTGCGAGGGTACAACTGCATTGATCCCTAAATCGAAGAGGTCACCCATTCCTGCGACAGTCCACTTAAGAGGGAAGTCAGCCACTATTACTGTTGGTTCAAGTACCCCATCAAAGATTTCTCGGTAGATACCCAAGGGACCTCTACTGATATTGATCATTAGTCGATGCTCATCCGTCTTAGAAAATACATCCAAGTTTCGTTTGACGACTTCATCACAAATCAACTCAAGTTCGTTCATCCCAAGGGTAAGGGGAATCTGAAGGATTTTGACGCCAGCCATGAGGCGTTCGAGATGATCTCGAAGTCGGAACTGCTTACCATTAAATGAGCGCGTCATTTCGAAAACCATGTCACCGAACATGAGTGCCGAGTCAAAAATAGATATTCGTGCGTCTGCCTCGGCAACAAAATTTCCGTTCTGGTAAATCACTCTCCCAGAATCACTCATGACTATTCACCTTTCTCATTGATTGCATATGCTCGCATGATCAACTCGCATAGCCTTACATCTTCAGGTTCATCTATTTCTGGCATCGTCCATTTGGGCATAAGACTTGCATGAATCCGGCCACTAAGCCTATTGCCACTGGAGAGCATTGCTTCGACAGATGTGCAGTAGACCGAACCATTCTCAACTACGGTGGCCGGGCGCTCTTGTCGCATTCCGCGACTTTGGTAATCGTAAGTGATTGACTTTGGGCTACCGGTGAGTTCCCACACACAAATGTCATCAACACGGTTGGCAGTAAATACCGAGTCAGCTGCGCCCGAGGCGATGAGGGAAACAGCTTCAGTTATGTGCTCAGGTAGCCTAAGAGGAGATGTGACCTGGGGCATGACCACTACGGTCTCAGGTGAAAGATTGAGGCCATCAATCACGTGAATGACGGCATCGTCTCCTGATGCCGAATCGCCCGCGAGCTCGTTAGGCCGGGAAATAACCTTGGCGCCAGCATCCTTCGCAATGCGACCGATCTCTTTATCGTCTGTGGAGACAAAGATTCGGCTTATTCCTGCTTTTTGAACTTGCGAAATTGTCCACGTGATTAGGGGCCTCCCCGCGAAGTCAATGACGTTCTTTTTAGGGATACCCACAGAACCCCCGCGGGCGAGGATCACAGCAACAACATCAGGTTCTTTGGCTACCACGCGGTACGACCACCATCCATGACAAGTGTGGCTCCCGTCATGTAACTCGACGCATCGGAAAGCAGAAAGACCAGGGCGCCTTGGTATTCATCGGGCTCCGCCAATCTTCCGAGTGGTATGCGCTGCGTCAGCTCCGCTGTTAGTTCGGGACTCTGTGTCCCACCTACAGAGCCTGGAAGGAGCGCATTGCACCTAACAGGCAAAGGACTCCAGTAGGTGGATAGGTAACGGGTAAGACCCAGCAGGGCCGACTTAACTACCGAATATGAGACCGGTTTGACGGGCGCAGTCGACCCCTCGGGTAGACCCACGGCGTACATCCGCTGGTCTGGAGAAATTAACGCGAGATCCGAGGCGATGTTTACAATTGAGCCTGCTCCAGCCTGTGCCATGGATCCACCAAAGTAACGCGAACACAAATAGGCACTGGTCAGGCCGAGCCGGATGTCGTGATCCCACTGGGCTAGCGGAAAATTTTCGAGACGATCAGTGCCGTGGGCAGCCGGGCCCATCGGCGGATTAGATGCTACGTTGTTGATCAAGCCCCACACGGTGCCAAATTGATTGTGAACCTGGTCCGCCGCACTACTGGTAGCTTCCTCACTAGTGAGATCTACCTCCATTGCCAGATGTTCGATCGACTCGGCATTTAGCTGGTGCGCTGCGGTTGCAAGCGCTTCCGGCTCGATGTCAAGTAAGACTGGAACACCGCCGGCTCTACCGACCGCCAGAGCATGCTGCTGTCCCAGGAGGCCAGCTGCGCCAGTGATCACAACTACTCGGTCCGTGAGATTAAAGAGATTAGGATTCACCATGTGCGCGTCTGCCCTCCATCAACCACTACCGTGCTGCCGGTGACAAAACTAGCCATTGGCGACAATAAGAACATTACGACTTGAGCGACTTCTTCTGGTGTCGCCAGGCGACCGAGGGCCACCTCCTGAGACAGAAATGCGTTCAGAGCCGCCGGGTCTGCTTGCATTCGGCTTTGCCACACAGAACCCTCGGTGAGGATGTTTCCCGGGGCTAGAACGTTCACTCGAATGGGACTCAATTCCCGCGCCCAGTGTGCTGAGTAGGTGTGCAGGGTCGCTTTTGCGGCTGCATACTCTGGTGGGCTGCTGGCGTACTCGATTCCCGCGATTGAAGAAATAAGGACCACTGATCCACTGGCCCTCGCACTCAGTAGCCCTCGTGTAGCCTCCATAACCACCAATGCCGGGGTGAGGTTCTGGGCTACAGCCGAGTCGAAATTGGCGACTAGCGATCCTCTGTGAGGGCGCCCACTCCCGGCGACCGCAACGACACCATCAAGCATGCCTTCACGGGACACGAACTCGCGCAGCGGCTCGACGGAGAGACGGTCGGACAAGTCAAGAGGTAGCAGCTCGACCTGGGCGAATGGCCAGGTGTCAAGCCATAACCTGTGAGCAGATTTAAGGGAATCTGCATTGCGCCCCACAGCCGAGACTCTAGCGCCTTCACCCAGCAGACAAGACACGATTGCTTCGCCCAGCCCGCGGGAAGCTCCAGCGACCAGAATGTGCTTACCCTTCAACGCAAAATCCATTATTTGTCTTTCCCGAGCAACTCTTCCATCCATGCCAACTGCTGATCCAGCACGTTAATCCCTTGAACATCGCGGAAGGCTTGCATGGTTACAGGCCCAGTAAAGTTCATTGTGTCTAAATGTCCCAGCACCCCAAAGATATCGGCATCACCCTGACCAAGAAATACCGATCCGGCGCCCAGTATTCGGTCCTTAATGTGGATTAGTGAGACGCGGTCCCCATAAGCGGAAAATTCTTCATCAAGGTTGTACCCCAGGGAAGAACTGTTGCCAATGTCATAGTTGACCCCAAAAATGCTGCCTTCGAGGTGGACAAGCAAGTCCGCAAAATCGCTGGGCCCGAGGTCCGATTCGAGTGTCACCTCAATGTTAGTACCAGAAATTAAAGATTCGATTGAAGTGGACGCGGCAAGAAATCGTGCCCGAGCCTCCGGATTTCGCAAGGATGATTGGTCAACGCAAGGGATGACTAGCCACCGAGCATCAAGTTCCTGCATGGTTTCGACTAAACGGTGAAACACGCTCCACGATTCTGGGTCAGTGACGTCGAGTGGTCGGTCCATTAAATAATCTGCGCAGACAGAAAGTACCTTGACACCTGACTCTTCGACTCTCGATTCAATTGCGCGAGGGTTCGTCAAAAGTGGGTTCTCGTGAACCTTCCACGAGTCGAGTACCCACTCGATGTGCTCTAACCCTCTCGCAGCTGCCAGGGAGAATTCTGTTTCCCAGGTTTCCCACGGGAAAGCTTGGTATCCGTAGTCAGTCTGCGCGCTGAGACGGCCCTGCATCACCCCGAATGAGCATCCTAAAGCGAATCGTCGAGTCAAGGTCTAGTGTCCTGGGCTTGAGTTTCGAAGATTCCTAGAAATTCTTCAATGAGCAGGCAAAGCGTGTGACCGAGGAGGATCTGCATTTCCTGAATGCGCTCCGTGCGACTACTGGGAACCTGAATCGTCTCGCAGATTTGTGCCAACTCTCCGCCGCCACTGCCGGTCAACCCGAGGCACGGCAGATCCATGGCCTTCGCTTGGGTGGCGAGATCTAGGATGTTCCTGCTATTGCCACTCGTGGTTATCGCAACAACTACCGATTGAGATCGTGCTAGACCCTCAAGTTCGCGGGCGAACGTGTATTCGAACCCGAAATCGTTACCTATGGCAGATAATGAAGAATTGTTCGTTCCCAATGCGATTCCCGCCAGTGGGGGGCGCATCCGACTCATTTTTCCGGTCAACTCCGCTGCGAGGTGTTGAGCATCAGCGAACGAACCGCCGTTGCCTGCGAAGAAGACAGCGCCCCCTGCCGCCAGTGAATCTGCGCAGATGCGCCCCCACGTGACAAGCTGGTCGCGGATTATCTCCGAAGCAAGGAGGGCTTCATGTGTTGCCAATGCCTCACGGAGTTGATTGTTGACAAGATCCGCCGCAATCGCATTATTCACTCGGTGTCTCCCAGTAACGCAACTTTTCTGCCACCGCCTTTTCACCCGGTGCCCAATCTTTCTCACCTGTACCAAGCATTGTGGGGATTTTACGCAGGGTAGTGACCAGTTGTCTAAGACCAGCCAATTCTAATGAAGCGGACTGATCGCTTCCATACATTGATCGCTCGAGGGTGATGTGGCGCTCAATCACGGTCGCACCCAATGCGGCGGCGACGACTGAAGGGGATACCGAAGGCTCATGCCCGCTGTACCCCACAGGAACTTTGTAGCGCTCGAGCAGAGTGTGGATCATGGACAGATTAAGGTCCGATTCGGGAGACGGATAGGTTGACACCGTATGAAGAAGGACAAATGGAGTGCCCGCGGATTTGAAGATTTCAACTACTTCATCGATCATCTCTATTTTAGCCATTCCCGTGGAAATCAGAGTCAACCTGCCTTTACTAGCAACCGCCTCGGTAAAGAGGCGGTGCGTCAGCATCGCAGAGGCGATCTTGTGAAATGGCGGGTTGAAGCCCTCAAGAAATTCCAGACTCGGGATATCCCAAGCCGAAGCTGACCAAAGAATTCCTTTACTCTGGCAGTAACCATCAATCTCTTGATACTGCTCAAGATTGAACTCGAGCCCACGCTTCTGATCCCGCTGGGTGTCACCCCAAGGACTCTCCCGCGCAGCGTCGAGCACTTCGGCGGTGTAGACCAAGTCGATAGTTCGCTTTTGGAATTTAACGGCATCGCAACCTGTATCGACCGCCATGTCGATGAGCTGCTTAGCCACGTTCATGTCACCGTTGTGGTTAATGCCCACCTCGGCTACGACAAAGATATCCTCGGGTCGCTGCCAATCGACATTTCGTACAGATCCTGACAGCCTCGCTAGAATGGTGCGACTCATGCTTCCCCTTCTACAGTCATTGGATGTCATGAGCCTAGCAACAGTGATTGGAGCATGGACTGCCCGCTTGCCAGGGCCAAGAATGAATTCAGGTTGATCCGCTTAGAATTTGGCTTTAACCCAAGGAGTAGTTATGAATCAACCAAGCGTAAAGACGTACTGTTTCGACATTGATGGAACGATCTGCACTCAGACTAATGGAGATTACGCGTCTGCTAAGCCTTTTGTGACAAGAATTGCCCACGTCAATGCTCTCCATGACGCGGGGAACACCATTTCCTTGTTCACAGCAAGGGGCTCAACCACTGGGATCGACTGGCGGGTTCTGACTGAGGAGCAACTGGCCGAATGGGGGGTTCGTTACCACACATTGATCATGGGTAAGCCATACGCGGACCTATTCGTCGATGATAAAGCGATTCGGGCCGATGACTACTCGTGGTGAGAAATAGTTGGATATTGACATGGCCTAGTGACCCTCCTTCAGACCAGTTTGCCCCAACTCTCATAAACAACGGTCGCTTTCTAGTGGTCACACCAAATCAAAGCGCGGTACCAGCCACACAAACCCGTGTCTACAAACAGGGAGAACCTGATGATGACATCGAGTTCGCGACAAGGGGATGGTTCGGTTGGTATATCAACCGCCGACTTCACTTATCCATTGAGTACGTGGCCCCAGTTGAATTTGAAGCCAAATACTACGCTATGAAGCCTTCGTCTCTATCCGAGATTTAACACACATGAACATGGTAGAAAAGCCTGGGCGATTCAACGTTGTAGAGCCAAGACTTCCTAAAAGAAGCAGTGCTGAACCCATGGTGGTTCAATGCCTGTCTTTCGTTTAACTTACACTCACTCGTCACGATCGTTACCGAATACGCTCCGAAACCACTAGCCAAGGGACTGTGCTGAAAACGGTGTTTAGGGCTTGATCGCCAGCGGTGCTGGCGGGAAGGTTCGATGATGACGATAACAATTGGGGATGTGACCCCGAAACACCGTTAATGAGATAGTCCCCATTGATCCGTTCATTTATGGTCTGTGCATAGATTTTTTGGTAAGAAGTCCTAGATTGAGCATGGATTGTTTGAACGAGAAGATCTGACCCAGATACGGTTTTGCGTAATAAAGGTCTTTCTAGACCGATATTGGCGCCCAGATCAAAGCATGTACCCTCTCGACCGTGTCTTCAATCGCCTCACGCGTTTCCAGCTCTTGAGAAGAAAAAGAAGTCAGAACTCCATCCGCACACTGCGTTTCTCGCGTGAGGACTCAAGGTTATCTGCTGTTCATTGCTTCCGTCATAAGGAATTGTTGATGTTCTCGATAGTCTCTCAGCATAAATTAGACCTTCGAACACAGGGTTCCACTGTGCTTGAGGCTCGTCGACTTTCCGAAAATATAAACTAAGAGGGGAAGCGTGCCCACCTTGATGGCCTCGAGATCAAGTCAAGGCGCTAGGCTTTTGTTTGGGAGCTAATTCCGCTTAGTGAGGAGCCGCAATGGACACACCGCCGCTTTACCGCAAGGGAGAAAGCCTTCAGTCTTTAGTCGGACGGTCACCTAATCGCCTTCGTGAGCTAGGCGGTGCGCGAAGCCGGATTGACGCGTTAGAAGTCAAAATCGGAGGTTTAGGGCTGCCCTCAACCACGCTCGATATTCTCAATCGTGCCCTGATTGATCTTAAAGTACCCCAAAGAGAGCGCAGCCCCAGTACATTTTTTTTACGTCCCCATGTTTTTGAAGAGATCGAACGGCTAGACGACAAAGATCTGCCCCGATACCTCTACCACAGGTATCGCTACGACGTGTTCCCCACAACGAAAGAACTGGATGGCTACCCGCCATGTGTACAGATTGAGCCGACATCCATTTGTAACTTTCGGTGTGTGTTCTGTTTTCAGACGGATCCACTTCTGACGCTTCGCAAGCACGGGCACGCGGGTCAAATGTCACTTGACTTGTTTAAGGCGATCGTGGACCAGATCGAAGGCCACGTCGAGTTTGTCACAATGGCTTCCAGAGGTGAACCATTGTTAACCAAAAACATTGAGCAAATGCTGGCCTACGTGTCTGGAAAGTTTTTAGGATTAAAAATGAACACGAACGCAACCTTTCTTGATGAAAAGAAAGCGCACGCAATCCTGCAAGCTGACCTCAACACACTTGTATTCTCGGCTGACGCAGCAGATGCTGAAACGTACGCCCAGTTGCGTGTCAACGGTGACTTCGAAAAAGTCATGGCCAACATTAAGCGTTTCAAACAGATAAAAGAGCGCGACTACCCAAACTCACGGCTGATCACCCGGGTTTCAGGTGTCGCTTTCGATCGCGAGCGGCAAGATCACCAGGCGATTGAAACATTCTGGGGGGAGTATGTCGATCAAGTTGCATTCGTTGACTACAACCCGTGGGAAAACGCGTATGAAAATAATCCAAATGGTATTGATGAAGCTTGTTCGGATTTGTGGCGTCGTTGCTTTGTCTGGTGGGATGGGAAGATGAATCCGTGCGATGTTGACTATCGTTCGTTCCTCAGCCCAGGAAATGTTGAAGTCGAGCCACTTAGTGAGATTTGGACAGGAAAAGGATATTCGACCCTGCGTAAAAACCACCTTGAGGTTCAACGACAGTCCTTAACACCTTGCCAAGGATGCGTTTCAGTGTGATGAGTCAGACGAAACCCGAAAGGATTCTTGTAACGGGGGGTAGTGGCTTCCTAGGAAGCCACATTGCCGACGTGCTCGTAAAGCAAGGTCAGGAAGTTGTAGTGCTAGATCTGGAACCTCCAGCGTCAGGGGATCGCAGCTTTATCCTCGCGGATATACGTGACGCCCACGCCGTAAACGATGCCATGATTGGATGCGATGCAGTATTTCACTGCGCGGCAATTGCGGATCTGGACAGAGCACGAGATTTTCCACGGTTGGCTCTGGAGGTAAACGTTCTAGGAACCCTCACAGCGTTGGAAGCTGCAGGAGCTGCTGGAGTTCAACGTTTTATGTTTGCAAGTAGCGTATACGTATTTTCGAATGGCGGCTCCGTGTATCGGACGACAAAGCAGGCGGCGGAGAGACTCGTAGAAGATCTTTCCCCGAAGTTAGGTCTTAGATCCACGATCCTTCGCTTTGGTTCCATGTACGGGCCCCGGGCTGACCCGCAGAACGCAATACTTCGGCTGGTCACTCAGGCGGTAAATGACGGTAAAATTGAGTTCTGGGGTGACGGAACTGAGATCCGAGAGTATGTGCACGTCACTGATGCCGCATCGTTGGCAGTTACTGCCTTGGATCCAAAGTACGCGGAGGAGTCCTTGCATATTACCGGCCGTGAACGGGTTTCTACACTGGAATTGTTACAGATGATTGACGAGATCCTCGGGGGAGGTATCGAGATCAAGTTGTGCAACGAGCCATTCGAGGGGCGATACAGACTGACTCCGTATTCGTTCACGGCCAACCATGGACGCCGGCTCGTCGGCGACACTTATGTCGATCTTGGACTCGGGCTTGTAGAGGCGATCAAGGAAAGCAGCGATCATAACCCGATTGAGAACTTTTCATCATGATCGTAGCCATCCTTATTGGCCGTAAAGGGTCCTCAGGGTTTCCCGGCAAGAACATTACCGAGATCGCCGGGCACCCTATGGCTTGGTGGCCTCTCGAAGCGGCTAGGCAAACCCTTGAAATAGATATTACCTATGTGTCCACAGATGACCCCGCCTTGGGAGACATCGGCATTGAGTTAGGGGCTCGTCTAATTAAACGCCCTTCTTACCTAGCCAGCAACACGGCATTAGGCGAAGACGCTTTTGTCCACGCTCACCAATTTATTAGTCAAGAAATGTCAGCCGCAGGAGTTTCACCCGAACTTTATGTGCTGCTCATGGCCAACGCCGTCACGATCTCGCCTGCGCAACTCAGGGAAGGAATCTCCCAGATGCGGAGCAGACCAGAACTTGATTCGGCGGTCACGGTCTCCTGCTATAACATGTGGAGTCCGCTGCGTGCGCGTAAAATCGCGGATGACGGTCTTCTTCAACCATTTGTCCCGTTTGAGGTTTTCGGTGACCCGGCCACCTTGAACTGCGATCGGGACTCCCAGGGAGATGTTTGGTTTGCAGACATGGGTGTCTCGATTGTGCGACCACGAAACCTTGATGTTCTGGACTCGGGTCTCTTGCCACAAAAATGGATGGGTCAACGCATCTACCCAATCAAGAATGTGGCTGGGCTTGACGTTGACTATCGATTCCAAATGCCACAGGCTCAGTGGTGGTTAGAGAACCCAGAGGATTAGCCTCGAAACATATGCTGGGATAGGTATTCATCTGCAAGAACGAGGTTTTGCAAGTCGAGCCCTCGCAGAAATCGCACCACCTCCTCAGTGGCTTCTATCTCCATTCGGGAGCGGCAATCAATTGACATGGACCCCATGTGACAAGTGAGCAGGCACCTGTCTATCTCACCTAAAGGTCCTACATAAGGCTCATCCTGGAATACATCGATAGCGGCTCCGCTGAGATGCCCTTCATTCATCACCTGATAGAGGTCGGACTCGTTGATGATTCCTCCGCGGGAGGTATTGATGATGAGCGCATCTGGCTTCATCTGGCGCAACTGTTGCAGCCCAATCATGTTATGGGTCTGCTTTGTTAATGGCACATGGACGCTAATTACGTCCGCCTCTTGATAAATCGTATCCTTGCTGACCCACTCCAATTTCAACTCAGGGACCAATCTATGCTCTGGATTCAAATCATTAACGAGAGTTCGAGGGGTGCCAAAAACTGGGATCCGCCGAAGCACCCGACTGCCGATACGGCCGGTTCCAATGATCCCGATCGAGACTTCCGATATCCGCCGACCCATGTGGCGATCCCACTTGCCCTGATGCATCTGTAGATTGGCAAGGTTTGTGTGGCGCAAGAGCGACAACATCAATCCGATGGTCAATTCAGCGACCGCCGGAGCGGGCGCTTCGGGAGTAAAGGAGACGGCTATTCCACGTTCACGAGCCGCCAACAAGTCCACGTTGTCCAGACCGATGCCGACTCGAGAAATAAGCTTAAGATGAGGGGCAGAGTTCATAACCATCGCAGTGATTGGTTCCGTTCCGGCGATAATAATTTCAGTATCTACGGCCATATGCGCTAACTCCGCCTCCTTGAGTCGGCGACCAAGAGGATTGATTGAGTACTCGACATCTGTTGAGGCCAGCAACTCAAGCGGGAGATTGTTGTGCGCGCCAAAGGGAACCGTCGTAATTAAGACACGTGCCACGGACACCTACCTCCAGTCGTTGTAGATCAATTTTGCATTGTAAGCCCCTTGAGTCTATTGCGGAGACTTCTTCATTACTAGGCGGATTGCATTGGACAGATCATGTAAATTTTCGATCACGGCATTAGATTCAACAAATTTCGGTGCACTGGGCGGACACACCTGGATGAATTGCACACCAGTGCTAATCGCCGCCTGCAAGTCCTCAAGACTATCCCCGACGAGGATGCAGGATGAGGGGAGATGGCCTTGGGTCGTAATCACTTCTTGAATTGATAACCCCTTATCTGGAGGCCATCCTAAAATACATCTGAAGTACTGAGTGAGGTCGCGCCTGTCAAAAATACTTCGTAACTCATCGGTCGGTGTTGCTGAGACGGCGTAGAGAGTTGACTTCTCGAACCACTCAGCGATGGCAGTGCCCGCTCCAGGAATTTCCGGAGCGTCCATAACTCCCCGGACTACAGCTACGGCAAACGACGTGATGCGATCCGCAAGCTCTCGTTCCGTGGGTGCCCGGCCAACTATCAGGAGATGGAGCGCTGCGATTTTTTCACTCCTATTTACCCCACCATGCGCACGGTGAAAGGAAACTACTTCGTCGTGGGCATCAGGATAATCGCTGAAGGCATGGCTGAAGGCATCTCCCTTTATCGTCAGCGAGTCGATGAGAACGCCATCTACGTCGAAAAATATCGCCTCTGGATAACTGATTTTGGACATAACTATTCACCTCCCGAGATGGCGTTCACCTGACCTGTCACATAGGTATTTTGCTCCGACCCAAGCCAAAACAGATAGTCGACTATTTCGGAGACGGCAGCTGATCTGTTAATAGGAATGAGAGACTCTCGCGCAGGGAGGCTCCGACCCAAGAACGCAGAGTGCATCTTGGTGTCCGTTACGCCAATGCGAACAACATTAGTAAGCACGTTGCTCGCAGCCCAGTCACGGGCAAGTCGCGGGATGAACTCGCAAGAGTGGTTAGCTAAGGCGTAGGCGAAGGAATCCACTCCGCCCCCAAATTTCACCCCGATACTCGATCCGATCACAATGCGTCCCCAGCCCCGTTTGGCCATCGCAGGCCCAAGGCGGCTCAGCAAAAGATAGTTTGCCAAGGCACCAACGTTCATGGTTTGATGTAGTAGATCAGTATCTATTGAATCGAGTCTCATTGGCGTAGCGAAGGCTGCCAAGCACACAAGGGCATCGTAGTCGGTAAAAACGGGGTCTTGAGCCGCCGACTGCACACTGCTGAGATCGCTGAGATCAAGTTCTATGAGATCCAAGCCGGGGTGTGAAAGTGAAAGGGATCGAAGGGCTTCTGAATTACGGTGAAAGTGTCCTGTTACGCGGAATCCGGCGTCAAGGTATTTCTGAGTGATGCCGAGACCAATGTCCGAACTTGCACCTAATATTAACGCCTTGCGTTCTTTGTTGTCCTCACTCATATCATAAGTCTAGGCCACTGCCTTTGCGCAACTATGAGAAGTGGTTTGTATGTGTGAATAGAGAGCTCAACTTAAAGCGACCGCCTGTCCCATAGGGACAAGTCGCAGTGAATCGAGCAATGCACGCCACTTAGTTAGGCCACTATCCAGAGACATGCACCAGGTCTGGTCCATGGATCTTGCCCTCGCGTCAAAGTTAAGTTTTTCGAGAGCAGCAAACAACTCACGCAAGTTTCTAATCACTACACCAGCTTCATTAAAAATGGATGCGACTAGTAAAGACACCGAGACCCATCGTGTTGGCATCAATACAAAAAGTAGACCCAGAGGGCAACGTCGTTCCTGGTGGCCACCGCAGCGAGATTGTTGCTGAAAACCGGCAGGTCAACTTTTAGCTGTGGGTTGTACATGGGTGCACGTTTGACGACAAAAGGGCATACAAGTCTCCGAAACTGCCGACCTTCAAACTCATGCCGCGGTGGCTCGATCGAGCTAGTCGATCAGCGAATCGCTGCATGGCAATTGGGAAGGGGTTTCAAGGCTTAGTTTCTTAGAACAATCTCATTCGTCTGTGGAGCCGGCCGCATCACTCGACTTGTCTCGATTCTCAGACTTGGTTCTGGCTGCTTTAAGAAGGGTTCGTTCAATTGAGTCCACGAAATTGGGTGCATCTGCGAAGAATTGCAAGCTTAGATGATTGAGGATTCCCTGAATGGCCGGGAAAGGGCCACCTTCGAAAATCTCCTACTGAACCCAGTGAATGAACGGATCTTGTCTCATCACCTCACCCCAGCCAGCTTGACATCGGCAGTTAGGGTGCTTCTTGGTAGGAAGCGGCTTTAGTGGAGTCTAATTCTGAATTACCAGATGTAGGACAAGGACATTACGAGAAATATTTTCGTGCGACACACAGGCATCGGCGAGGGCCATGAAATAGATGTACGCATTCATGCTCCAAACGCGATGTGTCGGTTTAAGGCGAAATTCTTCTCTGGCAAAGAACCAGTATCTCGGCGTACGCAAAGAAACCATGTCCTTGGCTAAGTCCCCAGACCCGACACTATGAGTCATGCCATTGCGGCTCGCGCCATCTACGTGCGAACCAGACGCAGCCTTTCCCACTCTTTGGCTAGATCAAATCAACGAATCCGCTGTCTACCCGAACGCTTCACGATAGGCATAGGGCATCAGGCATGAAACGATACGCTCGCTAAGGGCGAAAATCAACGCTGAAAGGGGCAACTTTCTGGGGAAGTTCAATCAATTGTCAGGTTTCTTGTACCAAACCAGTTGTACTTTCTTCGCGATAGACTCGGGATCTGTAACCGAGTGCAGGAATGCAGGACTATTTGAAAGTGGTGGCGGCTTGCGTGTCATTCTAACCGGAGCTAACGGGCTACTTGGTAGATATATCGTCTCCCAAAGGCCAAAGGATGTGGAATTGCTATGTCTTTCTGGGGGTATCTCGCTGAGTCCGAATGGGCATTTTGATTCGCATATTTTAGATATTTTAGATTTCCCTCTCCTCGAGGAGTCCCTGATGACCTTTCAGCCGGATGTAGTCATCAATGCCGCAGCGGAGGGGCGCGTGGATGAAGTTCAAGATAACCAGGACAAATATCGAAAACTCAACGTGGAATTGCCAGCTTTTCTTGCGAAGTACGCTTTTGATTCAGGAAGTTACTTCATTCAAATTTCCTCAAATGCAGTTTTCGGTGGTTCAGGATTACCATATGCCGACTCGGATCCCTTAACTCCCATAAATGACTATGGCAACCTGAAGGCAGCCGCTGAACACGCAGTCATCGAGGCCAATAATCAGGCTCTAATTGTTCGTCCAATACTCATGTACGGGTGGCCGTATCCGGGTGGACGTTTAAATCCGGCGGTAGCTTGGGTTGAAGCGCTGAGATCAGGCAACCCCGTTCGAGTAGTCGATGATGTTTGGACTGAACCCCTTGCAGCTTGGGATTGCGCCAGCGCTGTCTGGAAAGGGGTCGAACTAAAAGCAGTTGGTCCCATAAACGTCAGTGGCGGGCAACGCATGTCACTTTTTGAATTCGCGTACTTGACGGCTCAAGTCTTCGAGTTGGATCCCGAGGGAGTCGTGGCTATTTCTAGTGATTCCCTCTCTGGACTCGCGCCTCGGCCGGTCGACACCAGTTTTGATCTCGATCGGCTGCGAAATGAATTTGAACTTGCTACCTCCCCGCCTCAGTTAGGGCTCCGGGAGCTTAAACGGATGAACTAATGTTTGTGAGCCACCACGGCTCTTATGTTCGTATACAGTTACAACATGGTGTTAAAGTCGCAAAAGGATCCGATATTCTCGGTGGTAATTCCTGCCTACAACAATGTTAAGGGTTTGAAAAGATGCATTGAATCGGTTCTAAGTCAAAGTGAAAGTGATTTCGAACTTCTCATAATGGATGATGGATCTGGTGCAGAAGTGCACGAACTGGTTGATCAATTCGACGATCCGAAAATTCGCTACGAGTGGGAGTCAAACTCCGGCGGACCTGCTCGCCCGCGCAACCGAGGTATTAAATCAGCGAGTGGTCAGTGGCTGTGTTTTATGGACCATGATGATTACTGGTTCCCAAGTAAGTTGAGCAGGGTACGAACTCTCATTGAGAACCAAACAAACTTGGATATTGTTTATCATCACGAATACCACATTGACCACGATCAGACGCACCTTAAATCAGTCCGAAGTAAATCTTCTGATGAAAACCTTTACATGCGAATGCTCATTTACGGTAATCCGTTCTCAACATCAGCGGTGACTGTGCGCAAGGACTTCTTGAATGAATTTGATCTTCGATTTTCCGAAGATCGTGAGTTGGCTACTGCTGAAGATTTTGATTTATGGCTTCGAGCGGTGGCCCGCACTCAGAGTATCGGACTCGTTGATGATTTTCTTGGACTCTATTTTACTGGATCTGGTATGAGCTTTGACACAACTCGACACCTCAATGCTCGGCATAAAGTGATCAGTACACATTTATTGGATCCGTTGGTCAAGGTGCCAAACGAAAGAATTTTTAGGAACAAGGTTATTTCAGGATTAGAAATTGACTTAGCCAAAGACGCTATGACAAATTGTTTTCGCAAAGCTGCATTGGGACACTTCTTACGGTCGTTTACAAAATCTCCTGTCACGGTCCTGAGAAGGCTGTCCAATACCGTTCAATTTAGCGGACGTTCTCACGTGTCAGCGGATTTCTTGAGACAGTATGGAGTTCTGACAGGTGGAAACTAACATAGGTATTGCGCTTCAGTCCTTGGCCTTGGGCGACGACGGAATCTTTAGCGGACTAGAGAAGGGAGAATCCCTTAGAAATGAAGGACAACATCGAGAGCATGAGTTTCGCCAAAGCATTGCACGTGATGCGGAGCGAGTCGATCTCAATGAAATTGGTAACTACCACTCGGTGCGGGTTATGGATGCAGAGGTATCAAAATTTTTGGAGTGCATTCCTCGGAATGGTTCGGTTCTCGATATTGGTGCGGGGTGGGGTTGGCATTGGCGTAACTTGCATCAAACACGGCCCGATGTGACATTAGTGATTGTGGACTTTGCGAAAGAAAATTTGATTCTCGCAAAAAATTTGCTTCAGCCGCAAAATGGGAACCGACTTTTTCTGGTTCAGGCGGATGCTCGTTCACTCCCATTCCAATTTTCGTCAGAATTCAGAGGATTTAACGGAGCGTGGTCTGTTCAAACACTCCAACACGTACCTGATTTCAAGTCTGCTGTCCGAGAGATTCACGCTAGCTTGCAAAAAGGGGGAGTTTTTTGGAACTATTCACTCTCCGTGCAGCCCCACATTCGACTAATGAAGCAAGTCCTAGGCAGAGAGTACGTAACTGCGGGAGAGACTCCACAAGGTTTTTGGCTTGAGCGAGGAAGCAGGAAACAGGCAACTTGGGTCGAGGAACTGTTCCACTCCCCGGTGAGGGTGCGGTACTCGGAATTTATATTTAGCCCAGAGATCAGATTCACATTACCGGGGCTACCCGCGAGCAGGGTGTTGGGCTCACTAGACACACAACTTTCTGGGAAATTGTGGGCACCCCGCAGTTTTGCACGCCAGATCTCCTATCACGTAAGGAAGACGAATTGAGCAACCGGAAAGCCGTCCTATCCCAAATTGACCGACCAATCCGATTCGGGTATCGCGTAAGCCAAACTCTAGGTTTACGAAAAAACTTCCGCATGCGAGTTCTTCTCTATCACGGTATCGGAGCAGAAGATTTTGAGAATTTCTCCAAACAGCTAGATTTGTTAGAGCAAACATGGAAATTTATTAGCCCAGAAGACTTCGAGTCGTATCTTGATGGAACGTTGAGGCTAGATCAGGATTCACTATTATTGACGTTCGACGATGGATTCAAATCACAGCGTGAAGTGGCGGAGCGGGTATTAAACGCACGCGGTATGTCAGCAATTTTTTTCATTATCACTGAGTATGCGAAATTGGGTAGTGGAAGTGACTGGCGTGGATTCATTTCCAAATATGTCTGGCCTGGGCGTGAACAAGCATCGATTCCTGATCATTGGCAAAACATGGACTTAGATGATTTGAATTTCCTGATTGAGACGGGTCACACAATCGGGAGTCACTCCGCCAGACACGAAAGATTATCTAAAGTGCAGAGTTCAGCTCTGTTTGAGAATATTGTCCACGCGGGAGACGAGCTAGAACTACTGGTCGGCCAGCCGGTCAAGCACTTTGCTTATCCTTTTGGGGACATCGATAGTTTCAATAAATCAGGGCTCGAAGTTGCTCGATCACGATTCCATTTTGTACACACTGGTATACGGGGGAACAACACTACTGAAACCAGATCATGGGAGATCCGGCGTGACTCGTTTGAACCTACTGACAGCGGGAATTGGGTGAGTGCCGCACTCGATGGGCTGGTGGACTGGAAATATCAGAAAAAATTTAATCAATTCCAAAGCTGGGGAAACAGCTAGCTCATGCATCCAGCCCCGTCTCTCAAAATTCCTGATTTGATCAGGGCTTTGCTGCCAATGCGCGGCCTCGACGAAATTGCGCTAAAAGAGCCATGGGCACATAAACAGGATCAGGCGCTCTGGATATCAAAATCAGCCTGGTCTTTGGCTGCGATCGCGCAAGCGAAAAGCATTAGCCTTCCTGAGTTTGCGAGCTCTCGATCAGGTCCGTTAAACGTGTGGTTGCCCGAGTTTTTTTGCGATGAATCGCTGGATCCCCTGCGTCAAACCGGCGCCATTCTTCACTTTTATAACATTAACGAGCAGCTTGATCCAGATCCTGCGTCGCTTGACAAGCTGATGGAGACTTCACAGCCTGACATAATTATTGGAGTTCATTTTTTTGGCATGCCAGCCAACTTCGAGTACCTAATTCAGCACTCAATTTCGAGTGGTGCATGGCTAATTGAAGACGCTACTCATGTATTGAAGAGGCAGATATTCCAAGGCGATCAGGGTGACTTTGTTCTGTTCAGTCAGCATAAGCATTTGGCGATTCCTCATGGCGCCCTTTTAGTCATTCGGAACAACGGACCAAACAAACTCGTGGACGTGCAAAATGACATCGCTCGCAACCTACTTGATTCACAAGACCAATTTCAAAAAAGTTATGGCCGTAGCAGACAAGTGCCAATTTGGATTATTAAGCGGGTACTTAATCGGATAGGAATTCGGCGGGTAGGGGCGGGCTCTCCCGTACAGTCGGATGGAGTGGTTGAGGAAAGATCTAGACTTCTGCAACCTCAAATGAGTGAGTTTGCCAAAAAACTGCTGTCTCAGTACGTGAGGCAATTAGATCAAATTTCAGCATTACGTAAAACGAATAGCGAGATTTGGAGCTCGCAATTTTCGGTTTTTAACGACATGACTAACCTGGGAGACTTTGCAAGAAAAAAAGATTTCATTCCATACACCGCTGCCCTTTTCAGTCCACTTGAAGCGATAGTCAGCACCAAGTTCACACTCCTCAAGAATCTAGGTGCGGAACCGACAAGATGGCCTGACCTGCCTCCCGAAGTTCTGGCAGACCCAAGGAGCTACCCACTGGCCCATAAATTTTTCGCTAACTTGATTCACCTCCCCACTCATCAGGACATCCGTCCACGAAGCCTTGGTCGAATTGGATCCAAGGTCTTAAAGCACGTGCGTGGAGTATGGTCAGTAAAGTCAATTCAACAAGCGGACTGGGAGCAATTGTGGATAACGGCAAGGCGCCCCAACGTGATTCAGTCCTGGCAGTATGGAAGTGCTATCGAACTAACTCGAGATTCCACCGTCAGTCGGTTGGCTATTTGCGATCATTCTGAGCAGCCTATTGCGTTAGCTCAGGTTGTTTCAAGTCAACGATTCCGTTTCCTGAGGTTGCATCTTTTAAATCAAGGGCCCACGTGGTTGGGACCCTCGTGCATGACGCCTTTCCAATATGCTTGCATGGTTGCGGTCATTCGTAATGGAATCAGCAGGAATTCCTTCAGCAGAAGACTAGGGATCTTGGTTTGTTCCCCTTCCGTCGAGCAATCAACTGCGTTGGAAAACGTCCTAAAAAGAATCCGACTCAAAGGAACGAAGAGGGAGTCTTGGGCCTCGAGCAGAATCGATTTGAATCAGGAATCGACACAGCTAATGGCAAACATGGACGGTAAGTGGCGAAATGGATTAAGAAAAGCCCAGAAGTCTGGCCTGCTTGCTACTGCCAGTCATGATCGTGATGGGGACTGGGCGGCCGTGAGGGAAATCTATGTAGCGATGATTGCGACGAAGAGAGGGGACTTGGTTGATCCGACATTGCTGGACGCGATTATTCAACAGCCATCAACTGAGTCATGGGATGTTCAGTTGATGCTGGCTCACAAGCTTCAAGTAACAGGCGAAAAAGATCTCGTGGCTGCCGTTATGGTCGTCAAATCGGGTGAGTCTGCCACCTACTTAATGGGGGTCTCGACTGATCAAGGGCGTCGCGGCAATGCCACTTCTCTTCTTCTGTGGGAATCAATGCAATTGCAGAAAAAAATGGGAACCGCGTTGTTTGATTTGGGCGGTTTGTCAAACCTGACTCCAGAGGGGATTACACGATTTAAAGTGGGCCTCGGAGGTATTCCATATTCGACAGGGGGCTACTTTTGGCGCCTCAACAGAATAACCCGAGCACGATGACCTTGCTAGCTTTCCATCTTCAGACCGATGATTTGTGCTTAACGCGTCCTCATTCTGAAGTTACATTCTGAGTAGGGTTCGGCTATGTCTTCGACCGTTTTATGGTTTTCAAAAGAAAAGTGTGACTTCCAGGCTGAACAAATCATATTTTGGCAGCAGTTCTGTATGGATGGCGTGGACACTACGCGGCAATTCTCCCTGCCAGATTTGATACTCAAAGAATCCGAACTCTGGAAATCTAAGTATTTATGCTGGTTGGATAACCTAGGGCGGCGAGTTTCTGGCGATAATGAACCAGAAAGGTCCTTTTCAAGCGTCCCAGGGCTGAATTACTGGTGGATGACCCTCCCCCTTGAGCCCAGTTTCTCATCGGATTCTCTGGCCTACACCGTAACTCGACTTTGGGCATTTGAAAAGCTGGCTAGTCGATTGAACGTGAATGAATTGGAGGTTTATGGCGCGGACGCTCAGTTAGTTCCAATTTTGCTCGACTGGGGTACGAAGGCCGGCGTGAGGGTTCTGATTCACAAGAATCCAACTAAATTATCAGCTCGGCAAAGTGTGCTCGAAAACCTACGAACTTCGAATGCTTTCCCCATCCTGATTCTTTTTGGAGTAGGAGCGCTATCCAAGCATCTGTTCAAGAAGGACATGTGGGGTGGGAGGCTAAAAAAGCCGGATGGACTGTCAAAGTCTGATTTAGTCCTAGTAGATTATTGCGCAAATCTTAGCGTGGATGAAAACTCGGCGGTGAAGTTTCAAAGCAATTACTGGGGCAAGCTTCCCGAAATAATGGGAGAGGCTAAGTTGTCGTGCCAGTGGATCCATATCTACGTCCAGACCCCAAGTATCCCACATTATTCGGATGCCAAAAAAATAATCAGGGAATTAAACGAGAATGACGCTCACCAAGTACACTCGCTCTTGCAGGAGCGCATCAGTTTTCGGGTGCTCCTCGAAGCGTTGAGGACTTACTTGCGGATTATCAATTTGGGATTTCAGATAGATAAATCTGAGATTCAGGAATTTGATGAAGCGAACAAAATTGGAGTGAGTCAGCTAATTCGGCAAAGGGTGCGACGCGCCTACTTTGGTGCTCCGGCTATTCAGAATGCTCTGTGGATGGCATTATTTGCGGAATTAGGGAAACATGATCGATCAACCGGCCCCTGCCTTTATCTTATGGAAAATCAGCCATGGGAATTTGCCTTGCTATCAAATTGGCGCTTACTCAGCAATGAACCAATTTATGGTGTGCCGCACAGCACGATTCGTGTTTGGGATCTACCGTACGCGGTTGGCAGCGGGAGTCTCAGTTCATCTTCGCCACCGAGGCCCGATCAAGTTTTAGTGAATGGTCCTGCATCCAGCCGTCAATTAGTGGAGAACGGAATTGATGCTAAGGATATTTATCAAGTCGAGGCACTGAGGTACATCGGGGTTAGGAAAGGGTCCCAACAGGGATCCAGAGGCTCAATTTCCAGCGACACAAAAACCCAATTACTGGTTATTGGTGAATATGAAGAGGCGATGGTTGTGACTCAAATTGACCTGATGAACTCGCTCCTTCTAACTCACTCGGATCCATTGCAAATAATCTTTCGCCCACACCCCGCTACAACAACACCGAAAGCATTACTGGATCCAAGAATTCGGGTGGACGCCAATTCCCTACTAAGTCAGCAATTAGAACAAAGCGATGTTGGTCTCTGCGGGAGCGTTGGCTCGTCCCTCGTTGATATATTACTCAGTAGAACGCCTGCAATTGTCTTGCGTGACGGTTCATTTCTTGACGGACAAATTGTTGAGGATCCTTCGGTTCAGAGCGTTAGCTGCCTCGCTGAGTTGATATCCGCATTGCAAGCTGTCACTGCTAATAGGTTAGAAAGTGATCCATCAGTCGAGGAGCTATTTGATCTCAATCCTCATATCCCCAAATGGAAAGGGTTCTTGTCCTCGCTGAACCGATTATGATGCTGTATCTGATGCGGACGCGTCCCAACGAAATTCTCTTGTGCCGAGCAACAGAACTCTATAGAAACTGCTGATTTTGGAGTCTTTCAGCAAATAGTAAACTTAAATCACTCAGTTCTACCACCCTTAATTAATGGAGTCAGTAATTTGCAGCCAAGCAACAAAGCTAGTCAGTTGCCCAGAGCCCAAGTTCTAATCACGGGCAGCACGTGATCACTCGGTTCTGTTCTTGGGCGTGCAGGTTGCTTACCGCAGACATCATGCACATCGCTGATACGCTCTCTTGTATACACCGGGGGCTAGGGGAGAAGGTTTGATGAGAGTCGCAGTAACTGGACCCGACGGCTTCCTAGCTTGGCATGTCCGTTGTGCGTTGAGTGCTCGACAGGGCCAGGATGCTGTGCAAATCGGACGTGGGGAGTTCGAAGACCCCAATCTCATGGATTCAGCCTTGGCCAAAGTGGACTGCGTGATTCATCTTGCTGGTCTGAATCGGGCGACAGACGAAGAAATTTCTACGACAAACCCAATGTTGGCACAACGACTTGTTGAGGGGCTAGTTCGAGCAAATAGGCCGATAGTTGTGGTGCATGGCAATAGCATCCAATCACGTGGAAACTCCGTGTTTGGCAAGTCTAAGGCCGAGGCGGCCGCGATTTTTCGAGCACACAGCGAGTCCGGGGGGAGTCCTTTTGTTGACGTTGTGTTGCCAAATCTCTTCGGTGAACACGGACGTCCATTTTACAACTCGGTGGTTGCGACATTTTGCCACCAGCTTGTGATTGGCGAGACCCCGCGCATTGATGTGGATCGCGAGCTTAGGCTACTGCACGCTCAAAGGGCAGCGGAAGTCCTCCTTGACGCCACTGCTGAGCCCACTCGGTCCGACATCGTGGTCGAAGGAAAGGTGCTTTCGGTTTCTGCGCTTCTTGCGGAGCTTCAAGTGATGAGTGAGCGGTACTTTGAAGGACGATTACCAAACTTGAGCGATCCATTCACCCGAGATCTTTTTAACACCTACCGTTCTTTTACGTTTCCCGGAATGTGGCCGATTCTTCCGTCAAAACATACTGATGTTCGTGGAGAACTTGTCGAGGCGGTCAGGGGGGCAGGAGGTGAAACGCAAGTTTTCTTTTCTACCACGAAACCAGGTTTCACTCGCGGAGATCATTTTCACTTGCATAAGGTTGAAAGATTTATCGTTCTCGAGGGACAGGCTTCTATCAGGCTCCGTCGACTTTTCACCAGCGAGGTGATCGAATTTCCAGTTACAGGAAAAACTCCGGCGATTGTAGACATGCCGACTCTTTGGACCCACTCGATCACGAACACGGGAGAACAAGACCTGTTGACTCTGTTCTACTCTGACGACGAATTTAACCCCGAGGCTCCTGATACTTATTGGATTGAAGTGTGATTGCCAGATGAAGGTTATGACAGTTGTTGGCACGCGTCCCGAGATCATTCGGCTTGCTGCGGTTCTCAAAAAACTCGACCGTACACCCGGAATTGAGCATGTTCTGGTTCACACGGGACAAAATTGGGATCATCGTTTGAGCGGACTTTTTTTTGAGGAACTTGATTTGCGGAAACCTGACCACATGCTGGATGTCGACACATCAAGCCTTGGAGCGACACTTGGTGACGTCCTTCGAAAGACTGAAAGCATCCTTGAACTTGAAAAACCAGATGCTTTTCTTACTCTTGGTGACACCAACAGTGCATTTTCCTTGATCATGGCGAAACGGGCAATGATTCCGACCTACCACATGGAGGCAGGAAATCGGTGCTTTGATGCCAATGTGCCAGAGGAGATTAACCGAAAAATTATTGACCACACAGCCGATTTTAATCTGGTCTACACCGAGCATGCTAGGCGCAACCTCATTGCTGAGGGTCTGGAAAATCGTCGCATCGTTCTCACTGGTTCACCACTACGAGAAGTACTAGACATTTACCGACCGGCGATTGGTCGATCGAAAATTCTTGAGGAACTCGGTGTCTTGCAAAGTGGCTACTTTGTGGTTTCTGCTCACCGCCAAGAGAACGTGGATAATCCGGCTCGACTTGAGTCTCTAATGCGATCCTTGAACTTGATTGCTGAAACTTGGTGTTTGCCCATTCTCGTATCGCTGCATCCGCGAACGCGACAAAGGATTGCGGATTTTGTAGGAACAGGTTTACACGAACTTGTACAATTCCACCAACCCTTTGGCTTTCTTGATTACAACAGGCTACAACTGAACTCTTCCTGCGTTTTATCGGATTCTGGCACGATTGCTGAAGAGTCGTCGATTCTTGGTTTTCCTGCGGTTACCCTTCGTGGAGCCATTGAACGCCCAGAGGCCCTTGACACGGGCTCGATTCTCATGGTCGACCTTGATCCGGAACGGGTGGTCGCAGGGGTACGCTTCGTAATGGATCGAGTGGGGCCAATTGAGGTGCCGGTCGACTACTGTGTGCCCAATTCGAGCGAGCGTGTAGTGAACTTTGTCCTAGCAACGGCAGGGCAACACAAGTCGTGGAGCGGGCTCAATTAACACATGAAGGGTTAAGGAGTGCGAGAGCTCAATATGGCTGATTCGTTTCGAGTAGCGTACGTGACTCAGTGGTTCTCTCCCGAGCCTTCCGGCCCGGCACTTTGGATTGCTCAGGCGCTGCAATCACTTGGAATGGAGGTCCGAGTCATTACGGCTGTGCCAAACTATCCCGCAGGGGTGGTTTATCCAGGCTACAGCGCTATCAAGTCCACAAGGGAAGTTGTTGAAGGACTTGATGTGACTAGGTGCCCGGTCTATCCAAGTCACGATAGGTCTGCCCTACGGCGTGCCATCAATTATGCATCCTTTGCCATGAGTTCTAGCTGGATAGGTCGTAAAATCTTGAGTACTGTTGATGTTGCTCTCGTGTATTCATCGCCTGAGACAGCTGCCATTCCAGCGCTCGTCGCCCATCATCGAAACCGCGTGCCCTACGTACTTCTTGTTCAGGATTTATGGCCCGATTCTGTACTTCAAACTGGGCTTCTGCAGTCGAATGTTGCTAAAGGTATCGCGCGATGGATCCTCGGTTCCCTGGATCAAGAGGTATGCGATCGTGCCACACACATTGTTGTGATTGCGCCTGGAATGAAGGAAGCCTTAGTCTCGCGGGGGGTGCCGGAAGACAAAATTACCGTAGTGTTTAACTGGGTTGACGAGTCAATCGTTTTCCCACAAACTCGGGGTGGCTTGCTTCGTTCGCGGCTGGAGGTCTCTGATGGGGATCTATTATTTGCTTTCGCTGGCAACTTAGGTGCAGCACAAGGGCTGTCTGCATGGTTGCTCGCGATTGAAGCAGTCCAAGACCTCACGGATCTTCATTTTACCTTCATTGGGGACGGCGCCGAAAAATTGCAACTACAATCAATGGCTGATTCGTTGGGTCTCAAGCGTACTTACTTCATTGACCCAGTAGAGCTTTCAGAGTACGTGTATTTTGCAGCAGAAACCGATGCTCAAATTATCTCACTCACTGACGCTCCCCTTTTTTACATAACCATTCCTGGCAAAGTGCAGACATGCTTGGCACTGGGAAAAGCAATCGTCGCATCTGTCGCGGGTGATTCCGCCAGGATCATTTCTGACTCTGGAGCAGGTCTTATTGCTGCACCAGGCGACAGCGCGGAGATTGCGAAAATCATTCGCCAAGCGCACATGGAAGGTCGAGCAGCTTTGGCTGCGCGTGGAGCACTAGGACGTTCCTACTATCTCAACCACATGAGCAGCAAGACCAGCTCGGCACTTTTGGCGGATGTACTACGATCGGCTGCATTCTCTGGCGGGGTGGGGCTGTGATGAACTTTTCAGAAAACCGACTCTACTTGTCGCCGCCGAGTATCACTGAAGCTGAGATAACAAGCGTTGTTGCCGCTATGCGGTCTGGGTGGATTGCGCCACTTGGCCCGGAGGTTGATGCCTTCGAGCGAGATCTAGCAGAAGTGAGCGGCCGAAAACATGCCATTGCCTTGTCTTCGGGTACGGCAGGCCTCCATTTATCGCTTCTGGCGTTAGGCGTTGGAGCTGGTGATGACGTCGTGGTCCCGACATTAACTTTCGGCGCCACGGCTTTTGCCGTGACATATGTCGGCGCACAGCCTATTTTTGTAGACGTCGAGGAAGATTCCATGAACCTGGATCCAGTTGCACTGGAATCATTACTCGAGCATCGTGCCGCAATCAATGAACTTCCCGCTGCAGTGATTACTGTGGATGTTTTCGGACGCACATGTGATTATGACCGGATCCTTCCGCTGTGCGAACGCTTCAGTGTACCGGTGATCTCTGATTCCGCGGAAGCTCTAGGGGCACTTCATGGCTCCTCGCCAGCGGGTTCTACGGGATCATGCGCGGTGTTTTCATTCAACGGTAATAAAATAATCACAACCTCGGGCGGCGGTGCAATTGTCACCGATGATACCGAGATGGCGAACAAGACGCGGTTCTGGGCAGCACAGTCACGCGAGCCCCTCCCCTGGTACGAGCACCAACAGATTGGCTACAACTATCGCATGAGCAATATTTTGGCGGCGATCGGAAGAGCACAACTATCGCGCCTACCTGAGATTGTTGAGCGTCGCCGGGTAATTCGCGAGGTTTACCATTCTGAGCTGGCGGATACTGATGGAATCGAGGTGATGGGGGATCCGCCTTGGGGCCGATGGAACGGATGGATTACAACTATCAGATTCGACCCGTGCACGTGGCCAGGCGCTCCCGCTCGAATCAGGGAAGCCTTGGAGCCCTACAACATTGAGGCTAGGCCAATGTGGAAGCCCATGCATCAACAGCCAGTGTTCGCCGGGGCCGCTAGCGAGCTGACCGGCGTAGCGGACGCCCTTTTCGCCGAAGGGCTGTGCCTACCGTCGGGCACGGGAATGTCCGATGGTGATGTGATGCGCGTTGCTGCCATTATCAAGAACCATTTGGAACTCCGGTGAGGCACTTCTATCATCGACGTGGGAAGCGCATACTCGACGTGGCTGGCGCCAGCATTGGATTGCTCCTAAGTATGCCGATATTAGGAGTCGCGGCAGTGTCGGTGCGTACTCGAATGGGCTCACCCGTGCTCTTCAGGCAGCAGCGCCCAGGCCTAAATAGTCGACCGTTTAGGTTAGCGAAGTTCCGGACAATGCTCGACATTTGCGACTCAGTCGGACATCCTCGTTCAGACAAAGAAAGGCTCACGCCCCTCGGTCGAAAACTTCGGTCAACAAGTATTGACGAGCTACCTGCGCTGTGGAATGTACTTCGCGGTGACATGAGTCTAGTTGGGCCGAGGCCACTTCTTATGGAGTACTTGCCTTTGTACTCGCCAGACCAAGCACGACGTCATTCGGTGCGCCCTGGTATATCTGGCTGGGCACAGGTAAATGGGCGTAACTCGCTTTCTTGGGAAGAGAAATTCGACTTGGACGTGTGGTACGTAGAGCATTTATCTTTTGCGCTCGACATGCGCATCATCTGGCAAACATTTACTTCAGTTGCACGGCGTTCTGGGATATCGGCCGCGGGTGAGGCGACTGCTTCCCCGTTCCGTGGAGACCGCGACTAGCTCGCAGGGGTGAGTGGGCGAGCCGGGACGCCGACAACCGTTGTGTTTTCAGGCACGTTTGCTGTTACGACCGCACCAGCGCCTACCACTGACCCCTCGCCAACGGTCAATCCTTGAAGTATTGTGCAATTCGCTCCGAGTAATACTTGCTCATGTAGGGTGACATTGCCGGAAACCGAGCATGACGGGCTCAGCGTTACACAATGGGAGATCCGACAGTCGTGGCTCACTGTTGAATTGAGATTAAGGTGGGAGTGATCCCCGATGTGGACATTTGTTGTGACGCTGACATGCGCCGCAATCACCACGCCCACCCCTAAAAACACATCGCTGCCGAAGGTGGCAGATGGGTGAATCAAAGTCACAGGGACGAGCCCTTGATTTTCCAATCGACCAGCAAGGTCCTTGCGTGTCGCGGGATCTCCGATACCAATAACGAAGCCCATGTTATTGGTATTCGCAAGAAAGTCATCCACTGTTCCCAACCAGTTGGCCTCGATCTTGGCAAGTATTTGTGGATCGGGTTTATCGTCAGAAATGAATCCCGCAAATTTAAGAGTTTCACAATCTGGATCTTGTGCCCGAAGTACATCAAGAACTTCACGTCCGTGGCCACCTGCTCCTACGATCACGATCTCCTGAGAAGCCATAACCTGATTCTCCATCACGTCTAACGTTAGGTGCTAGGCAAACACGCCTTCTCGGGAAACTTATTAGGCTCCGTTTTGCCAGGAAGTCATCATGCTTATGGGAAGTCGCGAGATTTTTCAGGGCTGGCTACCTGAATGGGTTTAACTTGTGCGTGGAAAATAAGTGGGTGCGATTTTGACACAGCCACTTCTTCGCGCGCGAGAAGTATCTCTGCAGACTTTTCCCCTGCTCGCAGTCCCGTGTAAACGATCTGGATGTCTCTCCTACTTTTGTCGATCATTTTTTTGGCTACATCGTCGATCTTGACTGGTTCACCCATGTCGAGAATTAACGTTTCAGAGTGTTGACCAATCACAGTGGCCTGCAGCACAAGGTGGACGGCTTCGGGGATTGTCATAAAATAACGAGTCACATCAGGATCTGTAACTGTTACTGGGCCACCGTGCTCGATTTGGTGCCTGAATGTGGTGAGCACTGAGCCTCTGCTCCCAAGCACGTTGCCAAAACGAACAGACATGAATCGTTGTCCGTTAACCGGTACAATACTGGCGGTCATTCGTTCGGTCATGAGTTTGGTGTGACCTAAAACGCAGGTGGGGTCAGCCGCCTTGTCAGTGGAAATATTAATGAAAACACTAACTCCGGTTGCTTGACAGGCGTCAATAACATTCTGCGTTCCCAGCACGTTTGTTTTGTGTGCTTCGTCGGGGAAGCGCTGTAGTAATGGCAAGTGTTTCAGCGCAGCAGCGTGAAAGACAATGTCTGGACGAGCCGCTTGCATCACTTCGATCATCCGATCGGAATCACGGATGTCAGCAAGGATTAGGTCTTCTGCGTCAAGGAGGCCGCGCCCATCAATGCTAAGCTGAACGGCGTGGATTGCGGATTCGTCTCTATCAAGTATTCCCACATAAGCAGGCTCGTATCGGTGGGCTTGTCGCGCAAGTTCAGATCCAATGCTTCCACCGGCTCCAGTGATCAGGATTCGCTTGCCAAACAGTAGTTTCGAAATTCCAACTTCATCAGTTTCAACAGGGCGTCGGCCTAACAAATCTTCTTCGCTGATGTGGGAGATGTCGCCCAGTTTGACTGCTCCGCCGATAATCTCTGATGTTGTAGGAATTACACGCAGCGAAACATTGAGTACCTCGCAACGGCGGTCGAGATCAAGGAGCCGCTTTGATTCTGCTGCGGCAATTGCCACAACCAGTGTGCTCGCGCCAGTCTTTCGAACGACATCTTCGAGATTGAAATTATCACCCACAACACGGATGCCTTGCACCCGCAGACCGAGTTTTCGGGGATCATCGTCGATAATTGCCACCGGTATGAAGTTGGCTGAAGGAGTACTGATCATTTGCCGAATAATTTGCTCGCCGCTGTCCCCCGCCCCATAGATCAGCACCCGCTCCCCGTTTTGGTTGAAAATCGAACGCTGGCGGTATGTCCGGATTAAGAACCGGCCACCGAGCATGGCAGTAAGCGCAACAGAGCCTGCAATCAACGGAACAGAGCGGGGAACTGGTGGCGTTGAGATAAGAAACAGTGAAATCGTGCCCATAATCGCCACGGCGATGGAGGTGAAAGTGAGCACTGAGATTTCGTCGAATGAGCCAATGATTCGGCGGCCACGGAAACGTTGGATTGTCAAGCCCGTGAGCACCTGAACTAGGCCTAAAACTATTCCGAAGATTAGTGCGGAACGAATACTTGGTGCACTTGGGGCTCCGTCATAGCGAAGAAAAGTCGCAATTAGGGTTGCAGCAACCCAGCACAGCCCATCCAGACCCGCCTGTGTGACTGGCCGGTAATAAATGTTCACACTTCCCATGTCTTTTGTCATCCTCTCAGACATGTTATCCAATAAGGCGAGGATATGCGAAAAAGTGTCAGCATAAGCGCAGATGGCTTGCCGACCACCGCACCATTTCGTGGTTCATTTGGTTGGGCGGTAGGATTCAAGAAGCAAGTTCGTGGATTTTGGAGGAAATGTTGACTGAGCAAAAGCGGGCCCTAATTACTGGGGTCACCGGGCAAGACGGCTCCTACATGGCCGGCCAGTTGCTAGACATGGGCTATGAGGTTCACGGGGTGGTTCGCCGCAGCTCGACGTTTAATCGCAGCCGGATTGACCACCTTCACCACGAGGATCATCTTCCTGGCCGTAATTTACATTTGCATTACGGAGATGTGACCGATGCCGCCCGGATGCGCCAATTGGTTTCTGATCTTTCCCCCCACGAGGTGTACAACCTGGCTGCTCAGTCGCACGTGAGGGTTTCATTCGATGAACCGCTGTATACCGCTGAGGCCACAGGTGTCTCGACACTGAATTTACTTGAGGCAATTCGGAGTGTGGACAAATCAATTCGGTTCTATCAGGCATCCACGAGTGAAATGTTTGGGGCGAGCCCACCTCCGCAGGATGAGGATACTCCTTTCTACCCACGCAGCCCTTATGGTGCGGCTAAGGTTTACAGTTATTGGATCACGCGAAACTACCGCGAGGCTTACGACATGTTCGCGGTCAACGGCCAATTGTTTAATCATGAGTCGCCTCGACGCGGAGAGACCTTCGTGACTCGTAAAATCAGCATGGCAGTTGCCAACATCGCTAAAGGCAATCAGAGTGAGCTCTGGATGGGAAACTTGGATGCGATTCGTGACTGGGGCTACGCACCTGAATTCACAGAGGGTATGTGGCGGATGCTGCAGGCAAGTGAACCGGATGATTTTGTTCTTGCCACCGGATCTGCGTACACAATTAAAGAGTTCCTCACCTTCGCTTTTGAACATGCCGGACTGAAATGGGAAGACTACATAAAGTTTGATCCGAAGTTCTTGAGACCAACTGAAGTCGATGAACTCATCGGTAGGGCTGCAAAGGCCAAAAATAAGTTGGGCTGGGAAGCCAAGGTTCTCCCGCCGGAACTAGCGAAGATCATGGTGGATGCTGATATGGCCCGGCTTGAAGGTGCTCCTGAGGGGCGTTTCTAATTATTGCCAAGCGCGCTCTCATTACCGGAGCGGCCGGGCAAGACGGTTCGATTCTGGCTCGTTCCCTCCGACTGGGCGGAAGTTCGGTATTGGGCTTGGTTAAACCGGGGCATGATCACGCCGATGTTGCTCGGCTTGAGAGTTATGCCCCGGGGATAGAAGTCGTTGAGTGTGACCTACGAAATCAAGATGAGCTAGTACGAATGGTGCGAGATTTTGAGCCCCATGAAATATTTAACTTCGGCGGAATCAGTTCAATCGTTGAGTCCATTAACAATCCCGAATTGACCCATGAGATCAACTTCGGCTCAGCTTCTGCTCTGTTGGTCGGAATCCGTGCCGTTCGTTCAGGAGCCTCGGGCGTTTCTCCTAGGTTGGTTACGGCGGCCTCAGGTACCATATTTGAGGATGTAGACCAGTCCCCACAGAACGAAGACACCGAACCCGCGCCGAATTCTCCCTACGCAAAGTCTAAGAGTGAAGTTATTTCGATGCTTAAACGAGCGCGACAAGACGAAGGCTTGTTTGTTACCAGCGCAATCCTTTACAATCACGAATCACCATTGCGGGGGAAAGGATTCGTCACCAGAAAGATTTCCATGGCCGTAGCAAAAATTTCCGCCGGTATTCAGTCAGTGCTGGAGCTCGGCGACACTGAAGTCGCGCGTGATTGGGGCTGGGCGCCGGACTACGTCCGGGCCATGCAGTTGATGGTGGCCGCGGAAGTTCCCACTGACTACATATTAGCAACGGGAATTTCACATAGATTATCTTTTTTCATTTCGCGAGCTTTTGCTGCTGCTGGAATTGAGAATTGGACTGATTTTGTCACCACTACCGAGGCCAATCAACGGAACATGGACACAAACTTACTTGTTGGTGATAGCCGCCGAGCGCATCTAGATCTACAGTGGCGCCATACACGTGACTTTGATGCAATTGCGAAGGAAATGACCCTCTTTGACATGGCTCTGCTCGATGCTCCTGAAGTAACGTGGTTTAGCGAATGAGAACGTCTACCCACAAGTACATCCTGCTACTTATTCTGCTGCTATCCGCGTCAATTCAATGGGTGCTCCGGCCTTTTGAATTTGTAGGACATGATTTCCCCAAGTTTTTCGAAATCGCCTCCAAACAATTACAAGGAAATTTTTTGGTTTAATCCATCTGCTTTTGATGGCAATTACTGGTCCGTTGGTTACACGACATTTCTTGCAGCAATAAAGGCAATGGTGGGAACCGCAACTAACGTACTTCAAGCCACTCACATTGGTCTTGGCTTGATCTTGATCGTGTTGACTTGGCTTATATCTTCGAGCCTGAATTCCAGGGTCAAAATCATTGCCACCTGTCTCGTCGCCTTTAATTCCCGTGTGGGCGATGGCAGCTTTGGCTGGATACGAAGTTCTTTTGGGCGTTGTCCTCGTGAGCGCCACGTTATTCACTTGGCAGATCTTCATGCCAATCGAGTGGCTCAAGTCAGGGAGGGGGTGGCTCGGCTACAAAAGACAGTTGTCCTAACTTCAGGTTTGTTTCTAGGGATTGCAGTGATGATTCAGAGCAAAGCCTTCATCCTCGTTTTAGTCTTTGCCATCTATTGGTTCAGAAGTTCCTTGCGAGTAGCAATCTCCGGTATCTCGGGTGTTCTTTTGGTCTTGCTACCGTGGAGCATACGCAACTTTTTTGTACTGGGGTCAATTAATCCATTTAATTCAAATGGTCCGGTTAATTTTTGGATAGGAAATAATCCAGATCAGACGACCGGTGGTTTCATGGACCCTCCGATACTCCCAGACGGATCTGGTTGTTTTGTTGACTCAGCAATAAAGTTTACAGTGAGTCAACCAGAATTTGCGGTCCAGTTACTTTTGAGGAAGCGTGTGAGATTGGTTGAACCAATGTACTTCTATTTCGGTGACAGGCAGCCAAGTATCTTTCAGTGGAGTCTTCATGTAGTCACCATTTTTCTCGGAGGCGCAATTTTGCTTGGATTTGTTTTTTACCTTGTGGGGCGAGTCTGGGTCTTCAGTCCACCGATGCCACCGCTGGGCTTGATCGCAGCAATTGTTGTCATGTTCTATCTGGTCAATCTTCCTTTCATTGCCGAGTCGAGGTTTGTAGCGCCTTTGCTCCCGCTGACAACCATTGTCGCTGTATCAGCCTTTTTAACGCTCCTTGAGCGAAGGGATCGCTGGCGGACAATGTCGAACTGAGTGACTTGAGCCGACACGGAAAAATTTGGCATTTTGAGACGGTTGCCGTGTCGTAATGTGAAAAAGATTAGGTAGCCACATTTGCTTGCAAATGGGGCAAAAGGGCCGTTAATATGCGCATTCAAACACCATCGGTCCAAAAACCGGGATTGCAAATTACCTGCTAGAAAGTTAGCATCGATTCAGAGATAAAAATTCTTAATCTCCACGGGAGGTGGCACTTGAGTTCGAGACGACTCAGCTTATTTGGCACATGGTACCTGCCTATACTTTTATCCATCCCAGCAATGGCTGTCTATTTTCATTCGCTCGCACCCAATGAAAATGTTTTTAAGGGGCAAGACTGGGGTACGTGGATGGCTTTTCTACTAACCTTGCTGGCCACCCTTAGTTGGTTAGCCTTCAGGGATTCAACGCGCCTCGTTTCCCTAGCGAAAACTACATTGACGCTCATGCTGCTCGCGTGGACATACCAATTGATCTCCACGCAAATTGATGGCTCACTTTTTAACTTAACAGCTTTTGCCGTGCCACTGGCCATCGTCATGATTTTGCTAAAACCACCACGCCTATCAGAAGTAAAGATGGCTGGCCTGACGTTGGGTTACAGCTTAGCGCTGGTATCGGCCCTATCTCTTATATTGGGGTCATTAGGATTCGGCCCTGATGGATTTGCTGTGACAGACAGCGGCCCATCCAGGTTTTGGGTTTTCAGTGACTGGATGGGGATCGCCAGCCGGTGGGGAGGCCCGTTTGCGAGTGTAAATCTTGCATCTCCAGTGGGTGGACTACTCGTCGTTTTAGCTTTCTCCTACAAACGAACCCATCGTTACATGTTCCTCTTCAGTGGTTTTGCGATACTCATGCTGTCTCAAGGCCGGTCTTCAATAATTGGAGTGGTGGCGGCACTCGTTGTTATCACCATGTGGAGCCCAAGCGTAGCCCGGTCCAAATACCGAATACCCCTTCGTCTAACTACATTCGCAGGGCTCGCTTTGGGATACGCGGGAACTGTTATTCTCTTTGATCCGACTATGGCTGGTCGGGCTGTTATTTGGTCCAACTTTGGCAACCTCTGGTTGGAAAGCCCGATAACGGGAGTGGGGAGTTCGGGAATCGCCAACTTTCTAGCACGTGAAGCGGGTACACCGGGTTTTGTGCCGCATAATCACATGCACAGTGTGCTTGGAGATATTTTAGTAAGATTCGGTGCACCTATGCTTATATTGAGCTTGGGAGTATTTGTATGGGCCACTCTGATTTCGACTCGCAGCGCATCACGTGACTCGGGCAAGAACTTGGCAATTGTTGCTTTTGTCGTTCTTGCTGGGCTGACGGAAACGATTCACTCTTTTGGTTATCTTTCGGTGTATTTATGTGCGTTGCTTTTCGTCGTACTTTCCAGTAGCGCCATATTGGTAAATGCCGCAAGCAAGGCAGGAAAACCGGACGCACTTGCAGTGCAATCGGTTTAGTTTGTCAAGAATAATTGCCTTTTTCTATTTGTGAGAACTGTTGAACTGAGCCAGATCGCTGCACTGAGCAGCAGCGCTAAACGCAAACCTTGGTACCCGAGCATTAGTTGATTGCCGCTGATGAATGAGACAAAGTTGGTCCAAATGACGTGGTCAGCGACAAACAACATCAACGTGAGTAAGACTGATGGGCCTAAAGCTTTGCTTCCCGTGAAGGCTAGTGCGGCTGCGGCCATGGCGGCAATCCAAACTCCGTACTGCAATGAATTAATTTTGTGGCTTGCGACAAAAATGAGCACGCCAAGCAGGACTACATCGCCAGGAGGAACAAGCTCTAAAAATCCGATGATTCTCAGGATCAGGATCCCGACGAGTAGGAGAACGCCAATAACGGTGAGAAGTAGGGCAACTAATGGCACTCCGGGACCAATCACCTCCCAGCTGCCAAACTGACCAGTCACGACATGAGATCCGAAAATTGCACGGGTCACAAGGAATGGGTACGCTCCTACTGCTTCTACCGAAAGCCCTTTGTTCATAACATTGCTGACAAAGGCAAGTGAATTACCAAACAGAATTTGAAGTATCGCCCAGCCAATAACGATCACCACTAGGTTAGTAATGAGCCCACGAAGTAACCGTTCTCGAGGGAGTCCAAGCAGGGCGATTTCGGGCCACAGTTTGACTAGGAATCCAATTCCGGCCAGCCCGGACGACAATGCAGGTCTGCTAATAGCGAGCACTGCCAATACTCCCAGCAATGCCGCAAATATGTCGTACCTTTGATACATCAAAGGGCCTGCCGCGAACCCCATGATCACCCACGCCCATGGCGCCAGAAAAGAACGACCAGGTGATTTATGAACGAAAGCCCACAAGCTGATCAAGATTAAAAGATCTATGAAAGCAGCGAAGAGAGTGAAACCTCTGAAGTAAAAGTCTTCCGGCAGGAAATTTGGGGCCAGGAACACCATGGAGCTTCCGGGCGGATAAACAAACGAGGTATCCAGCGCGGGGGATGCACCAGCTATTAGTTCGTTGGCCCACCTGGAGTAGGCAACTACGTCAAGGGGAATCGACCCTGAGAAGGAATCAGCAAGTAAGACCCCGCGGGTGACGAACCAAGAAATTAGCAACAAGATCAGCCCCGAAAATCGGGTCAGTCCTGGAGCTCGTAAATTTAGCACTGCGCCATCTTATAGGGTTGCGGGGTCCGTTCGGGTACTGACGCAATCTTCAAATATTAGGTTGGCTAATTGGGAAAGTCCCCGTTTGCGCAAGTCCGGTTCTCATTGTCTGCGTGTCATGGCTCAAGGCAGCGTGCGTATGTCCGTTTACAATAAGCTCACAAAATGAAAAAGCCTACGGCCAAGTTTTTCTAAGCAGCCTGAAATCTAAGGAGTCGATTATTTATGCGAGTTCTACTTCATGACAATCAACTCTGTGAGCGGGGAACTACGACTTCCATGCTTGACTACGCGCGAGTGTTGCGTGCGGGCGGCCATGAAACCGAAATTTCGTATTGGAGTCAATCGCCAGCGAATGTCCCCAGAATTATTGCCCGTATAGAGGAAGAGTTCAAATTGCTTCCTCATTCATCTCAATTCGAGTTGCCCAAAGGCACCGAATCTTTTGATGCTGCGTACTTTATCAAGGCGGGAGCGAATGACGGGTTAGTTATTCCGGGTGTGCGAACGCTGGTGCATGCGGTCTTCCAACAATACGAACCTCATGGTTCAAGGTATGTATACATTTCTGATTGGTTGGCCGACTCAATGCGAGAGCAGGTTACCGGGTCAGCAGGCAGGGGAAATGGACTATTAGCCCTTGGGGAGGCCGCCGAAAAGAATGGGTGCGAAAATGCACTCAACTTTCAGGCACTCGATTTGATTGTCGATGTATCAAGCCCTGAAGGTGGGGTGAGAGCGGAACTAGGTATCCCCGAAGACGCATTTGTAATCTTACGTTTCGGTGGAATTGACACTTTCGACATCGGGTGGGCGCAAGAGACAGTCGTGCGACTTTTGAACCAGAATCAGGATTGGTATTTCCTTGGTTTAAACACCGCCCAGTTCACAAAGCATCCGCGGGCTTTGTTCGTCCCGATGGTAATGGACCCAGTTGAAAAGGCCAGCATTATTGCGACGTCAAACGTATTCTTGACCGCTAGGGGGCACGGTGAAGCATTTGGCGTGGCGATCGCAGAAGCGCTCCAGATAGGTATCCCAGTGTTGGCTTGGCAGGGAGGACTCGACCAGAATCACGTACACATGCTGAGGGGACTGGGAGCGCTGTTTGGCAAGCCTTGGGATCTCAGACTGAAATTGCGACGAATTGCAAAGGGGAATGACCCTTCTACTGTGACCGCGCGTAAACAACGCGGGGACTCCTTCAGACCTCAATCGGTTGCCCACAAACTGCAGTCACTCCTCGGTCTACAGGATTAAAGTTTGTCAGGAATCTTCCCGCGCTCTAACTTCCTCAGATGGAATCATGTGACGGGATTTTTTAAATAGACTCAAAACCATGAGTATCCAGCCCAAAAGCAACCATGGGAAAAGGTCTTGTCCGATCCACACGTAGTCGAACACAACGTGCTGTTGGATGGACGTAAAGAACGGTATGCCTAAAGTGTTGACATCACCCATGACATAGAGGCTCCCCAGTAGAAACCACAGGAACAGGCCAAGATTTAAGAAGATAGCCACCGCTGCCATAGATGATGCCATGTACTGGTTGGCGAATGCCCATGAAAAAGTCAAAGCGGACACCGAATAAATCAATGCAAGTTCAAACGGCCTCAATCTACGAAACAGTAGACCAGCAGAAATAAGTAGCGCCAGGAAGATTATCTTGGAAAACCCATGTTCGATTAGCCACGGAGCAATTTGATGCGGAGCGAAGGTTAGGAGCAGTGGAGAGTCGTTCATCCCTTGATGGAAAAAGATCTTTCCCACAACTGCATTGACAGGATATGCCACGAATGCCGTGGCGACAGCCAGCAAAAGAATTACCCCAGGAGCGACCAGATAAAAGACTCGGCGGCGCCATGGACCGGGTCTCATGGCAAGCCAGATCGGGAACACTAGGAATACAGGCTTAAATGAAAGTGATGCACCAAGAAGTAGAACTGCTCCCCAGTCGTACCTTGTTAACGTCGGGCCTTTGGCGAGACCGGCAAGCACCATGCCAGAGAGTGCGAGAAAAACAGAAATTCCATCCACTTGCTGGTGTTGCCCCGAGATAGCAATCAAGATGGGTGAGAGACTGAACACTGCTGCTGCAAGAGAGTAGCCACGTTTCAAGAGCAGGTAGGCGATTCCGATGTCGACAGCGATCATTAAGAAAGCAATAAGGAATCTAAAACTCGCATCGCTCGATGTCACATTGTTGAAAAGTGCAAGAATCATTACCCAGGGAGGTGGATAGTTATAGCCATAGATTGTGTAGGGGTCTTGACCTTGAATCACAGCATTCGAGGTGTTCACCCATTGGTAGAAATCCCAGTTTCCGGGTCGGGTCTGCGCCCAAATACGAGCAATAGACCCCAGGGCCATGGCACCCGCCACAAGCACAATTTGTCGCCGATAGGGCCATGCACTCATTTTCTCTTGAATGCGGACCCACCAGGTAAAGAAGAATACCTGATTCACGAATTGTTGGAACGTTCTCGAATCTAGGGTGTCTTGTGGCTTAGTTGCTTCCAGTTTCGGCACAAGGAGAGCCTATTTGGTGCATGGCGCTAAATCGAACCGCACACGGCACGGGAGGTAGTGTCCCCTGGGTCTGACTCGGTAGGCTTAGCGTCGAAAAGGGTAGAGTGATGCTGCGCTGCCCGCTGAAATGTCTTCCAAGCGACGTAAAGGACCTGTGAGCGTGCCAAATCACGAATATCCCCCCGCGGCGACTACATGAATGCTCAGCGACTCGCATTTGTGATCACCTCCATTAATGCGACCAGCCCAGGGATGGTCAAAATTGGTGAGAGGGCGCAAGCTCAAGGCAACCAGGCAATTATGGTGGGAGATCGTAAAGGCCCGACTTCTTGCCAAATCCAGGGAATCACCTATTACTCGTTAGAAGAGCAGAGAGAATCTGGATTCCGAACAGCAATTGAGGGTCCTGTTGATACCTACACTCGCAAACTGACCGGATACCTAATCGCCATTTCGAGCGGGGTAGATTTCATTCGCGAAACAGACGACGACAACACTCCTTATGACAGTTTTTTTGCATCGGTTCCCGATATGGTCGAATTGAAAAAATTCACGATCGATAATAGATGGGCTAATATTTGTGCGGCCTTCACTGACCGTCATGTGTGGCCCAGAGGTTTTCCATTAAGCCAAATCCATAATCCTGGGGCCACTATCGTGAACTGGAGCGAAGAAGTAGACAGTTACCCTTCAACACACCTTGTCCTACAAGGTTTGGCAGACGGAGACCCAGACGTAGATGCTGTTTTCCGACTCACTGCGGCTGATACCAGTGAAATTATTTTTAGGCAGGATGCGCCCGTCCAGGTCCCACACGGCACCTGGACACCATTTAATTCCCAAGCAACCACCTGGCCTAGACGCCTTTTCCCTTTGATGTACCTTCCAGCAACTTGCTCTTTTCGCATGACAGATATTTGGCGATCTTTCATCACGCAAAGAGTTTTGCGTGAATTAGACTCTCACGTGGCTTATACGGCGCCCAATGTCTATCAAGATCGAAATGATCACAATTTGATGAAAGACTTTGCAGACGAGATTGAAGGATACTTAGGTTACGAGAAGCTCGTTGATCTCTTGGAGTCAATTCGACTTGAGAGTGGAACGACCCAGATTGGCAGTAATTTGATTCGCATTTATCAAGAGATGGCTTCGCACGGTTTTGTTGCAGAGGGTGAGCTACTCCTTCTGGATGCGTGGCTGGCGGATCTCACATCTTTAGGGATCGAATTATGACCATTGCCTTGTGCTTATTGGTGTGGAATGAGGCGCACGGGTGTCAAGTTGAACTCCCCAAGATTAATTTCTCGCACTTTGATCAGATATTCGCAATCGATGGCGGGAGTACTGACGGGACTATTGAAATACTTGAAAACGCAGGAATTGAAGTGTGTCGTCAACGCAGATCTAGTTACAACGCAGCCTATATTGAGGCCCTCGAGTTTTTCGACACTGATTCTGTTGTTCTTTATCACCCAAAAGGCACTATCGACCCAAGCAGCCTTTCGGTTATGGCCGATTTTCTGAATCAAGGGAACGACTTAGTAATAGCTTCTCGAATGATGCAGGGCGCGGTAAATGAAGAAGACGATCAGATTATTCGACACCGCAAATGGTTCGGAGAAGGGCTCGCGCTTGCTTCTTCATTACGCTGGAACAGAAACAAAGCTCAGAGAATCACTGATCCGCTTCATGGATATAGGGGATGTTCGCGTAAATTCGTCGGTACGCTCAAGCTCCGCCCAGACGGTGTCACCGCCGACCTTGAAATGGTCCAGCATGCCTACAAGATTAGCGCAAAAATTGCTGAGTTCCCTGTCGAAGAGACAGTGCGCTCGGAAGGATCAACGCATTTTCCTGCATATAAGACGGGAAAACAGTTGATTAAGCACCTCCTTCGATCTTCTTGAGCTGGTCAGGGACCATTAAGCCCTACATTTTCTAGAAACAAGTTTTGTGAATGGCGGGGTTGCAACATATTGGCAACAGGTTGCGCAGGCTTAAATTATGCATTCTCGAGAAATTAAGAAAACTGCTTAGTCGCCACGAGTTCGAAACCAATCTATCAAATAGAGCAATGAACTCCAAGGTTTTCCATCAACATCTGACAAGTTTGCTTGACGTTCTAGCTCCCAATGCGGGCTAAGACTTTGCGCCGCAATGTTTCGGTTTTCAATAAAAGCGAGTCAAGCCCATTTAAATCTAGTCCCACACCCGCAGAAACGTACCCAAATTCATGAAGTCTTTGATGAACCACCGATTCACCGTCACCCATGTGAGGTGACTCAAATGACACTGCATAAAAGTCAGCACTCGCCCAATTCATTGATTGGAGGATCTCTGCGTCCATTCCTTCCACATCAATCGCCAATAATTCAAGTGACGTTTCACGGCGAATTTCTTCAATCAGTAAGTCAATCGGAATGGCAGGCACTTCCATACTTTCAATGGTCCCTTGCGGATAGAGGCGTTCCACATGACCACGGTCATTAGATGCAATTTGAAAATGAGGTCCGTCTTCAACTGCAAACCAGAGAGTCATTTCTCGAGCCACTTCTCCTCGCGGAAGGACCGCCATTTGCACTATCTCAGCTGATTCGACATCGCTCCTACATTGGTTTAGACGGTCCACATTCCCTGGATTCGGTTCTATCAATACCAATCGGTCATTTACATCTAATTCTATGCCATTTACAAATTCGGTAAATCCGTCAGTGACCTGTGATCGAGGATCAAGATTACCGGCCCCTGCTCCAATTTGAAGAAATAATCGTCCAGTCGTAGATACGCGTTTTGACAAAATATTTCGTCCGGCGCAGCTCCTAGGTGAACGGCATAGCATAAGTGATTGATTCATATTGAGTCGAAATGGAATCCTGCGACATCGCTCGCGTATTTTGCCTAGGAAGTGTTTCCCGTCCCTCACCCAAATTTGCCCGTGCTATTGAGAGCCCAAATGTCAGGGTAAGGGCGCTACCCTTCACCGACGCCCCGAGTCGCTGTGTCGCTGTTCATGATGCTGACTTGGAATACGATCCAGCGAAAATTGAACGACTATTAGTTCCCTTGCGGGACGGCTGTGCAGAGGTCGTCTTTGGGTCACATATATTGCGATTGATGAGTACCGTGTAAATTACTATTGGCTTAGCGTGGGCAATCGCCTTTTCGCCACATCGTCAAACATAATGACAAACCTGAACCTCACAGACATGGAAACCTGCACCAAGGTGTTCAAACGAGAAGTAATTCAGGATGTCGAACACCCACTGAGTGCGCTTGACAGTGAACATGCACACACAATTTAAAAACTCTCATTTAGCGTGGACCGAATAACGGGGTCCTTCCAATATATCTCAGTAACTATGGAGTAAGAGAAAACCTTTTGGGCTCTGCGAAGTGTGAGTTTTATCCTCAAGAAGGAGGCATTGACTGTGCCGGTTGCGTCAATTGCGTTTGCACGCGGGGGCCCAGAATCTGGGCCCAATCTTCGGAGTTGGAGCAATCGACAACGCGCAGAGGTTAATGGAGAACCATCTTCACTCGCTTCGGTTCGGCGATTAAATCCAAGTTTTGAATTACGATTCATTACTGATTTAGAACCATCCAGGGAGCAGATGCTTCTATTAGATCGGATAGAGTGCACGGTGTCAATGGTCCCATGTACTCTCACGCCCCCACTAGCTTTTCAATCCGCTTTTATACTTCGCTTTACCTTGTCGATGCACTCATTGACTTACAAAAGAGTCACGCAATTGTCATTAACCCGGATGTTCTCTGTGTACGATCCCGAGATGCAATGCTGAACTCCAGTTTACTGCACACCGGCATGCTTCCTCTGGCCTCCACTCAGGATGAGAATATAAATGGAATACCTTTACAAGCATAGAGTCTCATTCTTTCAGAGAATCAAAAACGAGTCCCACACCTGACAGACATTGGCGGTGAATGTGTTATTTTTCCCCAAATTTAAGTCGTTTGGTCCTCAGATCGCCACGTGTACTTTATCTATGGGCGAGCCGAGAGTTGCCCTCAGGTCCAACAAACTCTTTAACGGAAGCGCACTTTCTCACTCTACTTGCTAGAGATATTGACTATGTCGATATAAGCCCTTTTGTTGGACGAATAGTCGCCATAGACGTGTTTGCGGAGATGAGATTTCCCTCTCGTTGTGGCATCTTCCTGCCGAAAAGGACAGAGGGTTCCTCAAACTTTATGAAACCGCAAAAGATGATGTTTTCAGGAGTAGGGCGGGGCGTATCATGGGCTTTGGCGACGAACGCCCATTCGATTTTCAACGGACAGCCTCGGTTCTTTACTTGAGAAATTTTGAACAAACATTGATTCTGAAAATGACGAGCTCTTTAACGCCGGTCGTACATGCATGGCTTCTTCAGCATGGCAACGTTTCCTCCACCGGTAATACGTCTGCTCGGTGCCCTCAAGATGCTTACACACCTCGACCATCGGTTGGCTCTTATCAAGCATTCTGCCAGCCTCCCGCAACTTACGAGCAATCTGCTCCGGGGTGTGATGCCTTCTCTTCATATCGTTGTCCTCCTCGCCCATAAGGGCAATCGTGGACTAACAACACGCTGGCTCAGAAAAGCGGGGTCAGGTCATAACCTCGAAAGTCGATATCGTCCACTAGCCAGCATTAATGGGCGAACGGTTTGGCAGCTAGTTCCTGGTTAGTGAGTGTTCAGTGGCGACGCCGGCAATCGCATGGATGGCCGGACTTATGTGACCTGTTCGCGGCAAATCAGTAGATAGATCGAATGAAAACGTGAGCTTTCGTTGATCGTAAGAAGTGGGCAGCTGCAATTGTGGGAGGTGTGTCTTCTCCGTGAATAAGCACGGTTTTCGACGCCGGAAACTTTTTGAGCACCGTTTGAGTCAGTCGCATATTGCGAGAGACGCTACCAACTACGACAAAGTCGTATTGTGAAAAATCTATTTCTTCTACTTCGAGACTGTCTCTAGCTGCGTCTTCCCAATCAGATCGCAATCCGGGGTCCAAGTGCTTGACATAACCGAAGCCGCGCCCGTAAAAGTTATGGGTTTCGGCAGGTGAATCGTCATATAGAAATTCACCTGGGAAGTGGAGCACGCAATTGTTGCCAAGGTTTTCTTTCAAACCTATGGCTGTGAGGGTACTCATGTATTCAGGATTTGAAGGTAAATTTTCGTCGAGGAAAAGAATCGATGCGTCTGCGGGAATCTGTGCTGCCGCAAGGATGTAGTCGGACATCGCCTTTGTTGTTAAGTGAGAGAGGAAAAATTCACGTAATTCAGTGCGCAGCGTCCCGTTAGGGCGACCGCCAAGAGCCTGGACCTTTTGACTGACTTTCGCGAATGCTTGTTTCGGGTAGTGCACCATGGCAAATTCAGGAATTTGATCAGAATCGGGCATGAGCGGTACGGATCCGCTCGCCATTATCTCTACATGTCTGAAGCAATCCCAGCCAGCCTTGCGGTGCGTGAGTGCAAAATAGGCGTCGGCGTATTTCGCTAGATACTCCGCTTCGCTGTGAAAAGAATATGGGTAACCTGGAATTAGTGGAGACACCAACTCTGTTGGATGAGGGTTGACTGCGAGATGTGTGGGAATTGACATAGATAGTGGCCAAACGCCATGGGTAGTGAAACACTTTTGCGCGAGTTCCTGGACCTGGGAATCAGTATCAACCGGCACCTGCCACTCGAAGTCATTTGAATCCGGCTCATTGGTGGCACCGGATGCCTGACTAGCAATGACGTCAACTTGATGACGGCTTATGGCAGAAATTGGAAGGCCATGATTGCTATCGAGAACGTCAGCCCTCGTGATCCCCTTACCCACCTTCGATTTGAAGAACTCCGTCACGTAGTTCCTGGAAGTGACCTGTTTTCTTGTATCGACTAGGGAACTCGCGAAATGGCCGCCTGCGGTCCGAAGGGACCGAATCGGAGATTTCCTTTGGTAAGAAAATGCTGCGCAAGTGCGAGCTTCACCCCAGGGTCGACCCACGGAGTGAAGGCCCAAACCCTTGGCCTCTTCATCAAGACTTTTGTCCCTTAAACCCGACGTAATCACAATTATCTCGACTGCTTGTGATTTAGTGAACGAGATGTCTTGAAGCGAGTTGACCCTGGCATCAAAAGCCAAAATTCTCAATTCGGCGCCAGGAGAAACTTCCTGAATCAAATTGCTGAAAGTTATGGTGGGGATTTGAACCTTTTCGACATTTAGATGTGGCCCGAAGCGGTGGACGTCTAAGGCGAATGTGGATAGCCGTGAGTGATGCGTCGGGTCGTCCAATCGAAACATGGAGACGTGAGTTTTCGCTCGGGACACTTCATCTGACACAAGACACTTTTCAATAATCAGAACGTTGGACCACTGAGACCAAATTTTCTTGATTGATTGATGTAAGTGTGTGTTGGGCTCGACTAAGACCACACGATCATGTTTTGGATCCCCCGAGCTGCACACATAATGAAAGAAGTCCTCACGGTAACTGGATTCGGCATTTATGCGCGCAGGAAATTGTTGAGCTTGGATGAATAGTTTCCGCGAAGGAGTTGAGCGACTTCTCCCGAGAAATTCCTTGTAATTCGATTCGAATGTTTCGGCATCAAGGTTAGTTTGCGCGGAGAGTGCTTCAGATTTTTTCGTGCCTTCCCCAGCGAAAAAGTGCTCATAGTAAACGTCAGCGGTAGCGATTCCTGAGTGATCGCGACGGGCCCTGATGTCAAGATCTGAGTCCCCGAACCACCATACGTATTGAGGATCTGGACGAAGCCGTGAAGTAGCATCGATCAACCAAAGGCACCCCCAGATAACGGGTGTATAAGGAAAAATATTGGAATCTTTGTAGAGGCCTGGTCCCCAGTCTGCTCTCGTGGGAGAGGAGATTGTGGCTTTGGTCCGAATTAACTCGTTGTGTAAAGTGTGCAGAGTGTCTTCATTAATAACTAGATCATCATTGAGAACGGCTACCGCGGTTGCTCCTCGCTTGATTGATTCTTCGATTCCTCGGTTCCACCATCGTTGAATATTTGGTTGCCCAAGATCTTCAATAACTGTGCAGCCATTGGGAAGATCGAGGTTAGGTCTGGTTGCTATCAACACTATTCGTTCGCGCGGAATTGTAGATATTGCTATGATGTTTTCAAGAAGCTCGGGGTGGGCGTTGGCTGTGGGTATTGTGAGGAACAACATGTGATTGCCTGGCTACAGTCCGAGAAGAACGGCTTGACGGTCAAAATCGGGAGCAATGGCACGAACTTCTTCAAAAGTACCTTGAGCGATTGAGTGGCCCTCCTTCAGGTAAATAAGTAGGTCAGCGCGTCGCACCGTAGCTAACCGGTGGGCAACCGTGACAGTCGTCACCTCTGACTCCAGCTCATTGAGCATTTCAATGATTGCTTGCTCAGTTTCAGAGTCCAAGGCACTTGTAGCCTCATCGAGTACAAGTAACTTAGGTTTGGTGTAAAGGGCTCGCGCGATCCCTAGGCGTTGACGTTGCCCACCACTCAGTCGGAATCCACGTTCGCCGACATTCGTGTCTATTCCCTCACGGAATTCGGTCAGAAAATCAGCGAGGTGTGCGCGGTGCAATGCATCCCACACTAATTCGTCATCGATCAGATCACGTGGCAAGCCTAAGGCCACGTTCTCCCGAACAGTACCGATCGTAAGTGCAACATTTTGGGGCACATAGGAAATAGATCCGGGCCAGAGAGAAATTGCTTCACGTGGCGTCACTCCTCCGACGAGAACTTGCCCTGAATCGGGGTTAAGAACGCTGAGTAATAGATCAGCCAATGTCGACTTCCCAGCCCCCGTGCTTCCCACAAGTGCGACGGAATCGCCAGCTGCGCATGAGAAGGAAATACCTGTTACCGCTGGATTTGCTGAGTTATCGTATTTCAATTCGACATTCTTCATTTCAATCTTTGCTTCAAATCCCGGGTAGCCAGAATCGATACTTCGATGTATGTCTCTGGCTGTAATTCGGGCACTTGGAGAAATCTCGTTATTAGGCAGGGCGGTCAAATAGTCGTACATGAAGAATGTGGGCTGGGCTTGTATGGACGCGTTTCGGATAGTGATCCCCGCTCCTTGCAAGCGAAGCAAGGCTGGGATTATTCGACTTCCGGCGGCTAGAAATAAGGCGGTGGTTGCAGCAGCGGCTCCCCAATCCTTTGTCAAAAATTGGACCACGGCGAGAATTAACATTCCGAGGTAAAGCGCCGCCTCAAGAACATATTTTGGGATTTCCATGATGTAGACGGACAGTGCACTTGTGTGAGCGGCCGTCAACGCGTTGTTTTCGAACTTGGCTACGTAAAGGTCCCTGCGATTAAGAACAGTTGATTCTCTATATGTCGAGAGAGCCTCAGACACAATTGTTAAATTTGCAATGTGGTTATCGGTCATGACTTGGGCATTACGCGCAGACCATCGACCGAGAATGCGTTGCAGCACAAGCACAATTGTGAGAAAGAACGCGAATGAAACAATTGTGAGGATTGGATCGTAAATCAGCAGTGTGATCCCTACGATAGTGAAAAGAAACACTTCAGAAACTATGGTGATGCCGGCGCCGAGGAGTGCAACTGTCACTGCAGTAACCCCACCACCGAGAGCGTAAGTGGCCTCGCTGGTTGTCCATTTTTGAATTACTACAAGTGGGCGACTTAGAAAGTTTCGTGCAAGTTTGACCGAGATCTCAGCCTGCCGATTAGCTAGGAACACCATGATGCGTCGAGCCATTAATGCCGATAGACCTGTCTTGGCCACGAGAATGGTGACTGCAGAAAGCGCGAGAATTACGGAAATCTGGGAGACAGTGAGTCCACTCAACCCGATGGAATCCAAAACCTTCTGGACGGGCGAAGGGATATCACTGACACCTAGACCGGACACGGCTACCGCCGCAACGAGTCCAATGATAGCGATCCCGATCAGATCCAGAAGCCCAAGAGATACTTGTAAGCCGCCGGCGATGATTAAAAGGCGCCGTTTTCGAGGATCCAGCAGGCTGATGGACTTTCGCGAGGATGCGAGAATCCCACGCTTGTGAAAGTCATCTATGCCCATACCGCCATGAGTCGAGTCTGGCTCAGGCAGTTCAGCAGATCCGGACTCAGTCACATGCCCAATCTACCTTCTGGCTAATTGTGGTCGCATCGGGAACCCGAACAGATGGTGTGACGTCTGACTTCCCTCTGGCCTATCAACTTTGGAGATTGTTAGAACGCGTCGGCACCTGATAATGTTCCAGCATGAATTTCGTTGGGCACTTAGTTCACCGAGCGGCCTACAAGTTTGGGCTTCAGGTCTCTCGGGTTTCTTCAGGAGCCGCGAGGCTGCCCGTTGAGGCGACTTTGGAGGATGCCGCGCTAATTGATTCACTGAAGCCGTTCACAATGACTTCGAGCCCACGACTGTGGTCTCTGATTAATGGGGTGCGTCATGTTGTCGACAACAGAATCCCGGGGGATTTTGTTGAATGCGGGGTTTGGCGAGGGGGCAGCGTGATGGCTATGGCGGCCGAACTATCTAACCTAGGGATTCAGGAACGAAGAATTTGGCTCTACGACACATTTAGTGGCATGACTGCGCCCACTTCAGCTGATATCGAGTCGGGAACAGGAAAAAGCGCCACAGCCATGCTGAAATCTACAGATGTAGCCGACGGTGACAATGTGTGGTGCGTTGCCGGTTTAGAAGATGTCACGGCAAACGTACGTTCCACCGGATATCCCATGGAAAACTTTACGTTTGTTAAAGGTGACGTGGCTCAAACGCTGCAGCAGGTATGCCCCGAGAAAATTTCGCTACTGAGACTCGATACCGACTGGTATGAATCAACACGCGTTGAACTTGAGGTCCTGTATCCGCGACTCTGTGTGGGAGGGGTATGCATTTTCGACGATTATGGCCACTGGCAGGGTGCCCGAAAAGCCGTGGACGAGTATTTTGAGAAATTGGACCACCGGCCCTATATGCATCCAATTGATTATTCAGGCCGGGTGTTGGTTAAGTCCCAGCCGGTAGGCAAGGAGTGAACACTTATTCGCTGCGGTTAGCGGTAGTGGCGTTTCTTTGCGAAAATAGTCGGTGCGCCGCTTAACGTTTTCTTCGCGAGCTGGCGCTCACACGGTTTGCCGCTCGCCGAATCGCCCAACGTACGGGAACATCCCACAACGGTGAGATTGGCTGAAGAGCGCGTGGCAGGGCCGCGCGCTTCGCCCGTTCTGATTCCTGAAGATTCTTGGTTCGATCCTCTACCGTGAGTGAGTCCCGATGCCAGCGAAAACTCGATACGACGGTTGGAACGCAAATGATTGGGCCGAGTTTTTTAAGCCGCAACAAAAGATCAAGATCAAACGCGAGGGAGTAAGAAGGATCAATTCCGCCCGCGACTTTCCACGCGTGACTGCGCACGAGCATCCCTGGTTGTGGGACTAGATCAGGGCCCCAGGCGAGGATTTTCGGCGCCCACTTTCCGGCCCTACTCACCCAGAGTCGCGCCCCATGGGCGTCGATATAGCGGCAATGCCCGAAGGCCACGCTCGCGCTGGGGTTTTTGTCCAATACCGCGACGACCTCATGAAGAGTTTGCGGTTCAAGGAGGTCGTCGTCATTAAGCCAGTTGAGGTACTCATGGTGGTCTTTGAGGACGGTCGCGCCAAGATTAATTGCAGCGGGAAGGGAGCCAGGGTCGGGTAAAATAGAGATTTTGTGCTTCTCGGCCAACTCTTGGAGCCCCTGGTTCCCGGTGGGGCCAACAATCACAAGGTCGACCAGTGTGGACTGGTCTTTGATGGAGTCAATGGTTTGGGTGAGGTATTCCGGGCGTCTTCCAAGGGTTGCAATGATCAAGAGGACTCGTGCCGGGTCTAGTTCACTCATGGTGCAGCTAGTCTAGGCGAGTGAAAGCAGCTCAGGTGGAATTCGCTGAGGGTGAGTTCATGCATTCACTGGCCCGCGAGGTTTGGGAATTTCCCCGCAGTCTGACTGGAAATGGCGTGCGGGACACGCTACGGGCCTTTTCCCGGTATTTGCCGGGATTGGAGGTGCATGAAGTTCCCACGGGAACTCAGGTTCTGGATTGGGTGGTCCCGGAAGAATGGAACATCACCGAGGCGTATCTGGAAGACCCGGCGGGCAATAGAGTTGTGGATTTTGCGGACAGCAATGTGCACGTGGTGAGTTACTCAATCCCAGTCGACCTTGAATTGGATCTGGAATCTCTTCAGGAGCACCTGCACTCAGATGCGGAGCACCCCACCGCGATTCCTTATGTCACCAGTTACTACAACCGAACCTGGGGTTTTTGTCTGACCCAGGTGCAGCGTGATGCATTAGTTCAGGGCACCTATCGCGCAGTGATTCGTTCCACACTGGAGCTAGGTTCACTGACCTATGGCGAATTGGTAATCCCGGGAGACTCGGAAGCGGAGGTGTTCATTTCTACCTACATTTGTCACCCATCCTTGGCGAATAACGAATTATCTGGGCCGGTTGTCGCGGTGGCTCTGGCTCGATGGCTTGGCTCTTTACCCTCGCGTAAATACACGTACCGCTTCGTTTTTGGTTCTGAGACCATTGGCGCGATCACCTACATTGATAAGAATCTCGATGCGCTCCAGAGAAATGTTGTTGCTGGCTTTAATTTGACCTGCATCGGTGACGAAGGTGACTACTCCTACCTTGCCTCAAGGAATGGAAATACTCCGATAGACCGAATTGCAAGCCGAGTTGTGTCTAAGACTCCCCGACCAGTGATTTACTCCTTCATGGATCGTGGCAGCGATGAGCGACAATATTGTGCCCCAGGAGTTGATTTGCCGCTTATTTCGCTGATGCGCACTCGTTACGGGAACTTCCCCGAATACCACACGTCTGCAGATAACCTAGATTTTGTGACCCCTGCTGGTTTACAGGGTGGACTTGGACTTGTGCGTGATTGCATCTGCGAGTTGGAGTCTTCAGATTACCTGTCCACTCCGATCAAAGGTGAGCCACAATTAGCAAAGCGAGGCCTTTATCACACGATGCATGCGCGCACCGTTGCAGATGAAGTGCTGTTACGGACGCACGTTCTCGCCTATTCTGATGGCGAGCACTCTTTAGAAGATATTGCTACTTTGACAGGCAGGCCGGTGTCAGAAATTTCTGTGCTAGCGGAGGAACTTTCTGAACATGGCCTGATTTCGATTTCCCATCTAGAAAAGAGAAAATAATGACGGTAGCTTCTCACTATGACGGTAGTGCATCAACGTATGCCGACCAATACGACGAAAAAAAGATTTGGACCAACGAGGAATATCCGGCAAACTTCTTTCGGCTGAAGTTGGTACGAAAACTCCTCACTGATGCGGGCGTAAAGTCACTCTATGAACACGGCGTCGGGGACGCAACCCCACTGGTGACCATTGCGGGAGATGGAATTCGAGTAGCGGGCAATGACATCTCCCCCGAAATGGTCAAATTTGCGCGCACGAATTTGATCAATCATGGCTTGGATCCTGGAGTCGTCAACCTTCTTGACGTTCAGAGTCAGGACGCGATAAACGCTGAGCGTGAGCGAGCAGGAGAATTTGAGGCCGTTATGGCACTGGGCGTTATTCCGCATGTGGAAGACGATGGTTGGTTTGTCGCATCGATGGACAAGTTTATGGCACCGGGTGGACGGATGCTCTTGCAGTTTCGAAATTCTATGTTTTCCATGTTTACTTTTAATCGCTTGACGAAAGAATTTGTCATGGATGAACTGTTGCCAGACGTTCCCGTCAGCGTCCGTCTCGCGGTTGAAACTGATTTAGATCAGCGGCTTGCAGCGGATAAGCCATCGAAACGTACGCGCCCGACAGGCGACGGATACGACGAGATTCTTTCCAGGTTTCACAATCCCTTTGAATTATCGGAAATAGTGAAGTCTTTTGGTTACAAAGAAATTCAGTTCCATTGGTACAACTATCACCCGGCCTACCCCATGCTCTCCGGGGAGATCGACCCCAAGGTGTACCGCCAAGCACAAATTGACCTTGAGGGCGACACGTCGTGGCGGGGCATGTTCCTGTGTTCAGCCGGAATGATCGAAGCGGTTAAGGCTTAAGACCATGCTGCCATTTGCCATGCTGTGTAAGTCCTATTCAGGGGACTTTGAATACGCCAGGCGCATGGTGAAAAGCTTCATGGAGTTTAACACCGACGAAATTACGCTATTCATTGTCGTGCCGGAGCTTGATCTTGATCTTTTTGAATCACTGGGAGGTGCGCAGGTTGAAGTGCTTTCGGAAGGTCTTCTTGCTCACTACTTGGTCGATTACGAGGTACATGGAATCCGTCCCGGGTACATCAATCAGGAAATTATCAAGCTTTCATTCTGGGAACTCGAATTAGCGGAGAACTACTTCTGTGTGGATTCGGATGCTGAATTTATTCGACGATTTTCAATCACAGACTTCATGTTCGATCCAGAAACGCCCTACTCCGTCTTAGTTCAAGATCTAGAGCTCAAGGTTGAGCCCGAGTATTACGCACAATATTGGATTTCGCGTGAGTCCGAACTGCAAAGTATCGCTGAAGTTATGGGTCTTGACTCCCGAGTGATTCTTACCTGTCACGGCCACACGGTGTTTTCGTCGAAAGTTTTACGCTCATTCGTTAGAGATTTCCTGCAACCACGTGACTGGTCCTATGCAGATGCCCTCGAGTTTTCACCGTATGAATTCACTTGGTACAACATGTGGCTACAAAAGTCAGGAACGGTTGGGATTCATCCTCGCGAACCATGGATGAAGGTATTTCACAACCAAACCCAGCACACTGAGTACCTTTTACGGGGCATCAATACAGTTGACATTGCCCGTGGATATCTAGGCGTGGTTGTGAACTCGAACTACGCTCGCGCACTGAGTTTCACCCATGATGGAGTGATGCAAACACCTACAATGTCGGATTACCTGACGTACAAGCAAGTTTTTGGATTGTTGATTCATAAGGTCCGAATAACTGCGCGTCCAAGAATCAGTAGAGGGAAATGACGACGAATTTCGCTGGTTGATTCACCAAGAGCGGTGGCTGACATATCCACAATTAGGGAAGCCCGCGGTACTGCCACAGGGCTTTGTTATTCGTGTCAAGTATGCAGGTTCGTTTCCTTCTCGGGGATAACCGTTCTTGTCAGTCAACTTCACCGCAATGGTGCCATCCTCACCCTTAGTCCTCGCAGCAGAGAATGAGAAAGCGCCCAAGCAACTATCCCGCTGTCTGACCGTACTGCACCTAGTCGTTGACTAGATTTTTATGCGCTCAAAAGCCCTCGAATTTGGTGAGCCTTACGGAGGTGGCTCGACTTTTTTACGCGCTCCGTGCTTGGCTCAATCGTTACTTCTCCAATAGTGAAGGTGTCCCCTTGAGGGTTCCCAATTTCCGTGTAGTTGAATCCTCGTCGATTACAAAGGAGTCCATAAGAGACAGCGCCTGGCCAGTTTCCTGGATGGGGGTCGACAATCACTGATCGGAGCTCGTCCTCATTCGTAACGGCGCTGGCGGCGCCGAGGATGTTATAGGCGCTTGGCCCCATTACCGCCACGGGTTTCCCGGCAAACGCGGCCTCGATTCCGCTCGTTGAGCCGTAAGTAACTACCACGTCGGCTCGACGCATGAGTGAGTAGGAATCAACATCTGAGTGGGGGTCCAAATGGATATCCGGGCTGGCCTCCTCAACCGCAGCGATCCATTCTCTAACATCATTGGCGGGCTTGTGACGCTTATGCGGGTGAGATCTCACTACAAGGAAAATGTGGGGGTCCTCGGAGCAGATTTTAGAAAGAAGACGTAATGCATTTTCTTGGCCACCAAAATAGGCATCCCAGTTGAGATCTAGTTCAATAATCTCGTCACCGGAAGAGCTGAAATAGACCACGATCTTTTTGTCCTTGGGAAGGTCAATCATGGAACCAATCTTTTGAGACTCCACAAACTTGGCATTCGTCGGATCTAGGTGTCGGGTTCGTTCCAGAAACCAGTTGCTGCCGAGTGCATCTCGTTCTGCAGGATCCCAGTGTTCATAGAGAGAAAGCATGCGTCGCTGTAAGGCTTCCCAGTCGTGAGTGTCATCAATGGTTAAATCAAAGTTCGTCTCGTTACCACCCAAGTCGTAATTCAGCAACGGGATCCCAAGTTGTTGCGCCGCAGCAGCAACGGCTCGATCATGGAGAAAACGACCGTTGTACAGGGCAACAACGGTGATAGCACGACGTGTGATTAATTCAGTAACTTGATCAAACACATACGCGAAGGACTTAGCCGCGAGATCGACCCACTTGCGAGGCCACATGAATTCGTCGGTCATGGGCGTTTCACGATCTGGGTGGACCTGCAGAATTGCACGACCCATGTCTGCTCCGCGGTAACGCATAGCTCGAATACTTGATCGATTCATGACTTGAGGGAGGACAATTTTCTCATGTGGCTGCCAGCGATTGATGGGTGGCTTAGTGAAAGATTGATTCTGCAGCCCGGCGCGTTTGAGGCCTTTTTCGATTTGCTGTTCCCGGGTGGGGGACATCAGCAGGGTGCCAATTTTCCGAGAGGTTTCCCACGCCACGTCGAGCATCGGTGTTTTGTCGGCCCAGAATGCAATGGTGACGTCGGACCCATTCTTGTGCAGCGTTAACGCGATCTCACTGAGAGATCCTTGGGCGAAATTCCAGTGGTTGAAGTTAGTAAGCAGCGGCCTGGAAAATTGTTCGGGAGTCAAAACAGAATCCAGATAGCCAATGAGTGATTCGTGTTCAGCCCGCAGAGTCATAATATGGACAAGATTACCCGCTCGTTACTGGGAGAGGGTCGCAGCGTAGACATCTGCCGTTTCCTGCGCACAGCGCTCCCAAGAAAATTTACTAGCCTGAAGAATCCCCGCCATCCCCTTTTCTTCTCGTAGGGGGGTGTCGCCAGCTAGTTCGAGCATGCGTTCTGCCAGCTCTGCGACATCCCCACTGGAGAAATAGAGGGCCGCATCCCCACCAACTTCAGGCAAAGAGGTCGCGTCGGCGAGAAGGGTTGCGGTACCACAAGCCATGGATTCCAGAACAGGAAGGCCAAATCCTTCAAATCGGGAAGGGAAGACTGTAAAAAAGGCATTCCCGTAGGCGGAGCTCATTTCCTTGTCGGGGAGCGAGCGTTGAAGAGTTTGACTGGAGATACCGAGACTGGCTATCAATCTATTTTCTTTGCTCGTGAAAAGACCCCCGCCGACAAAAAGCAGTGTTACGTCCGGGTACTGGCGGCGGAATTGCGTGAATGCCCGCAAGAGAACTTCGGCGTCTTTGTATTGTCCACGATTTCCCACGAAAAGGACGTAGTTGTCAGGTAAATCCTTCCAGCGTGGAATTCCAGGAGCGAATAATGGATCAACGCCAAGATGTACAACCGTGATGGGAGCGGTGATCTCAGGGTAGAGACGAACGAGATCTCCACGAGTGGCAGCAGAAATACAAATAATGTGATCAGCCTGACGCACATAGTGGCGCTTCATAGTCAATAGATCGAGTCTACGCCGGGTCTTGGGAAGTAATTCAGGAATCATGTCATAAATTGTCACCACTTTTTTCGCCGTCTTTGCGCCCGCCAATCCATTGGGCAAGTAGAAAGTATTGTGGACAATATCAGCATCGTGCACGTTAGTTCGCCGAGAAAAGTAGTGGGCAAGCGCTGTGAAATTGCTTTTTGCCGAACTGGCCTCAAGGGCCACGGCCAACTGTGGGTTCTCCAGCACATATCGATTCACGATGGGGGCATCCAGTGGGTTTAGCTCAACCCCTAGCCCAGGAGATGTCGTGAACTGTTTTGCAAGTTCAAAAAAGAGTCGCGAGATTCCGCCATATTGTTGGATCGCGAAGATTTGCTCGTCCATGGCTACCCGCATCACTCAATTGTAGGGGGTTGGATAATTTGAAGAGGTAGAGTTCAGGTCAAGATAATTTCTCGCGGATAGGAATCGGATTCAGTGAAGCAAGTCTTGATTATTCCCAGAAATGGGTACATAAACCGGCTGCAGGCCATAGCAAGTGCCCAAATTCTTGCCAACCAAATTGATGCTGAACTAAAGGTGGCCTGGGTGCCACAAGTTGCTGCTCCCGCGCAGGAAAAAATAGTGTTTAATTCGGCCGACATTGATAAGTACTTCATCTCCGAGGAAAAATGCCAGAAAATGTGCGGGTTTCTCCCCAGCGAGATTCCTCGGTATCTCAAAACGAGTGCAACCGAATCTGGCGTCAGGGTAGTAACCCTTGCTGGATACGACCTAGGCGAGCAATATTTCATGCGAGAACTTCGCGGCCTGATCAATACACAAAAGGGCTCTCAAGTTATTGCGATTAGTGCGGGGGGACGTTTTTCTCTGGAGAGTGAAAGTCAATCTATCGAGTGGGATTCACCGACTTTCCAATTGGATCGTTTTCGGTGGTATTCCGAGCTTAAATTTCACGAGGAGATTGAGTCAGCAATTCGGAGTGCCGCAGGTAGTGAGCCCTACTTGGGCTTGCACTTGCGTTACTCAGATAGATCTCATCAAACTCCTACTCGGCGAGAAATCAACGCAGCCGTTCAAAAACTGGCCCGAGAAGCCAACATTAGACGCATATTCATTGCAAGTGATTCGCGGAGCGAACGTGAAAGGTGGAGCATCAAATTGAAGGAGCGCGGCTTTAGTGTTTGGTGGTATGACTCAGGAGGTGGCAATCGAAATCAGGAATTAGGCGCGCTCGGGGCGCTGATTGATTGGCGCCTACTTGGCATGTCTAAATCTTTGGTGTACTTCAAAGAATCCTCATATGGGTATGAGGCTGCCGTATCAACCAAAAATTTTTCTGGGAGCCTCGGCTTGGAAGCAAACCGTATTCTCAGTCTCGCTATCCGTGGGCAAAAATTTACTCGAAATGCGATAACGGTGCCAAAACGCCGCGGTTGGGCGTCGATCAAATTATTGAAGAAAAAAGTGATCCAACTAAAAAAAACTTGGGAAACCTAGCGGTCATGAGAGTAGATGTTCCTTAAAGTGCTTGATTGTTGTTTCTAGCCCTTCAGCAAGTGGGACGGTTGGCGCCCATCCCACTTGATTCTTGGCCCGAGTGATGTCTGGCTGGCGGCGAATTGGATCATCGACTGGTAGCGGCAGGTATTCAACCGTGGAGTCACTATTGGTCATGTCGATCACTATGTTGGCGAGATCCCCGATAGTGAACTCGCCCGGATTGCCGAGGTTGATCGGCCCGGTTATTTCCCTACCTGAGTTCATCATGGCAATGAGTCCATCGATCAAGTCGCTGATATAGCAAAATGATCGGGTCTGTTGCCCTCCACCGTAAATTGTAAGTGGCTTTCCCGTCAGCGCGCTCACGATGAAGTTTGAAACTACGCGTCCATCTTGTGGGTGCATGCGTGGGCCGTAAGTGTTAAAGAGTCGGACAACCTTGATCTTGAGACCGTGTTGGCGATAATAGTCAAAGAAGAGCGTTTCGGCCGCACGCTTACCCTCGTCATAACACGCGCGAGGACCAATTGGATTGACATTGCCCCAATAGTCCTCAGTTTGTGGATGAACAAGGGGATCGCCGTACACCTCCGATGTTGAGGTAAGCAGAATCTTGGCCCCCGTCCGTTTAGCCAGCCCCAGCATATTTATGGAGCCGTGAACGGCAGTCTTAGTGGTTTGCACGGGGTCACGCTGGTAGTGGATAGGGCTAGCTGGGCAGGCAAGGTGGAAGATCTGATCAACCTCAACATAGAGGGGGAAAGTTACGTCGTGACGAATAACCTCAAAGCGGGGATTATCAAGCAGATGCGCGATGTTAGCTTTTGTTGAGGAATAGTAGTTGTCAACGCACAACACGTCGTGCCCGTCGTTAAGTAATCGCTCACAAAGGTGTGACCCGATAAACCCGGCGCCTCCAGTGACAAGTACTCGATCTTTAGAGATACTCATGAAACCTTCCCTGAACTGCGAGCCACCCTACTTCTCTTGAGAAAAATTCGACCTTGAACAAGCAGTCCACGCCAAGTGGCTCGGAAATGATTCTTTCTGGTCCAAGAGTCAGCCCTGTAATCCAATTTTACGCGAACAGGCGTCGTTGGGAGAGTGACCGGAATGATTTGTCGCAACTGATTGTGATCCTCGAATGTATGGGTTGCCTGCTCATTAAAACCAATGTTTTCAATGAGGTTCGTGTTGCTGGTGGCAGTAAGCATCCCAGCTTTCATGCACATGTAGACCAACTGACCGTCCCACGTATCGACTTTCCTGCGAGCCAATAGTTCAAATGTTCCTGCCCAGAAGAAGGCTGCAGGAATCGAATGACCAGACTTAGACCAGAGTGCGCGCACAGATAGATCTCTGTGCCACCCTTTGATATCAAACTCATAGGGCGCCCAGCGGTCGCGCCAACTCGCCCAACCCCAGATGTGCGGAACCTGACTGAATCGATATGCGTCACTCGATGAAATCTGATCCGGTGGAACAAAGTTGCAACCAGAGATCGCAAAAACTTTCAGGTTAGACTGGTATCGGTCCAGCAGTTCCGCACAGAATGGAATAAACGACGGGTCAGGTATTACGTCATCCTCTAATATTATTCCACGCTCTTCGTTTTCGAAAAACCAGCTAATTGCGGTGCTGACTCCAAGACCACAACCCAAGTTTGATTGCTGGAAATTGGTTATTACTTGACAATCCCAATCAATCGAGTGGGCTAGTTCTTGGCACCGGGCCACTTTCGCTACGTCCCCATCATGGTCCTTGCGCGGGCCATCAACAAAAAAATAGATTTTGTCGGGCTGAATTTCACGAAGGCGGCCGATGAGAATGCATAGGTGATCAGGCCGGTTAAAAGCGATCACCAAGATTGGCTCAGTCATTGTTATACGCTTGCCGTTTTTGATCCATTTCGTAACGCAGTAACGCGACTTCTTCAGCTAGGCGCCTTATTCGCATTTCGTTACGGCTTAATTCATAACTCAGTTGCACGCTAACCAGCACAAGGATAACGAGAGTGGCAAAGAAAAGTAAGTTGACGGGATCGGCAACACCTAACATCCGGCTGAGCCAAGCAAGCGGTGCCCCCGGAAAGATCGCAAAAAACAACGAAATTCCGGAAAAGGACAACCACAACACCGCATATTTTTCTTTCAAGGCGCCACGCCTTAGCAGGAAAAAAACAAAAGCAAATGTGACGGCAGAGGCAGCCACTGCTAAAAAATTGACGTTCATGAGGCGTCCCCCCGTGGAGTTTGTTTGGCTTTGAGCCCGGTGGCTAAAATCGCAAGTGTTGCGCGACCAAGGTAGAGAGCCGACCAAAGTGCATTCTTGCTAGGACGACCAATCTGGCGGAAATACATGGTCACGGGAGCCTCATGAATCACGAGGCCATTTCTGATGGCAATCGCCAGAGATCCCACTGTGTCTCCCAGATAATCGGCAGGGTATTCAACCGCGAATAGTTCGATTGCTTTTGGTCCGGCTGAACGGAAGCCGGAAGTGGGATCCGAGATCGTCCCCTTATTCATCCAACTTAGAGCCTTTGAAAGCATGATCATTGCCCACCGCCTGGGGCCGCCAACAAAATACAGGGATTCCGGGTGAAAACGAGTCCCAACGACAATGTCGGATTCTTTGAGATCTGCAATGAGTTGGTCGAGGTCAGCGGGGTCATGTTGACCATCTGCGTCCACCTGCACCAAGGCTTGGTAGCCTTCGCGTTGGGCATAGAGAAATGCGGTTCGCATGGCTCCCCCCACCCCAACATTGAAGGGAAGAGATATTACTTGGGCGCCTGCTTTTTGGGATTCTTGGGCAGTCGAGTCGGTTGAGCCGTCATTCACGACCAAAATTTCTGCGTCTGGGCGGTGCTCGCGCACGGATGACACCACCGAAGCAATTGAACCGGCCTCATTCCACGCGGGAATGGCGATCAAAGGCTTTTGGGTCGTCATGGTGAGAAATGGTAGTGCATTCATCTACGGGCCTCTCTTGAAGACTGGATTAGGTCCAAACAGCGTTTGCCAGGCTTTGCACAGGTGTGGATCTAGGGCCACCTCAAAAATTGGGGTCAGTATGATCCACGGTTAAACTGATGGAAGCTTAATCAGGAATCCTTGTCCGGGTACTCTTTGTGCTTCTACGCACACCCAGGTTAGGACGATTAGGTGTAGCGACTCCTGATTTCAAACCCGTACACATTAAGGCAACTTTTTCAGGGCTGAGTGCTCTTGGGTCGGTGGTTGAGACTACGGTGGAATTTTGTAATTCAGATGATCTGCGATCCCCACGCGGCTGGTTTCCGTTGCCCCATACCTGTTGCCCTTATCCGCGAATCCATTTAGCTTTCTCCGGTCCAAGGCGGAGTCTTATGTGCTGAGCGATGGACTTTAAGCCTCTAAAACCAGGATAGATTTCGAGGCACTCACGACAAAGCCGACTCGTATACAGCAAGTAATTGAGGGACAATAACTTCAGGTGACCAAGTTGATTTGGCATGCTTCCGTGTGGAATCTCGGAGATGAGAGTTCAACACCTGCACAAGTCCTTGGGCAAGGTCCTGGGTGTTTTCCGGTTCAGCCAAGTATCCGCTTACTCCTGGTTCGACAATGTCAGGCAAGCCACCAATTCGAAACCCAACAACGGGAGTGCCACAACTTTGGCTTTCCATTGCAGCGATCGGCATGTTGTCCTCTCGGCTCGGAACCATCGTGATGTCAGCGTTTGAATACAGTTTGATAAGTTCATGATCACCGTGCGCTTCACCGTAAAAGACCAAGTCATGATTGAGTCTCGCTGCGAGCCGCTGTTCTTCGTCAAAAGTTGGACGTGGACCAACAATTACAACCTGTAATCGCTGCGTAATCGCTGGATTTTGGAGCGCCTCAATCATAAGGTCAGCGCCTTTCCGAGTGTCGTGAATTCCTCCGGAGGCCAGAAAAAGGATTACAGGTTGCTGATCGCTAACTGATTTTTTATTGGAGTTTATGAAAACGTTGGTGTCAACAATGTGTGGGATCTGAGTAATTGGCCAATGGCCCATGAGGTTGCTGGCTTTGGTGGCTTGAGTGAGCCAGTTACTTGCAGGAAGTAGGAGCATGGGGTTTTGCCAATTATTTTTCTTGCGATTCCAGGTCCAGCGATCAAGATCAAATCTAGAATCCTCTGGGTTGCGATTGTCCCGCAGGTAGCCATTGGCAGATCTGATTCCGGACAGGTTAGTGGCGTAATGCTCAGCGCCCGAAAATGCCCACGCATCACACAAAGACCACACGATTGGTTTTTTGATCTGGCCAATCGACTCAATGGTGAGAAAGCCGTCGGTGACCCAGTGCAAGTGAACAACGTCAGCTTCACTGTTATTAATTTCACTAGCCGAGATTGATCCGAAGCGAGCTGGCGAGCGCCAGGTGAGCGTCTTACTCTTTTGTAGTTCCCAGAGTCGGCGATCTGCTTCTTTGGCAAGTTTGAATCGAAAGTCGCCTGCCTGAGCGATACGCATTCGTGAATCGATGGCCGCAGATTTCAGCGAGTTATGTATGGCAATCGCGGCCCGAGCAGCGCCACCGTGGGCGTCGTAAGTACTCAGGTGCAGAATTTTGGGAGCGAACATGTTAGGACTTTACAGCTTCTTCAAACTTATTCGAGTGGCGTCCTGACTTGAGACTCGCGGTGTTAGCAGCCTGGTGGCCACGGGCAGATTACCGTCCCACGGTGTGGAATCGTTAGCGCATCGCTTTCCGACCGTACCCAGCTCATGGAAGACGAGCCCATAAATCCAATCCGTGACACGCGTTCCCGAATCACATGAGCAATCAACCCAAGAGGGTCTGTCCCCATTAACGAGACTTCATTGTGGGCTCTAAGTGCCGTCGGAAATGCTGTTTCGCTCGTCGGAGGCGCGCTCGTGGGAGCGTCTGCGAAGTAAAATCCAATCGGAATAAAGCCCGATTGGCTTAGCTCCTGGAAACATGGGAATTGGCATCCAACCGGCTGAGCTGATGGGACTTACGACTTGTATCGGATTCGGAATTTGTAAATTTTCTGTGGTGGCAATCCCAGAATATGGTGAAAAGTAAGTTCTGAACCCCAGATCCTTTCTCAATCATGGTTTTATTCGTGCATATGCGACTAAAGCTAGGTTGCTTCAACTGGCCAAACAAGACCATGCCCTGAGTTTTTCACAACTCATGATTTTCCATATTTCTTACGGGGCTGAGTCCAATCGGGTCTTGGGGCAGTCGGTAAGGTCGATGCGGAGCTTGCGTGCACGTTTACGGATAGTGACCGGGTATCCTGAGGCCGTGAATCAGTTCCCCCCAAGGAGTGCGCTAGACCGCATAGCGAGCATGCCCGAGCGCGTGGGCTTTATTCGAGCGGAGCGTTCCTATTTGAGAAATCGATTGGTGTCCTTAGATGTGATTCCCAAATCAGCGTCCTTAAATCTCGCACTTGACCGACCGACACATGTAGTGGTGGTTCCACAGGAAGGAAAAGCCTTTGAATCGTTCGCTCCGGGAAATCGAAACTTTTACTATGAAGCAGCACAGTCGCTGCGCGAGATTCTGGGAATCGACTCGGTCAGTTTGTGTCATGTTGATCCCGGTGAAACACCAGAGGCATGGCACGCACGACTAATTGATGTTGTTCAGTCGGTGGGAGCAACACATGTAATGGGGCATGTGGAGAGCGATCCGGGCCAAGTAAGCCCTCTCTGGAGTTGGGATTCACTATGGTCCCAACTGTCAGCGGTGTGGGATGGGGTCTTGCTGGGAGTGATGTTTGATTCTTCCTTTCAGTGGCTCTCAGCGCAGTCGCGGCTATTGGCACGGATTTCAGACCGTTTCCTGTTGGTTGATATTTGCATTCCCATGGATGGCCGAATGGTCCGCGGTCGGCCGGAGGTAGGGCCGGTCAATATGCCGATATCACGAGAATCTTTAGCCCTTGTGAACGAGCGACTTACCGACGTAACCCCTAGATTCGATCTTTCCTTTATGGGCACTATGTACCCCTACCGGGTTGAGCTCGTTGAACGAATTCGAAGTCTGGGTGTATCCGTCGCAGTAAACCCACATAGATCTGACAGAGCTGAAGATTTTGAATCTTCTCGCCGGGAACAGCCTTCATGGTTGGACTACATGGCAGGGCTTGCATCCTCACGAATGACTTTAAATTTTTCACAATCTTCTGCTGGCCCATTTGAGCAGCTCAAGACTCGCGTGCTGGAGGCAATGGTTGCCGGGACCATGTTGCTGACGGACGATCGTGATAGAACATCGCGTTTCTTCATCCCCGAATTGGACTACGGATATTTTCGTAATGTCAGAGATTTGCCCTCGGTGATCACCAAGTTTATGTCGGATTCAGAGCGGATTACTCAAGTTTCAGCTGCCGGTTTTATTAAAGCAATTGACATTGCGCCTGAAGGATTTTGGCGTGCCATTGATTCTGGACTGCACCGAAGAAAACTCTACTCTCTGGGAATTATCTGACTAGTTAGCTGCAGTCGTTGGTAAGAGAAACCCGTCGGTTAACGAGTCCCCGAGGAATTGAACGGCGGTAATGTGAGCACGGTCAACCGATTGGAAATGCTAAGTGGCACATGCATGGACGTACGACTGCGAATGGGCTGTTCCTCGTCGGCTTCCTGGCAATTCCGGCATGGACCTATTGGCGCATGAGAAGTGTTTTATGGTTGGTTATTGTTGTTGCAGGCTCGATTGGGATTTCTGGGGCGATTATCAGTTTTGCGCACAATGCAGGTCACCTTTTCACCAAAGTGCAACTCCAGTGTCCCCTACTGCTCTAGCTACTTGCCATTTTGATAGTGTTATCAATTTAGCAGGCAAAACCGTTGACGTGTGGTTTCAAACGCCAATTCATGACAGATGGCGATCGCTCCTAATTTTAGCATTCCTGCTGTTCTACATGACCACTTTTATAACTCAGGAAGTAGCATTCCTTCGCCTGGTTGGATAGCTGACCGGCCACGGGGAAGCCGAAGACAACGCTAAATGGTAGGACTTCGCCGCGCAGTGGGCTGCTGGGAGGCCGATCGATCAAGGTGTAGCCATCGGGGAGCCACTGCAATTAGTTCTGACCTTTGTCAAGACCCTAGTTTCCGCAGCGTCTAGTGTGTTACTTCGAGGAGTCAACCAGGTCGCCGTCGCAGCAAACACCGTGGTTTTTGGCCAATTCTTTTTGGCAATTTCAGCGCCGCTTGTGTTGGCGCCTCTGGCCGAGCAGCGTTTTAAAAGTTCAGCAATTCCAGCGCGTTTCATTTGGCCGGGCGCACTCGTAACCACTAGTACCGCTTTGGTCCTCATCAATATTGGTCATTTACGTTTGCAGTTTACATTTCTTGCCATTGTGAAAGAACCCCTACACTCGGTCCACATAATGGGAGCATCACAGGGGGTCATGCCAATTGGGCTTTGGCCGGCTGCTTCTTTTTACGCGTGACGCCCTACGAAACGGATTCGGTCAAATCGACTGGAGTAGCGTGGGGCTCTGGGCGATCGTGACAGTAGGGCTGTTCCAGCCCATTGCAACAAGTCTGAACTATGTTTTTGGCGCAAATATTTTGGTTTTTGCAAGCGCTTCCGAGGAAGGTGTGGTGTCGAGCGCCCCTACCCCGCAGCTGGTTTTTTTCGCTGGCCTTGCTGACACCGGGCTCTTCGCGGCACAAGGGAACACCACATCAGTGGGGCAGCTGCTAGGAATTTGGCAGTTTCCCCAGTCATTGCCGCGGGCATTTTCTTTCGAGTTGTCTCCAAAAAGCCGGAGTAGATCTTTATGCGAGGTTGATGCGGGTCGGAGCAGTCACCTTCCTGGCCCTCGCAATTTTTGTTTGGATTTTTGGATATTCGGCGGCGGACCAAATTACGGCTCTCAAAAATTTGCGTTCTTCGTGGTTATCGTTGCCACCACAATCACTTTGCCACTGGGAATAATGTAGTTAGATCCAGCTGTGCGAAACAAGATGAGCGCTCTACGTTGGATGGGTGTCGCTGGGGTGGTTGTCCCACTCACTTTGGATTCGTAACTTTCACGGGCAATTGCAAATGCCCGTCCGGAGGAGGGGTCGCCGCCAATTCCATTCAATAGCAGCTCGGATGGCTACTGGTGGCCAGCCGAAGTCAACGGATCGAGGGATCAATCAATTGCCAGCAATCCTTTAGCATGCGTGTATCTGTCCAGGGGGGCTAACGCTCCCTCCGCGATAGTTCCATCAGAGTTTTCTGACGCCCCGCGGGTATACGCGTGCACCCAACAGCTTGCGGGACCATCAGGCGCAGATTCTTACGGGTAACCATTTGTGGACTCGCTATGCAGGTAATGGCTTACCAATACCCCGGCGTGGGAACAAGAGTATGCGGGGCTGGCCCAGTTACTTGATTTTGTTTTGGATCGTCCAGTCATTTTGTTCGATGAAGGTAGTAACCTAAATGGTCTGGAGTCACTGCGTGCTTTGTTGGAACGCTAGAAGCCAGCTACTGCGGGTTGAGAATCAGTACCGCCGATTGATAGCACCTCACGCTCGATACGTGGTAGACCGTGACTCGATCTATTTGCTTTGTGCTCATAGACCATTGACGCAGTTCAATTTGGTAGATATCCCAGAATACGACCCCGTTCGCAGTGTCCACTTCCCTTGGGTTTTGGTTCTCGGTCAAAACATGTCATTGCAGTGGTTTCCAGACGATTGCGACCGTTAGACGTTGAACTGTTGCTAGATACTTGTATTTCCTGATGGTTGACTGCTCCGAGCAAGAAGCAATCCTTCACTTTGCGTCTGCGCATCAAAGCCCAGCGCTTTTGCAAGTTTGGTTGTATTTAGGCTGAGATCCTTGTCGTCGGGCGACCCGATAGGTACGACGAGCGATTCGGTCAAATTGAATACTTCGGCAACCTTGATTCCGAATTCGTATTTGGTGATCGCATCCTGTGATGTGATGTGGAAAGTTCCGATCCGGTCCTTTAGTTGGTAGATGTAATCCACCAGGGTTTCTGCATACAGGCTTGTGGTGGTGACACTGGTGAAACCGTTGACGCTTCTATTTGCCCGAAGCTCGTTTATGAAGAATTCGAGAATAGAGCGTTGACCTGTGGGGCTCCACCCGAAGAAGTTGGTTCTGACGATCAATGGATTGGTTTCACTTTCCGCGTTTCGCTCCCCGATAAGTTTTGATTTTCCGTAGACAGTGTTGGGAAATGGTTCATCAGTTTCTAGATAGTTTCCAGCAGGCTTTGTTTCTGTCGGTTGACCAGAGAAAACGGCATCGGTAGAAATAAAGATGAATTTGGTGTTTGCGGTCTCACAAGCCCGGGCAATAACTCTGATTGCGTCTGAATTGATCGCTTTAGCAAGATCAGGTCGTTTCTCGCAGAGTGCATGATCGGCGATTGCGGCTGTGTGCAGCAAATAGTTGGGCTTGGTTTCGATGATTTCTTGGGCGAGGGATTCAGGCGTGGTGAGATCGTGTTGCCCTCTACTCACCCCAATCACTGTGGCCTTTGAATTAAGGTGAGCGACTGCATTGGAACCTAAGAGCCCATTTGAGCCAGTGATCATCCAGGTTCTTTGTCTCATGCGTCTTGTCTCCGTTGGAGAATATCGAGATAGACGTTCTTGATCCCGGCAGGAAGAGTCGTGATGGTGCCTGTTTCAGGAGAGACACTTGGTGTGAGCCTGAGATCGCGAGCTTGTGCTGCCGAACTCGAGTGGGCACCAATTGCTAATGGGATTCGGGCGCGGGAAATGCCCTGGGCCAGTTGAATTAGGTACCCAAGGCTCACGGGATGGCCGGAAGCGACTACGTGGGTCGATGGGTTTTCGGAGTCAATGCCAAGAAGGTGGATAACGGTCCCTGCCGCATCGTCGACATAAATGTAGTCCCGCATCGTATCTAGGGATACGAAAATATTGAGCGGTTTTTTTGTGAGTGCGGAAACGGCCAGTTGTGAAATAAGTCCCTGAAGTTTATTTATGTCTTGGCCGGGACCGTAGAGATTGCTGATTCGACCAATTACTACTCGGCAAGTACGCGTGAGTTGTTCTTTGGCTAGATTTTCTTGGGTAAGTTTTAATTCGCCATATGCACTCGTCGGATTGGGTTTGGTGTTGATGGTGAAAGGCGGATCCTGCGATCCGGCGTAGACACCTCCGGCGCTCGAGGTAAGAAAAAAGGTTCCTTGGCTATTTGTGGAGAATTTGTTCATCACATTAATCAGCAGTTGGAGGGTGTCGAGTTCTTGACGCGTGTCAAGGTGTGTGCTGGAAGTTGAAGCATGACCCGCAGCCCAGATCACCGTCCAGGGATCGGTTCCTGCTTGGGTGAGGAGCTGCTGGTAATTTCGTTCGAAACTGTGTTGGACGTGGTCGCGATCAGCCCAGTTGATGGTTTCATTTGGCAGTGTTCGGAAAAGTTGATTCCGGTTCAGTTGGCGAGTGAGGGCCCCGCCAAGAAGTCCGCCTGCCCCAATAATCCAGACGTGATTGAGGCTCACGAGTCTAGGTGCGCTTGCGGATCGAAAGTGTCTTTAGGGTCCCTGACCACAACATATAGGGGCTTACCGAGTGACATGTTGGTTGCTGCACCTACGTACTGGGCCACAATGCCAATGCTCAGCAGGATCGCCCCACCAATCAACATGAGCGCAATAAAAGTGGAAGCCCAACCGGCAATTGTCACTTCGCCAGTTACGCGCTGGTAAATCACCCATAGACTGGTCAGACCGCCAAGTGCGACAAAAAATATTCCGAGCCACGAAACGAAGAAAAGCGGCTTGGTGCCACTGGAAACAATTAGTCGGCTAAAATGCCCGGCAAGACTGCGGTAGTTGTAGTTGGCAGCAGGCCGACCTTCTTCGCGTCCCTTAACCGGACAGCTGGTGACATCTGCCACGACCCAACTCAAGGCGACATCAAGGTAAACGCCGGTGCCGGTGTAGGCGGCAACGCTGCGGCCAATTTCACCCAAGATAAGGCGGTAGCTGTTGAACTCTGCGAAGCTACCGTCGGCAAGAGCTCCAACGAAAAGTTTTTTGGCAAATTTCGAACCGAGGTTGCGAATCTTTGAGTGCGGTGGTGGGTTGCTCGGAGTCGCGTAGACCAATTGCGCTTTGTGTGCATACGCAGAGTCGATCATGTCGGCAATGAAGGCTGGATCTTGTTGTCCGTCTTCGTCCATAGTGACGATCCAGTCCCCACCGGAAGAGGTCATTCCAGCAAGGGTTGCTGCGTGCTGGCCAAAGTTGCGACTGAGCCAGAGGGGCTTAACCCATGAATACTTCTGGGCAAGGTCACGAATTGTTTGGTCGCTGCCTCGGGGGCCTCGGTCCCACACCAGCAGGATCTCTTCGATTGTGAAGGTGTGGCCCTGGGCAGTTTTGGTAGGGGATGTGTAGCGCCCAAGTTCAGCCATAAGATCGGGGAGGGTCTCTTGGCCCGAGTAGACCGGTATCACAACACTCACACGCAAATCGGATGACGCAGTGGCGCTGATGTCTGGCTTGAGACTCACGGTAAGAGTCTAGGGGTGCAGTGAAGACTTTTGGCGGAGCCCACTTTTACAACCCTTTTCCCTACATGGCGCCTTTAGCTTTAAGGATCCAATAGGCCGCCCGACGCATATTCACCTGCAGGTGACGCCCTGCCGCGGCACGTGCCCGTAGAGCCGTGGAAGCGTGGGAATCCTGGGCATAGGAGTGTTGCCACTGCTTGGTATGTTCGAGTTGGAGTTTGGCCAGACGGGCGGACCAGGAACTAGCGCTCACCCGGAAAGCTCCGAGTGATTCATATCGAGTGACAACTGTCCCCAAGGGCGCAACTTTTTGATAGGTATTGAGGTCAAGCATGAGCGGGTTATGGTCGGTCCACGGCATGGCCTCGAGTAGTGGCTCGCGCCGGAACAGAACTGCGAGTGGTTCTCCAATAACGTTTGTGCCTTGGAGGTAACAGGTCTGGACGACTCGTGACCCATTAATTTCTTTGCCTTTGAGCCCGGTCAGGCCACGCTTAGCGTAGATAACTTTGCTGTTGCGGTCAATCACGTCGCGCTGGGCGATTGCCATTACCGCGTGGGAAAAATTCGAGAGGTCTTGGAGCTGTTTCTCAATTGAGTCGGGCGCGAGGAGGTCGTCTTGGCAAATAAGTTTGATGTAGTCCGCGGAAGCCGCCCGGGTTGCCTTGGTCCAATTCTCGGCTGCGGTTATCCGCTCTTGGGTCAGAATCAATTGGATCCGCGGGTCTTTTTCGGCGTATTCCATGATGATTCCTTGGCTTGAATCGCTGCCACCGCCTTCTGTGAAAATAATCTCCAAGTTGCGGTGGGATTGAGCCTGGACCGATTCGATCAATTCTCGTAAATGGTTTTCGCCATTGAATACTGGAACGACAACCGAAACGAGTGCTTGACCGTCAGGTGTTGTTCCCACCTCTTCAGTATTCCCCAGTAGGATCACAGATCGTGAGCCGCCCCAAAGCCGAGAAGCCTATTGTTGGATCACGCACGCTGATTGTCGGGATTCTTGGGGGAGTCACATCTGCTTTGGCACTCGTCATTATTTTGATGGTGATTCTTAGTGCCACAGACCCCGCCAAATCGGATGCCGCTGGGTATTTACCCCTAGCTTATTCAGCGTTTGCAGTAGTTTTGGCAGCCGTGATTATGGGGGCATTTGTCCGCCGCGTTCGGGTTCACATATCGGCTGGGTTTACTTGGATTGTTGGAGCGGTTTCCTTTGCAGTCAGTTTTGTTCCGTGGTGGGGCCTTACTGGCGGCAACCCTGACCTGGGGGTACTGATCTACCGAGGTCTCAAAGTTCCGCAAGGAATCATCCAGTTCTGGGATCTCTCACTTATCATGAAAAGTGTTGATTGCGCTCGTTGGGGTTTTGATATTTACGCCGATAATAATGGATGCCTAGTCGAACCTTCGATCTATGCGCCAGGCATGGTCTGGCTTCGTTTCGTTCCATTTGACGTGTTCTCGGAAGCAAATGTTGCCGTTCTCGGTGTGATCATGATTGTGATCTCCTCACTCATGTTGGCGTCTTTGGCGAGGTCTTCCCGTGGAATTGGTCAGATTGTGTTGCTGATCGCGGCGGTGGGTGGCCCGTGGTTGCTCTTGCTCGAGCGGGGAAATATTGACGCGGTGATTTTATGGGCGGCCGTTGTGTCCGCGTTTTTGGTTTCTAAGATTGGGTTGAAAGGCGGTTCGGGTTGGCCGGTGTTGTGGCCGTGGGTTGTTGGTGCAATGTTGATTTGGATTGT
>Ga0180120_10000001_pt1 | contig 148405 bp, 153 predicted proteins | sample CPBDNA_3_FD_129677 | JGI IMG/M metagenome (GOLD analysis project Ga0180120, IMG submission 129677) | Freshwater to marine salinity gradient microbial communities from Chesapeake Bay, USA - CPBay_Spr_31_0.2_DNA (version 2) (version 2) | ecosystem: Environmental > Aquatic > Marine > Coastal ... | reverse complement strand
TTCGTCCGTGGTTTTCGATTTATGTGTAGTAAGGGCAAGCAGTGTAAGTTCGACTTGTAAGGGGGTCGCGCCCAAGACGCGTGCAAGCTGGGTTTCCGTCTTGATCTTCTCGGGCATCAGATTAAGGATTGCGATCTTTAACGGACGAATATCCTGACGCGCAGCCTCATTATCTTTAATGATTGGAACGCCTTCTTTTTCAAGAATTTTGCGTGCTGGAAGCTCTGATGGAATTTTAATGGGCATGGTTTACGTCCTCACCGAACCAGCGCACGGACTCGTGCACGTTCGTGGCAGACTCTCAGATAGCGATGCGTATTGTCAGATGCAACCGTGTTAGCTGCTGACTGCTCACTCATCAACTCATACAGTTGCTTTAAAAATGCGTTGGTATCTGGCACATGGCCACTATATTCATCGCCGCAAAACAAGCGTTCGACGTCAATCGAAAATCCATAATTCTCAGCAAACCGCTCGTAGCGTGGCTTGCGATCCTCAAGAAGGAGAGGGAACAAGCGTCGGGCAAATTCTTCTCTATCTACACCTACGCCATCATCGGGCTGACCTGAGAGATGTTTGTCGATGAAAGCCGGATGATAAAATAACGGTTTCGGGTTGCTCTCGGCGCGGCGCTTCAAGGCTTCTTCACCTTTGGCATTCGCGCGGATATAGACAATCAATGAATTTTCGCGAAGAGACGTGATCACAGGGTCATCGGCGTCTTCAATGTCTGCGATTTCGCAAAGACTGCCTGACGAGTCGTTGATGAAGTTCCCGCAAGAATAAATTTTCCAGGCTTTTTCGAGAAATCGTCCCACGTCACACATGGAGTTTACTTCGGCGTCTCGGTATTGCTCTTGGCGCTCGAGGAACGTGGTTTTGTCCAAGCCACCGGTCTTTGGGTCACCAAACATGCCCAGGTACGTTGATACAGGGTCCAGGTTATCGACTGAAATATTGTGATTAATATATATGGAATCTGAACGCAAAAGATCAGCCACAAAGGGGTCAGTACGCATGATCCGAAATTTAATATTGTCCAGAATATGCTCAGCCAGATACGTCGTGCCGATCCGATAATCAGCAGAATAATGGAACCAGTTTGCATGGCGCCGCAGTGATGTCGACAGCATGGTTTTCCCAACGCCGGACATACCCAGTAGCGTTATCGCGTGGGGTAATGCTTTAAATTCCTCAAAAGATGGCAATGTGCTGGACATTGGATACTCGCAATTCGTTGACGTTTTGGCCGCACCATAGTTGGTTTTGTGGGCTTTAGACAGAATTTCGCGTCAAAAATAGCTGGCGTCAAACGATGAAGCCTAAAATCCTCACAAGTTCGCTATTATACAGCAACATCGCAAAGAAATTGATTGTAGTGTAACAGGGTTTGAATGCTATTATTAACAAGCAGGGAGAGTGTTACTGTAATACTTAGGATCACGCAAAAAGCGGACCAGTATTACGATCTATAATTTAATGCCGCATTCTTCCCAGATTTTTTGAATGACCCAAATTCCCAGGGAAGGAACAGCGATGCAAAAATCACTCAGTATTGATCCAGATAAGTGTACAGGATGTCTACAATGCGAACTCGCATGCTCGTACGACAACGAGAATGCATTTAATCCGGCAAAATCACGGATCAAGATTTTCACATTCCATGATAAGGGCCGTTTCGTGCCTTACACATGTACGCAGTGCTACGAAGCATGGTGTATGCATGCATGTCCTGTTGATGCGATCACACTCGATAAAGGGACAGGGGCGAAAATCGTCCATGATAATCTCTGCGTTGGCTGCAAGGTCTGCACGATTGCCTGCCCATTTGGCACCATCAATTACAACGCTGACACTGGCAAAGTGATCAAATGCGATCTGTGCGAAGGCGAGCCGGAATGTGCCAAGGCATGCCCGACAGACGCGATCACGTACGTCGATGCGAATTGGACCGGGCTTGAAAAAATGCGCGCCTGGGCGGAAAAAACCGATGCTGGACAAGCTTCAGCTTAAATAGGAGGACGAGATAATGGCATGGGCTAAAAAACTTCTCCGCGTGAACTTAACGGCGGGGACGATTTCCGAAGAAGCGCTCAACATGGATTGGGCAAACAAATATCTTGGCCAACGCGGCTTGGCGACGAAGTATTTCGTTGAAGAGGTCGACCCAAAGGTCGATCCACTCAGCCCCGACAACAAGATGATTATGGCGACAGGGCCATTGACGGGCACATGCGCGTCAACTGCTGGTCGCTATTCAGTGATTACCAAAGGTGCTCTTACGGGTGCGATTGCGTGTTCAAACTCTGGCGGTTTCTTTGGCAACGAAATGAAAAATGCTGGATACGACATGGTGATCTTTGAAGGTGCGTCAAAAACACCTGTGTATCTGTTCATCGACAATGACAATGCACAGCTTATTGATGCTTCTGATATGTGGGGCACGAGCGTTTGGGACACCGAAGACAAGATTAAAAGCGATCATCAGGACCCAATGATTCGTGTCGCATCAATCGGCATCTCTGGCGAAAAAGGCGTGAAGTACGCCTGTGTCGTCAATGATTACCACCGTGCTGCGGGACGATCCGGTGTGGGTACTGTCATGGGCTCAAAGAACCTGAAGGCCGTTGCTATTCGTGGCACGAAGGGTGTGACCGTTAAAGACCCGGTGCGTTTCTTTGAGGCCGCAAACGCGGGCAAAGCTGTATTGGCTGGAAACCCTGTGACGGGTGAAGGCCTTCCGGCATTTGGCACACAAGTCTTGATGAACGTGATCAATGAGACAGGGGCGCTACCATCGCAAAACCACCGAGATGTTCAGTTCGATGGTGCACATGCGATATCAGCCGAAGCTATGGCTGAGCCACGCGAGTCGGATGGTAAGCCTAACCTGGTTCGAAACGCGGCGTGCTTTGGGTGCACCATTGCGTGTGGCCGTATTTCGACGATCGACCGGACCCACTACACTGTTGCCGAACGTCCTGAATACCAGGTTGCGTCGGGTGGCCTCGAATATGAAGCCGCATGGGCGCTGGGTGCCGCAACAGGTGTTGATGACCTTGATGCACTGACGTTTGCCAACTTCATCTGTAATGAGCAGGGGTATGATCCAATTTCCTTTGGTGCCACTGTTGGTGCAGCGATGGAGCTTTATGAAATAGGCGCAATCACGGACAAGGAAACGGGTGGTATTGAGCTCAAGTTTGGAAGTGCAAAGGCACTGACGGATCTGGCTGAATTGACAGGTAAAAGCGAAGGCTTTGGTGCCGAAATTGGTCTTGGGTCGAAGCTTCTATGTGAAAAGTATGGTCACGGTGAACTTTCAATGTCTGTTAAAGGACAAGAGTTCCCAGCTTATGATTCACGTGGCATCCAAGGCATGGGCCTCACCTATGCAACCTCGAACCGCGGTGCTTGCCACTTGCGTTCGTACACAGTTGCGTCTGAGGTTCTTGGTATCCCTGAGAAAACTGATCCTTTGGTTCATGAAGGTAAGGCTGGCCTGGTTAAGGCGTTTCAGGATGCAACGGCTGTATTTGATAGTGCAGGTATTTGCGTCTTCACATCGTTCGCATGGTCATTGGAAGACGTTGCACCACAAATTGATGCAGCGTGCGAAGGTGACTGGTCTGTTGAAACACTTCTTGAAGTGGGTGAGCGGATTTGGAACCTCGAGCGTAACTTTAATAACGCTGCTGGATTTACGGCTGCGGATGACAAGTTGCCAGAGCGATTGATGAAAGATGCTGCGAAAACCGGTCCTGCAAAAGGATTGACCAGTCAGCTCGATAAAATGCTGCCGGAGTATTATCAGCTCCGTGGCTGGACAGCTGATGGTGTGCCAACCAATGAAACGTTGGGACGTCTCGGTCTTTGATGGAATAAGGGAAAGGGCTTAGGTCCTTTCCCGACCATCGCCTTGGAGGAATGACAATGACATATGTGATTATTGGCGCTGGCCCTGCCGGGGTAACGGCTGCGGATACCTTGCGCAAAGCGGACCCAAAAGCCGACATCGTGATGATTGGCTCAGAGCCTGAGCCGCCCTATTCACGCATGGCGATCCCTTATGTGTTGACGGGATTGATCGCGGAAGAGGGGACGTATCTTCGTAAAGAAGAGGGCCACTACGACAAGAATGCAATCCAGTATCGCCAAGGCGAAGCTGAGAGCATCGACCCGAAAAATAAGGTTGTGAAACTCAAGGGTACCGATGATCAGCCTTATTCAAAACTTTTGATCGCAACGGGTGCAAGCCCTGTGAAGCCGCCAATTGATGGTCTTGATCTCAAGGGCGTGCATCATTGTTGGACCCTTGAAGATTGCCGTAACATCATGAAATTTGCCGATAAAGGCGCTGATGTTGTCTTGATGGGGGCTGGCTTTATTGGCTGCATCATCATGGAGGCCTTGGCCGAACGAGGCGTAAACCTGACCGTCATTGAGGCACTGGATCGTATGGTGCCGCGTATGATGAACGAAGCTGCGGGCAACATGGTCAAAGCCTGGTGCGAAAAACAGAACGTTAATGTTCATACATCAACCAAAGTGACCAAGCTTGAGGCGTCTAAGGACCCAGAAGACACGCTGGTTGTTGATTTGGATAACGGTAAACAAATCCCGGCGCATCTCGTTGTGGTCGCGACAGGTGTCAAATCGAATATTGATTTCGTTGATGGCGCAGGCTTGAAAACGGATCAAGGTATTTTGGTCGATGAATGCATGCGCACAAGCGTCGATGATATCTATGCGGCTGGCGATTGTGCACAGGGGCCTGATTTTTCAACCGGTGGCTGGGCTGTGCATGCCGTACAGCCAACGGCCGTCGATCACGGGCGTATTGCAGGGCTTAATATGGCCGGCAAGTCTGCACCGTTTAAAGGCAGCTTGAATATGAACGTGCTGGATACAGTCGGTCTGATCTCGGCCAGCTTTGGTAAATGGGATGGGATTGAAGGCGGCGATCATGCTGAGGTGATCGATACAGAAAACTTCAAATATATGCGGTTGGAATTCGATGGCGACAAAATCATCGGTGCACTGTCGCTTGGTCGCACGGATCAGATTGGCGTGTTGCGGGGTCTTATTCAGACCGAAATCGCGCTTGGTCCATGGAAAGAGCGCTTGATGGAAAACCCACACCTCATTGCCGACGCATACGTTGCTTGTTCCCAACAGTAATAGACGTCAGGTAAAATGAAAGTTCGTATAAAGCTCTACGCTTCTCTGGCCGAATACTTGCCCATGGGCGCGGTCAAGAATGAGGCTGACCTCGAAGTCTGCGATAAGGCGACACCGACGCAGATCATTCTGCGGTTAGGCTTGCCCGAAAAGATGTGCCACATGGTTCTGATCAATGGTGTTTATATCGCACCGGATGAGCGGGGAAGTACTTCCCTTGCGGTTGGTGATCATCTGGCAATTTGGCCGCCTGTTGCGGGCGGGTAACATGAGACCAGAAACTCTATGAGCTCTGATCCTATTGTTATTCAAAAACAGATGGGCATTACACATGCAGAGTTCATGCGTTTACTCTCGCGTGCGCTTGGCTCTGACGATTATACAATAAACGGTAAGGTCATAGATTATTCACCTAAGCCAGGCGCGTCGTTCAATATTCAATTGGGCACTGAGAGTGTTCGGCAAATAGCGCTCATGAAAATGCCAACAATGCCCGTCACGTTGACGATTGTTGGCATCAGTGATGATCAACGCGCAGCCATGTTATTGCGGTTCGACCGCGCTTATCAGCGTGGCGGTGGGTAAATTTATCTGCCGGATTTAGCGTATGGGTTTTTACCAGATCGCGTGACAATCCGGAGCGGTATACCGTCCAAACCAAAGTCCTCACGTATACCATTTGCCAGATATCGCAAATAACTCTCAGGCAATTTTACCGCTGTAGACGAAAACAAATAGAACGTCGGTGGACGTGTCTTAGCCTGCGTCGCATAACGAACAGAGAGCCGCTTACCGTGCGATCCCATCGGCGGTGGATGCGATTCCAGCATGCGCGATAACCAGCGGTTCAACGCGCCTGTTGAGACACGCGTATTCCAAAGATCAAAGACTTCGAACACTGTTGGTAGTAGTTTGTCGACACCGCGACCTGTCAATGCGGACATGGTCACAACGCGCACACCGCGAATTTGTTGTAATGACGTCTGGAGGCGATCTGTGATCTTCTCCATCGTCTCGTTTCGGTGTTTCACTGCGTCCCATTTGTTGATGGCAATGATAAGTGCGCGGCCTTCTTCAACGACCTTACGAGCAATCGTTAAATCTTGCTTCTCGAGAGTTTGATCGGCGTCGAGAACAAGCACGACCACCTGCGCATACTTGATCGCGCGGAAGGTATCGTTAACAGCTAAGTATTCGAGTTTTTCCTGTACACGTGCCTGCTTGCGGAGGCCGGCTGTGTCGACCAGCTTGATCTTGCGGCCTTCCCACTCCCAAGGTGTCGCAATCGCGTCACGGGTGATCCCTGCCTCAGGGCCCGTCAACATGCGCTCTTCGCCCAGTAATCGGTTTACCAGTGTTGATTTTCCGGCGTTTGGGCGACCAACGATGGCGAGTTGCAAAGGTTGAGCCGCAATGACGTCATCGTCGTCTTCTTCGCCGCTATCGACAAAGACTTCATCATCGTCTTGCGCTAAATCAGGAGCGCGTGCAGCTTCTGCAAGCGCGCTTTCATGAAACTGAAGCAAGGCATCATAAAGCTCATCAATGCCCAAGCCGTGTTCCGCTGAGATCGCAATGGGCTCGCCTATGCCAAGGCTGTAGGCTTCCAGTAATCCAGCTTCGCTTTGTCTGCCTTCACATTTATTCACGCCAAGAATGATCGGGATGTTTTGTGTTCTGAGCCAATTGGCAAAATGTGAATCCGTTGGGGTGACACCGGCACGACCATCGATCAGTAAAAGCACAACATCGGCATCACCAACGGCATGTTCAGTCTGTTGGCGCATGCGGCTTTCAATGCTGTCGCCAATGATATCTTCGAGGCCAGCTGTATCAAAGATGTTAAATTTCAGATCAGAAATAACACCTTCACCTTCACGGCGATCACGGGTGACACCTGGGGTGTCATCAACAATAGCCAACCGTCTGCCAACCAAGCGGTTGAACAGCGTCGACTTTCCGACATTTGGTCGGCCGATAACTGCGAGCGTAAAGGTCATATCTAGTTTTCCAGGCTTCGGCTGTTCAGCGTCAGCGATATGCAACGAGTTCAGCGTCGTTTGCAAGGAAAAGTACTGTGCCATTCGCAATGATGGGTGCAACTGAAACACCATCTGGCATTTCAACGATACCAATCAAGCGCCCATCGTATGGTGAAATGGCAAGGGCTTCACTGTTTGATCCGGCGACAATAAGACGATCACTGGCAAGGATTGGACCTGTCCAGATGATAGCATCTTCACGGTCTTCGGGGTCTTCAAAGCGAGGTAAGCCGCGGACCCAGAGGACTTTTCCATCTTCTCTAGAGATACAAATTAACTCGTTATCGTTGGTAATCGTATAGATATAATCGCCGGCCACCCAAGGGCTTTCAGTGCCACCAATCTCACGTGCCCAGACACGACGGCCTGTGCGGAGATCAATTGCCGCCATAACACCTGCATGGCTGATGGCGATCACGCGTCCACGGTCAATAACCGGACGTCCACGAATTTGAGCCAAAGCCGCAACGGCATCTGTGCGACGAATAGAAACCAGATTTTCCTGCCATTGTACCCGGCCAGTATCGACCTTAAGCGCAAAAAGCTCGCCTGATGAATACGGCACAACAACGATGCCGTTGTCGACTGCGGGGCTTGCAGCACCAAGAAGGGCCACCGTTTCCTGTGAGCCTGCATGCGTCCAAAGCGTCGAGCCATCGCGGGCATCGAGTGCAATTAGATTGTTCTCAACGGTAACAATGAATACGCGCCCACCACGAACTGTCGGTGCAGCTCGGAGGGGGATACCAATTTTTTCAGACCATTGAATGGCACCTGATTTTGCGTCGAGTGCAAAGACAACACCAAAGCCGGTTGCAACAAATATACGTCCTCGCTCAAATGCTAAACCACCACCAATATGGCCTTCATCATCTTGGTCTGGCTCGAGGTCGGCGTCCCATACGGTATCACCTTTTTGGAGGTTGTACGCTGTAATCTGCGATTCCGTATCCATTGTGAAGACAACGCCTTCAGCAACAATAGGAGAGCTTACAAAACGTAGCTCGTCGTCGGCACCAGAGCCAATATCGTTGCTCCATACCTCTTCGATATTATCGCGGACGGAAATATGATGCATGGCGTGGTTCGCGTACCCACCAGCTATTGGCCAATTTGGGTTGTCACTCGGGGCCGGTAGGACGATATCGGCTTCGCCCGGTGCTACATCGGCGCGCAAGCTGCGTTCGTTCGAAAGTACGGCAATACGCTCACCTTGAAGTGGCTTTTGTTTTTTATCGAAAGGGTCCCAGTTACTCAATGAACTACAAGCGCTGAGGCTCAGCACGGCGAGCAATGCTAACGGGAGTAAACGCAATCGAGATTGTGAATGTCTGTTAGGCACGTAGTTCCTCACTGGCCGATTGCTTGCAGTTGTTCCTGTGCACGTGAGCGTACGCCGCTAGGGGCTTGCGCGTCCAGTGCGATCGCTTGCAAGTGCTCTGAAGCCTGCTCAATTTGTCCCATTTCAATCGCTGCAACTGCTGAGATTTCGCGTGCTGAATGGCGCCAATTGCTGTTTGTGTCGATTAGTGGCTTTAAGCGGTCAATGACAGCTTGTGCGTTGCCGGAATCTTGATCGAGTGATTGAACAGTACCCAGTACGGACGCTAGATCTCGAAAAGGCTTTGAGACGGATGTATCATCAGCAATGGCGTAATACGCAGTGGCAGATGCCTGCTTATCACCTTCTTTGGCGATCAATGCCGCATGACGCAAAGATGCGAGGACAGTGATTTCACCCACTTTCTTTGCTTCGAGTATGGCTAAACTATCAATTGCAGCGGTGGTATCACCTGAAGCTGCAAGTGAAGTCGCCCCAATGAGGCTGTCCGTTGCCTCTTGTTTTTGGCTTTGGTCATAGGCTGTCCAGCCTTGGTAACCCGCCACAACAAAGACGACGACAACTGCGACGCCAATCACGTACTTGCCATACGTCTTCCATAACTTTTGGGCCTGTTCCTGGCGAAGCTCTTCGTCAATTTCTCTAATCAGACCATCGTCATCACGTTCGGCCAATGTCGTCTCCGTCGTTATGGCCCGTGCGAGATTTTAGGGCCCATTTAAAAATCGCCCAAACATATCGGGGCGGCACGCGGTTGGCAAACGATTGCAGCGGCTTAGAAGGTTTTTCGTGGCCTAAAATGCTGTGTAGACGTTAATTGCGTATTAACCATTCCAGAGTCACTATGCCTTCTGGCTAAAGGAGACCTTCATATCATGCGTAATTATGTCAGATGGTCGATGAAAATCGCCGTATTATTGGTCGGGTTGAGCGTTTCAGCATGTGACCCGATCTCGATTGCTCAAATCGAGGCGGTTTCGGTGATGGGATCTGACAAAACCGTTGTGGATCATGTTGTTTCAGTTGGTAGTGGTAAAGACTGCTCAACACTAAGAAAGCAACAAGGACTGACGTACTGCGTCGAGGATATGCCGGAAATTCGCCCAAATATCTATTGTTACAAGGATCTAGGTGGCGTTACGTGCTATGATCGTTCAAGTCCAAATAATTCCCGGCAACAACGCGTTGACCGCAACGATCATAATCTGCCCAAATAAGTGATACTATCTGCGGAGATAACTCTGCACCTGGCCTGGGATCACTAAAATATAATGTCTTTCCGATTTCTTTTTTGGACATTTGCGTCATGCCTGATCATTTCAGGCGTTGTAGGATGGCTGTTTTTTGGTGAACGGGGTGTTGATCCCGAAGAGCAAGCTCTTCTTGCTTATGAGGTGTCGTTAAATGCTGAACGCCGTTCCGCTGAGCGTGGTGGTGTTGAGGATTGGACGCGTTATGCACGCTCACTTGTTACCGGATCTGCTTCATTGCGTAACCCAAAGTCGGCAATGCAATGGTATCGGAAGGCCGCAGATCAGGGGTATCCAGCGGCTCAAGTTGGTATCAACTGGCTTTGCCTTATGCTGTCCGTGTTGCCGCACATGTTGAAGATTATAGTGTGCCAGAAGCGCTCAAGCGGATCGAAGCCAGTATGAATCAAAGCCAAATTGATGCAGCAAAGAAGCGCCTTTCAGCTTTGAAGAAATAGCTGACATTCATATTGACGCGCAGGCGTCTAGCTCGCACCATCTGCTGCATGACTATAAAAGCCGTCACATTTGACCTCTGGGATACCGTGCTCGATGACGAGTCCGATGAACCAAAACGAATCGCAAGTGGGCTCCAGACGAAGCCTGAATCCCGCCATCGCATGCTTTTGGAGGCGCTCAAACGACATCACGATGTGAGCCGTGCTGAAATTAACCTGGCTTATGGGGTCGCCAATGCTGCGTTCTATAAAGTATGGCAGGAAGCCAGTATCACGTGGACATGCTATGAGCGGCTCGAAGTGTTGCTTAAAGGACTTGGGAAACCATTGCCTGAGGCCGAGTTAGAAGCCCTTGCTGACGCTATGTCTCGGCTTGAGGTCGACACACCGCCAGACATCCTGCCAGGCGTGAAAGATGCCATTCAGCATCTAAAGTCCCGTTACAAGCTATGTGTTATTTCGGATACGATCGTCACGACAGGGGCCGGATTACGTGAAGTCTTAGCGCACCATGAACTGTCACAATATTTTGATGGATTCGCCTTCTCTGATGAGGTTGGCCGGTCAAAACCGCATGCGGACATGTTTGCATCAGCACAAGAGCAAATGGGCGTTAAGTTTTCCGAGATGGTGCATATTGGCGACCGTGATAATAAAGATATTAAGGGTGCGCAAGCCTTAGGTATGAAGGCAATTCTATACACCGAGAAACGTGACGATGATCGATTTACAACATCTGCAGACGCCGTATGTACGTCGCATGCGGATCTTGCCGGGATCATTGATGCATTGAGTGACAAGGATTGATGATGCGCAAATCGCCAAAAATTTTGATCGCTGATGGCAACACTGAAGCAAATAACAGCAAAATACAGGCCGTGGGTGGTCAACTTGGCGCAGAACGATATGCCAACGAAATTTGCCGTATGTATCCGGATGCTAAAATTGTCACCATTTATCCTGCTGACAATGATGACTATCTCCCAACTGGCGTTGCGCTAACCGATTTTGATGGAATGGTAATGGGGGGGTCAGGGCTGCATGCGTTTGATCAAACCCCTGAAGTGATCCGCCAGGTCGACTTGATGCGCAGTGCAATGGAAAATGACATGCACGTGCTTGGCAGTTGCTGGGGCCTGCAAATTGCTGCAGCGGCAACGGGAGGTACGGTTTCCAAAAGCCCGCGTGGCCGAGAAGTCGGTATCGCGCGAAAGATTGCGGTGACGCAAGCAGGCGCCGGGCATGCACTTTATGCCGATAAGCCGCATGTTTTCGACAGTCCGTGTATTCATTATGACGAAGTTACACACCTGCCTTCGGGATCGGTTATCTTGGCTGAGAATGCACATTCATCGGTTCAAGCTGCGGTGATTAGGGTGGGGGGCAGTGTGTTCTGGGGGGTGCAATACCACCCAGAGTTCGACGTACCCCACTTGGCGAACCTGTATCGGCGCTATGGCAACGATATGATCTCGCAGGGTTACTTTATCGACAATGATGCGCTTGAGACATATTGTGCAGAGTTACAGGCACTGCATCAAGACCCGTCTCGTCTGGACTTAAGATGGCGGCTTGGTATTGATGATGATGTGCTTGATGAAGACATGCGCTGCAGGGAAATTCAAAATTGGATCGAAAGCCTGGCTGTGGCTTAGGTCATGCCTGTGATCATCAGATTCCCGCGAATACCGTCAAATATGAATTGAATTGCCAGGGCCGTCAGCAACACACCGACGACACGTGAAATCACATTGAGGCCCGTAACACCCAGCAATTTTGAATTGCGTGGCCATTAAAAGAAAAATCAGCGTTAGACCAAGGTTTGCTAAAAGCGCCACGATAACGGCTGTGGTCCGCAAAGCGCCTCCATCAGCATCTGCCATCAACAAGACAACAGCGCACATGGTCCCTGCGCCTGCAATCAGAGGTGTTGCGAGCGGAAACACGGAAATGTCTTCTTTGTGGGAGGCTTCTTCTGCTTCATCAGATGTGGTTGAACTGAGGCCTGTGGATTTTGCCAGCACCATATTGATGCCAACCAAAAGTAATAAAATACCACCCGCTATTTTAAGTGAAGAGAGGGTTATACCCAAATACCCGAGCAGAGGCTTCCCACAGAAAGCAAAGAGCAGCAGGATTGTTGCCGCAATCAAAACACCCTTAATCGCGGTCCGCTGTCGATGTTTCGCGGGCATACCAGCGGTAAGACCAGCAAAGATAGCGGCCACATTAATTGGTCCGACAACTGCGAAGAAGGTCGTGAATGCGACCAGTTCAGTCTCGATAACCTTCGGTGTAAAAAAATCCATGTAAGCCCCCAAGACCCAATGAGCACATAACCCGGGCTTGGGTCAATCTTAGTGTGAGAGACTGATGTGAACGATTGCCAGCGTGGTTTCTTTTCGATTACGGTCAGGTATGTCTAATCCTGAATTTGGCTTCATCTTCCTGCATGGGTTTCTCGGTCGTGCCGAAACACGGATCGCAGGACGTACGTTCGAGTATTTCCGTGGCCTGCGGGCGATTGCTGAAGAATTTAATATTGAGTTGGCGGTGCCCCAAATGCCTGGGCGCACAGGCGTTGCTGATCGCGCCGATGTCGCATCACAGGCGATTGCTCAAATGCAGGCATCAAAGATTGTGCTTGTCGGTAACAGCATGGGCGGATTGGTTGCACGGACATTAGCGTATGAATTTGATCCTGCTCATCGGATCAAAAGCGTCATTACCATCGCCACACCGCACCGGGGCTCCCCTTTGGCTGATTTAGCTTTGGAGGGAAAGAATGGAATGCCAGAATTTATTGTCGATCTGTTTAAAGATGCTGTTCATGACCTCAGCGTTTTCAATGCAGATGCGTTCAATATGGCGACACCGAACCGTGCCGACGTTGATTATTATTCGTGGGCGTTTGCTCGGGATGTTGACGAAATGTCGATGTTGCTGAAATCGCGGGCAAAAGAAATATACGAAATTGAAGGCCTTAACGATGGGCTTGTCTCAGTGAAGTCTGCGACGTGGGGGACGTGCGCCCCAATCCAGCGCGGAGACCATCTCGAAAGTATAGGCTGGTCTCCGGCACGGTCGAATTCAAAGATCGCACGTCCTTATGACCAAGTCGATCTTTGGCGACAGGTCATAAGGACTGGATTGGAATAGGCGAATAAAGCATTAGAGCTTACCACTCATGGAATCATCGTACATTTTGCGCATTTCGGCTTCGCCCACAAAGACGGGATTGCCGCCAGCTGTCGGATCTTCAGCAGCCATTTTCGCAAGCTCATCCAAGCGTGTTCCATCGACACCTAATTCTGCAGCCGTGTGAGGGATGCTGAACTCGGTCCGAAGATCGATGATCCAGTTTTGCACATCATCGAAACTATTTCCGATATCAAGCCAACGTGCGAGGCGGGCGAGCTTGTCATCAATGGCGCTGCGATTGTGTTTCAATACATAGGGCATAAATACCGCATTGGTGAGTCCATGATGGGAATTGAAAATGGATCCGACTGGGTGCGATAAAGAATGGATCGCGCCCAAGCCTTTTTGAAAAGCAACGGCACCCATCGCCGCAGCAGACATCATGTGTGCACGTGCGGTGAGATTGCTGCCATCAGCAACGGCAGTTGGTAGCCATTCCTTTACAAGACGAAGGCCTTCAACAGCGATCCCTTCACCCATTGGGTGATAGAACGGCGAACAATAGGCTTCGAGGCAATGCGCCAGTGCATCCATGCCGGTCCAAGCCGTGATGTTCGCTGGTAATCCGGCAATCAGCTCTGGATCGCAAATCACAACGGCAGGCATCAGCTTTGGATGGAAGATGATTTTTTTGGTATGCGTCCGTTCGTCCGTAATAACACCTGCACGACCCACTTCGGAACCCGTGCCGGACGTCGTCGGGACAGCAATAATGGTTGCAATGCCATCTGGGTTTGCTTGTTTCCAGTTACTGCCAATATCTTCGAAGTCCCACATTGGCCGTTCTTGGCCAATCATCAGGGCGATGACTTTGGCGCAATCCATGGCGCTACCACCACCCCATGCAATAATGCCGTCGTGGTTACTAGATTTATAAGCCTCAATACCCGCAGTCACGTTTGCGCTGATCGGGTTTCCCTGAACATCGGAGAATACAGCACCAGAGAGTCCCGCAGCTGTTAGGTTCTCAATCGCCTCAGGGATCATGGGCAGGTTCGCCAAGCCAGGGTCCGTAACAAGTAAGGGTCGTTTCATGCCTTCTGCAGCACAGGCTTTGCCAAGTTCCTTGATACGGCCAACGCCAAATCGAACGTTTGTAGGGTAGCTCCAATTCGCAGATAGCGTTGGTGACTCGTTTGTCATTTATGTTTTCCTTCGTGAGAGACGTTTAAATGATTTCGAAATACCGCTGCATTTCCCAATCGGTAATATGGCGACGGAATTCGCGTTCTTCCCATTCTCGAGATGCCGCGTAATGGTCGACAAAAATGTCACCAAACATATCGCGTGCAACCTTCGATGCTTTTAAGCGGCCCGCAGCTTCATAAAGCGTCGTGGGTAGTGCCAAGCGTTTTGGGAAAGTTTGCTCGTAGGCATTGCCTTCGATTTTAGGTTCAGGTTTTAAGTCAGCCTCCATGCCATGGAGCCCTGATGCAATGGCTGCAGCCAAAGCCAGGTATGGATTACAATCCGCTGCTGCCACTCTGTATTCAACGCGCTGCGATTTTTCTGATCCTTTGATCACACGAAGAGCCGTCGTGCGATTATCGACACCCCACGTTGAGTCCGTTGGTGCCCAGAAACCTGGGATAAGGCGTGTGTAGCTGTTAACCGTCGGTGCAATCATCGACAGAAATTCAGGCATAAGTTTCTGTTGACCCGCAACGAACTGGGTCATTTCTTTGCTCATACCATCAGGGTCTTTTACATCATAAAAGATACCCTTGCCGCCACCGCGAGCCTTTGACTTCTTAGTCAGTGAAATATGGATGTGGCCGGACTGGCCGGGCCAGTCAGGTGACCACTTGGCCATGAACGTTGCCATCAAGCCGTGCTTTTGCGCCATGATCTTTGCGAATGTTTTAAACATTGAGGCTTTGTCCGCAGCGGCTAGGGCTTCATCAACCGTAATCGCCGCTTCTAGAACGCCGGGGCCTGTTTCTTCGTGCAGGCCTTCTAAGGGCATATCCATTTGAATGCAGCCGTCTAGAATATTGCGGTAAATATCGCTGTCGACTGTGTTGCGTAAAACGGAATACCCGAAGTGGCCAGGCTGAATTGGCTTTAAGTTCTGGTAGTTCTTTTCGCGCACGCTATGGGATGTTTCTTCAAACATGAAGAACTCGAATTCAAAGCCAGCTTTAACTTTATAGCCCATTTTGTCAGCGCGATCCAAAACCCGTCTTAGGGTGCCGCGCGGGCAGACTTCTTGATATTTTCCAGAGAACTCGCCTAGAAAGAAAAGCATGTCATCTTCCCATGCGATCTCTCGGCAAGATTCAGGCAGGACGCGAACCTCGGCATCTGGATAGCCCGTATGCCAGCCGGTCACTGAGGCATTGTCGTAAAGCTGATCTTGAGAATCCCAACCAACGACAACATCGCAGAAGCCAAACCCGTTATCGAGTGAGGAAAAGAATTTTTCTTTGCTCATGTATTTGCCGCGCATGATGCCGTCGATGTCAAAGACACCAACTTTCACATAATTTAAGCCACGTTTTTCAACGATGGCTTTTGCGTTGGCTATGGATTTAACATTACGTGGATTCATTATCGGCTCCCCTGATTTATATGTTACTTTAAGGCTGTTATCGGGTCTGCGCCAAGCGTGCGTTTGTGTTTGTTGAAAGTTTTTTGGAAAAATGAGGATTTGCTCCAGCGATGACGGCTGTGATCACGGAAGTACTTAAAAATGGCATTGCAGCCCATCAAGCTGGCGATCTGGATCGTGCTGCTGAATTTTATAACGAAATCCTGGGCGAGGCGCCTGAACACGCCGATGCAACCCACTTGATGGGGCTGGTTCATTTTCAACGGGGTCAAAATGATGTCGCAGCGACGATGATCAGAGCCGCGATCAATCTTGATCCTAAGGTGCCGCTGTATCATGCAAATCTTGGCCGGGTATTCATGGCATCCAGAGATGATGCCGGGGCTTTGGTTGCTTTTCGAGAAGCGGTCCTGTTGGAACCTGAGAATGCGCCCCTTCATGCTGATCTTGCTGGCGCTATGCTGCGATGTGGCGATGCTGAGGAGGCCAGGGTATATGCGAATACGGCTCTCGAATTATTGCCGGATCTTGCCGAAGCTCATCTGAACTTAGGATTGTCGCTTCAGACGTTGTACGGGCCTGCCTTTAACGATGCTGTGCAGGCACTACAAAGGGCCATAGAGCTTAACCCAGTGTTGGCAGGTGCATACTTGGGACTTGGCGTAGCTTTGCATGAGCAGGGTGAACACGAGGCAGCAGAGCGCACCTATGCACATGCACTAAGTCTGGATCCATCATTCATTGAAGCACATTGCAATCTTGGCAATTTAAAGCGCGCTGAGTGTGCTTTTAAAGAGGCCGCGCAACACTATGGCGCTGCGCTCAAGTTGGATAATAACCAAGCTGTCGTTTGGGGAAATCTGGGTGTTGTCCTTCAAGAAGCGGGCGATCTGGATGAGGCCTTGGCTGCATACGGCAGAGCGATCTTGCTCGACCCTGAAAATGCTGAGATGCGTCGGAACCGTGGCATAGCATTATTGGCTGCTGGGCGGTTTGTTGAAGGATGGTCTGATTATGAATATCGACTGGATACAGAAAGATTCCAGATTCTAGCCCGTGAGTGGCCTGTACCGAAATGGAATGGGCGTGATCCCGATGGGTTGCGTATCTTAGTTCATGCCGAGCAAGGCTATGGAGACACACTTCAGTTTTGCAGATACGTGCCCATGCTATCAAAGCTTGGGGCTAGGGTGACGGTTGAATGTGCCGATAGTCTGATGCCTGTAATGCGCTCATTGAATGGGGTTCAAGCTCTGATCACGCCGGGTGATGAATTATCGGACATTGATTGTAATATCTCATTGATGAGCTTGCCCGGTGCGCTGGGCACGACGTTGGAGACGATCCCATGTGATGCGCCGTACCTTACATCGCCTGCGGTAGTTCAAAAGAAATGGGCAGAGATCGCTCAAGACTGGCCAGCGGGTAAAAGGGTTGGTGTCGCGTGGCGTGGTAGCCCTGAGCATCCACGAGATGCACTTCGCTCGCCTGGACTGCAACCGTTTTTAGACCTGATTGAGCAAGATAATATTGTTCTGGTGTCGTTGCAGAAAGATGGCGGGGGGCAAGAACTCGCTGCTCTTGACGATCGCTCGCAGGTCATTGATCCGACACATATGATAAATGATTTTGGCGATACAGCCGCGCTGATTGAAACGTTGGACGTCGTTATATCATGTGATTCGGCACCGTTGCATCTGTCAGGCGCGTTGGGAAAACGGACAATTGCCGTATTACCGCATGTTGCCGAATGGCGATGGGGGCGGGATGGAGATACGACCCCTTGGTATCCATCCATGACACTTGTTCGCCAGCCCAAGGCTGGTGATTGGCATGCTGTATTTGATGTGGTGAAGAAAGCTCTTAGATAAACGCCATCCCCGCTTGCACGGGAATGGCGAGTCACATTGTATCTAATGCGTGATATTTACTGCCAAGGCATTGAGAATGTTTTGACGTTGGTGAAGCTCTTCATCGCTTCGATAACGCCTTCTTTATAGCCAAGGCCGGAATCCTTGATGCCACCAAATGGAGACATCTCGATACGGTAGCCTGGGACTTCCCAAATGTTGACGGTGCCGTGCTGCAGTTCGTTAATGAACCGTGTGATATAATCAAGACGGTTCGTTGCAACACCGGAAGACAAACCAAAGTTCGTTCCATTGGCAACGCGGATCGCATCATCAATGTCTTTAATCCGAATAATTGGAATAGCCGGGCCAAATGTCTCTTCGACAACAAGTTCCATATCAGACTGGACGTGATCAACAACTGTTGGCGGGAATACCGCACCTTCACGGTTATTCCCGTAAAGGAGTGTCGCACCCGCTGCGACAGCATCAACAACGCGACGCTGGAATGTCTTTGCAGCATCTTCGGTAATCACGGTGCCAATATCAGTGTCTGGATCTGTTGGGTTGCCAGCTTTTAGTTTCTTTGCTTTCTCAACGCACAGTGCCGCAAATTCATCAGCAATGCTCTCATGTGCAAGGATACGCTTCACAGCAGTACAACGCTGACCGGAGTTTTTGATTGCACCGGCAACGGCCATCGTTGCTGCGCGTTCGAGGTCAGCGTCTTCCATGATGATGAATGGCGCATTGCCACCCAGTTCTAGAACGGTACGACGGTAACCGGCTTTCTCCGCGATCATTTTGCCAACAGGTACGCCACCTGTGAACGTGATCAGATCGATGTGTGGATCGTTGATCATGGCATCGCCAATCTTGCCCGGCAGTCCCGTGACAACGTTGAACATTTCAGGCGGCAGGCCTGCTTCATAAAGGACGTCTGCCAAAATAAGACATGTCAGTGGTGTGAGTTCTGTTGGCTTGCAAACCATCCGGTTGTTGGTTGCGATAGATGGCGCAATTTTGTGCGCGACCATGTTTAGTGGATGGTTAAACGGCGTGATTGCGCTGATAACACCCAGTAAAGGTTCACGCTGTGTGAAAATCTTACGACGCTGTCCATGTGGTGTCAGGTCACATGAGAATATTTCGCCATCGTCTTTAATGCACAACTGACCAGCAAGATGGAACACATCAAAAGCACGTCCAACTTCATACAGGCTGTCCTTTTTGGAGATACCGCACTCGGCCGTAATCACATCAGAAATTCCATGCTTTCGCTCAACCAGAAGCTCAGCCGTTTTCATCAAGATTTGCTGGCGCTCATAACGTGTCAGGTTTGGTGTGTAGTCCTGTGAGTTTTTGAAAGCAGCCGCGATGTGGCTTGGGTCAGCGCTTGGTACAGTGCCAACCAGACTTCCATCATATGGATTGAATACCTCGACACGCTCATCGGTATCGACTTTTTTACCACCAATGCGCATGGTTTCGTGAATAGGGAAGGTGACTGTGCTTGCGTGTGTATCCATAGAAAGTCTCCGGTCTTAAGCGACGTGATTAAGGGCAATGTTGAAAATGTCAAAGTTCCGAAATTGTCCGCCGGTTGGCAGGTCTTTAACGGGCTTTGTCACAATGAGAGGAACGGTCTGTTCAGACACACCTCCATGGGAGCGCAATGGCTCTTTCAATTGAGAAAGATCATGACGATCAGAACTGGTGCCGATGACTTTGTTTTTCGTCGAAACAACAATCAGGTCGCCAAGGCGATCTTCGGGCAGTTCAAATACACGGCACCCTTCAGCGCGGTCATAGACAGCTTCGATACCTGGCATTGCGCGGAGTTTCGAGGCCACCTCATCGGCATTCGTGTCTTCAGATAGATAGGCTGTTGCGAAAGAACCCAATGCGCCATGATGCACGACATAAGGGTCGGTGATCGGTAAGATCACGCGGCCTTTTTCGGCACCCAGCATGTCGTCCAGAACTTCCTGCAGATAAATGACATCAGGCGCGCCTTCAGCATTGAATTTCGAATTCATGCCGTGGTCAGCAGTCAGCGCGAGCGTCGCACCCATGGCGTCCAACTGCACAAAGTAGCTATCCATCATCGCATAGAACTGATTGGCAACCGGCGTGCCGGGTGCGTGCTTGTGCTGGATGTAATCCGTTGTTGAGAGATACATGATGTCTGGGCGCATGCTGTCCATCAGCTTGACGCCGGCATCAAAAATAAACTCGCTAAGTTCAGCAGAATACACAGAAGGAATTTCGCGTCCAACCATGGCTTGCGCGTTCTCGATGCCATTACCAGCAAGTGACGTTTGGTCAGCTTTTTCGGATGAGAAGCAAACCGCACGACCGCTAGAGCAATCCAGGCCATGACCCAGTAGGCTGCGGAGCTTGTCCTTTGCCGTGACGATAGCGATTTTAGCACCTTGGTCATGGAACGCCTTGAAGATGGTATCAACCCGCAAGAACTTTGGGTCATTCATCATGACTTCGTTGCCGCTGTCTGGGTCTAAAAAGAAGTTTCCAGAAATACCGTGAACAGCCGGTGGACGTCCGGTCACGATAGATAGGTTGTTTGGATTGGTGAAGCTGGGAACAACGCAATGGGCGCGAAGGTCTGCACCACCTTGGATCGCCTTTGCCAAAAATGGCATGTGACCGCCAGCGATCGCTTGTTCGATATAGTCTGGCTCAGAACCGTCGATACATACAATAACAGCGGGCGCCGTTGGCCAATTGTATGTGCGGTCATTAACGGAAACAGTATTAGGATGGGTGCTCATGTTGATAATATTCCTTATTAGATAGCTTTTGGCTGGGCGCCGCGAACGTTCATTTCTTTGAGGACTGATTTGATGACATCAAGGACGCCATGCATGTGCTCTTTACCCAAGTCACCGATACAGCCGATGCGGAAGGACGGCGCGACAGTGAGTTTACCTGGGTAAATGATATAACCTTGATCTTTGAGGCGTTCATAAAACACATCAAAATCAAAATTTGGATCAGTAGGCATCTCAAACGTAATAATGATCGGTGCTTGTAGGTTATGAGAGAGAAGGGTCTTGAAGCCGAGCTCTTTCATACCTGCAATGAGAATTTGGGCGTTTTCGCTATAACGTTTGAAGCGGCCTTCGACGCCGCCGGCAGCAAAGAACTGCTCAATAGCGGAATCAAACGCGACGATCACATGGGTTGGGGGGGTGAAGCGCCATTGCGCATTCTTTTCCATGGCCACCCACTGGTCATAAAGATCAAGGCTCAATGCGTGGGCATTGCCAGAACATTCCTCAAGGACGGACTTGCGGATTAATGAAAACCCCATGCCAGGCACACCTTCAAGGCACTTGTTGGAAGAGGCCATGACGGCATCAAAATGTACTTTGCTTGCATCCAATTCGATGGCGCCAAATGCACTCATCGCATCGATGATTAGGCTGCGTTTATGCTGCTTACAAACGTCGGCAATCGCTTCGATTGGATTGAGGATGCCGGATGTTGTTTCGCAGTGGACGGCGAGGACATGCGTGATGTCACTATCACCTTCCAGAAGTGTACTGATGTCATCTGGATCAGGTGGTGTGTCCTCTGCCGTTTCATAACTTACAGACGCGCGCCCAGCGTAATCGAGGATTTTGACCATACGTTGACCGTATGCCCCATTGATAAGCACAAGTGCCTTGCCGTCCTTTGGAATAAGCGTGCCGAGGGTCGCTTCTACAGCGAACGTGCCACTACCTTGAACTGGTACACACACGTGTGTGTATGCGGCATTGGCAATTTTCAACAGGTTCTCTCGGACACGGGCATTCGTTGCAATGAATGTTGCATCGCGTGATCCCCAGTCATGCAGCATGGCTTCTTTTGTGGCTGCGCTTGTTGTTAAAGGGCCGGGGGTGAGTAGCCATGGGTCTTGTGAAGGTGTGCTCATAGGATTTCTATACCTCTTGTTAACGTTTTGACAATATCGGTCAAATACGGGCAAAAGACCACAAAATAATCCAAATCTTGTGGATTTTTTATCGCTGACGCCACGCTTGGGTGCGTTGGGTGAGGCCTCGCGTCAATACCATATGGATCAGCCGTACAGTTGCGGCTGTCATGACGATCATCATGCCCATAGCTGCTGCAGGGGACTGGTCTCCGGCATCATCCATGTTGAGGACGGCGACAGACGCCAAGGTCGTGTCTGATGAATACAGGAAGACAACTGCGGAGACAGTCGTCATTGCGTTCACAAACAAATACATCGAAACATCAAGAATTGCGGGCGTACACACAGGTACAGTGACACGCCAGAAGGTCTTGTAGAATGGTGCTTTGAGTGACTGAGATACAGCCTCAAACTCAGGATCCATTTGCTTCAACGCAGTGACCGATGATAAATGCGCGACTGTATAGAAGTGGGTGATGGTGCAAATCACCAATATCGGCATCGAATGATATAAGAAGTCCAACGGGTTATCCGGATGATTAAAAAAGAACACATAGGCAAGGCCTAAAACCAGTCCAGGAACCGCCATTGGGACCATGCATAAAGCCTGCATCATTGAGCGGCCTTTATGAAAGCCACGGCTTTTTTCAACCAAATATGCGCCCGAGAAGATAACGATCGTGCCGAAAATCGCTGTATAGGTCGCCAACTCAATAGAGTTGAAATAGGACGACCAACCGCCACCATCCATGAGGTCAAAGTTATAGTGTTTCAGTGTCAGCGTCAGGTTGTAAGGCCAGAATGTGACCAGAGAAGAATACGCTGCCATCGCCAATACAGAGGTAATAATGAGAGCAATCAGTGCGCAGAACGCAAACATCACCATATCGAATGTAAACGAAGGTTTTGGCTCAAACGGCACAGCCCGAGCTGAAAGCAGTGCAACCTGCTTTCGTTGCACAAGACGGTCGGCGATAAAGGCGAACGCTGCTGGCAGCAACAATGCCATCGCAACAACCGCGCCCATTTGAAAGTCGTGACGTCCAACCACTTGTTTGTAGACGTCAGTCGCGAGCACGTTGTACTGGCCACCGACAACTTTAGGGACACCAAAGTCTGTAATCACCAATGTGAATGCAACAAAAAATGCTGATACAAGGCCGTATCGCATGCTGGGCAAGGTCACGGTAAAAAAGGTTCTGATCTTGCTGGCGCCTAAAACTTCGGATGCCTCATATAGTCTGGCGTCACTCAGGGACATGCTAATCAGTAAGATTGTCATCACATGGGGAAAGACAAAGAAGACCTCGCCCATGACAATACCGATGGGACCATATAGCTCGTAACCAAACAGCCATTCCTTAATGACGCCTTGATTGCCAAAGAAGAAAACCAGGGCGATCGCAGGTAAAAGCGACGGCATCAAAAGCGGGATAAGCGCGACGCCCTTGAAGATTTTTTTGAAGGGCATGCAGGACCGGGTCAGCGCATACGAATATATAAATGCGATAAACAGAACAATAACCGTGGCGACAAATGTGACCTTGAAGCTGTTCCCAATCGACCATGTTAAGGCTGGTGTCGACAGGTATGTGATATAATTGGTCAGACCAATATACATGCCGTCCGGATCTTGAAAGCTCTTGGACAAAATTGCGTATAAAGGTAATGCAATGGCCAGCAGCAAGTATGCCGCGATCGCCAGCATCATGGCGCGCATAATCCAATCGTCGGTACTGGTCTTGGGCTTAATAGCTTTACCCATAATGATAGCGGCGTCGCTCATATTTGTCCCTTAGCTTACGGATGGGTATACGTTCATGTGATCTGCTGGTAGAGCAACTTTGAGCATAGCGCCCAAGCTCAGATCCATTTCACGCGCACGCGCAACAGAAACATCTACGGTGAAATCAGTGCCATCACCTGCGATAGGCTTCATATGCACACGATGGAAAGAGCCTAAAAATTCAACGTGATCAATGGCGCTTTCAACTTTGTTGTCGGCGTCATCTGCACGACTGCCGGTCAACACATCTTCGGGACGGATGCAAAGCAAGACTTCGCTGCCGTTTGAAAGATCTTTCGATGTGCCTGTCACAGTAATTGTCATGCCACCGACCTGTACCTGACCGTTATTCGTGAGCGTCCCTTTGATGAAGTTCGTCGTACCAATGAAATCGGCAACAAATGGGGATGCTGGCTCGCGGTAAATTTCAAACGGTGTGCCGACTTGCTCGATAACACCGTTGTTCATCACGACGATTCGATCAGCCATGGTCAGGGCTTCTTCTTGATCGTGCGTCACCATAACAGTGGTGATGCCGAGCTTGCTCTGTAGTTCTTTGATCTCGTGACGCAAGTGAGCACGCACTTTCGCGTCTAAAGCGGATAGAGGCTCATCTAAAAGCAATAGTCCTGGCTCTGTTGCCAAAGCCCGTGCCAGGGCAACGCGCTGTTGTTGACCACCCGATAGTTGGGCTGGGTGCTTGTCGCCTTGTTCCGGCATGCCGACAAGTTCAAGAAGCTCATCAACGCGCTTGGCAATATATGCCTTATCTTTCTTCATATTCTCGAGACCGTACGCAACGTTCTTGAGAATCGTTAAGTTCGGAAACAAAGCATAGGATTGAAAGACAATTCCGAAATCGCGCTCAGAAGGGGGTAGGGCAGATATATCTTTACCCTTCTGATGAATTTCACCCGCTGTTTGAATATCCAGGCCAGCTATGGCGCGGAGCAAAGTCGTTTTGCCGCAGCCAGATGGGCCTAAGAAACATATGAATTCTTTCTCAAACACCTCAAGCGAGATATCGCGAAGTGCAGTGAAGTTACCAAAATTTTTGGTGAGATTTGAAATCTTTAAATAGGGATCGCTGGTTTCCGCGGACATTGTGCGGGCATCCTCGTAAAGCATTGTGGGATTTTTAAAAGGTAACCCCCCAGCCACAATCGTGACCAGGGGACACCAACTTCAAACAGCGAGTAACTTAGCCTTTTGGATCAGACTTGCTGTCATAACGCTTACGCCATTCGTCAAGAATACGAATGCGGTTAGACGCTGCCCAGGCAAAGTCGTTCTGGATCATTTTGCCTTCGATACCAGCAGGGAAGTTCTCAACTGGCTTTGACTTACCCTTCATGGAAACAACGGCATATGACTCGTTGTACATCGCCATTGCTTTCTCGGTGACTGACCAATCAGCAAGCTTCTTTGCAGCAGCAAGATTCTTGGTGTTGTGGACGATGGCAAATGCCTCTAGGTCCCAACCTACGCCAGGAGATGGTGCGATAACTTCAAGCGGTGCACCTTCTGATTTTGATTTTGCACCACGATAAGCAAATGATACACCAATGGCTGTTTCGCCACGTGCAGCAAGCTTGCATGGTGCTGAGCCTGAATGCGTGTAGCGTGCAATGTTCTCATGCAAGCCATCCATGTATGTCCATGCAGCTTCTTCGCCCATCATCTGCATCCAGCTGGATACGTCGAGGAAGCCTGTACCTGATGAGTTCGGGTTCGGCATGATGACGTGGCCCTTGTAAACCGGCTTTGTCAGGTCTTGCCAATCTGTTGGGATCGGCAGGTTGTGCTTGGCGCCTTCAACAGTGTTGAAGCAAACAGACGCAATCCATGCGCGCTGACCAACCCACTGAGGTGCTTTGTTAACCTGGTCGTAGAACTTTGGCTCAAGCTTATCTAAGCCAGCAGGTGCATAACCCTGGAAGTAACCTTCGTTACCAAGCAACATCAAACTCGTTGCAGCCAAACCCCAAACCACATCGGCCTTAGGGTTGTTTTTCTCAGCCATCAACTTTGATGTGACAATACCAGTGGAATCACGGATCCAGTTGATCGTGATACCTGGGTTGTCTGATTCGAAAGCTTTTTTGAAGCCTGCAAGTTCATCAGCTTCGACAGCTGTATAAACGGTGAGCTCTGCAGCGCTTGCGGAAGATGCCGCAAACAAGCCAATCGCTGCTACGCTCATTGAAATCCCTTTAAGGAATTTTGTTAGATTAGTGTTCATTATCTTTCTCCTAGCTCCCTGATTAATAGTCTAGTGTGTAAATAAAACAGTCAGAAAACAACCATTGTCAACAAAATCGGTCAAAGTATTGAATCGCGGTTACTTAGATAAACGTGCGATCATCCTATATGATTAAGGTGATTTGTGTCTTCTTCAGTCATTGCTATGAAGACTAACCAATGATTGTCCACGGGGGTAGGATAAATTAAGCCTTTCTTAAAAAAATCATACACAGAGAACTTATGGCCTGTTTGACGATCATTTATAACCACGTCACATTCCATAGTATCTTGGGTTGAATTTGTAGTAGGTCGTCGCATGCTCGCAGAAGAACGCCGCAGTAAAATTCTTGAAGTTGTGAATGCGCGAGGATCCGTCTCAGTCAACGATCTACACCGTAGTCTTGATGTTTCCCAGGAAACTATTCGGCGCGATATCACCAAATTATCAAGTGATGGGCGGTTGCGAAAAACCCATGGCGGGGCGCTCGCCCTTGATCATGCAGAGCCCGTTTTTGATGAACGCATGGCGGTCAATATTGAGGGTAAACGAGCCATCGGGAAGATTGCTGCTGATATGGTGTCGGACGATTGTTCGGTATTAATTGATTCCGGTACGACAACATTATGCCTTGCTGAATTCCTTATCGAACGGCGCAAGTTGACGATTTACACCAATGATATGCATATCGCTCAGCGCCTGAGCGGGCGTAACGAGAACCGTGTCCTTTTGACGGGAGGCGAAGTTCTTGCCAGCGAAGGCGCGCTTTTAGGCCGTGATGCGACGGCAATGCTGTCCAATTATTATCCAGATTTCGCGTTTGTCGGTGCCACGGCGATGGCGTCAAATCCATGGTTAATGGACTACACGCGCGAGGCCGCTGAACTCAGAACCCAGATGCTTTCACAGGCGCGGACCAAGGTTCTCCTCGCTGATCACTCAAAGTTCGAGCGCACAGCGCCAGTCCAAGTCAGCGGTCTTGAGACCTTAGACATCATTATTACGGATATTCCGCTGTCCGAAAAAATGCAGGCAGGACTTTCGAAACTGCCGGCAGAAATCAGAGTCGCTTCTGAAGAGATATAATCGGCTTAATTGATGAGCTCTGCTTTCGCGTCAATCATCTGACCATGCAACGTGCAATCAGACGCGGCCAAATTAACGAACTCATGTGCGATGCTGTCTGCGGTTTTCAGCGTTTCAGGATCTTCACCAGGCATTGCTGATGCGCGCATACCCGTCCGCGTTGGTCCAGGATTGATAATATTGACGCGGATATTGGTTTTCTCGGTTTCTTGAGCATAGACGTTGGCCATCATATCAAGAGCTGCTTTTGAGATCGCATAAGCGCCCCAGAAGGCACGAGGCTCGTGACCAACGGTCGAGGTGACATAAATCGCTCGACCGCTATCTGAAGCACGAAGTAACGGGTCCATGGACCGCGTTAACCGCCAGCACGCAGTTACATTAACAGCTATAACATCATCCCAAACTTTAGGCTTAAGGTGATGAAGAGGGGTGAGCACGCCAAGTAACCCGGCGTTTGCGACCATCACATCAAGGCTACCAAAGCGCTCATACATGGTCGCACCGACTTTATCGATGGCATCGAAATCTCGGAGATCAAGAGGGATCAAGGTCGACTCGATACCCGTCTCGCTACGAATTTCATCATCCAGTTCTTCAAGCGCAGCCTGTGTGCGAGCAATCAGTATTGGGTGTGCACCTTCTTGTGCAAATCGTTTTGCCACAGCGCGGCCAATGCCTCGGGATGCGCCGGTGATCAGGGCAATGCGGCCCTCTAGGCGTTTTTCCATAGATACCACCTGAATTAATCGCGCTCTGTAAGCAGCGATAGTTGCTTTGGTGCGCCGCCACCGTCGCGATCAACGAGGGGGATCGGATATTCACCGGTAAAGCAGGCATCGCAATACTGCGGTGCGTCACTATCGCGTTTGGCTTCACCAACAGCGCGGTAAAGGCCATCAATTGAGATAAATGCCAAACTATCGACACCAATAATGTCTGCCATTTGCTGCACGCTATGCTGAGACGCCATCAGTTGTTCGCGCTCAGGCGTATCGATACCATAAAAACATGAGTACGTTGTTGGCGGTGACGAAATGCGCATGTGAACTTCGGTTGCACCTGCGGCACGCACCATCTCGACGATCTTTGTCGAGGTTGTGCCGCGGACAATACTATCATCCACCAGAACGACGCGCTTGCCCTTGAGGGCACCTAAGTTCGCATTGTGCTTAAGACGAACACCCAAGTTCCGGATTTGAGCTGTTGGCTCAATAAAGGTTCGTCCAACATAGTGATTTCTGATGATGCCAAGTTCGAACGGAAGCCCGGCTTCTTGTGCATATCCAAGTGCCGCAGGAACGCCACTATCTGGAACAGGTACAATCACATCTGCTTCAACGTGGCTTTCTTTGGCTAATTCCTCGCCGATACTTTTGCGAATAGCATAGACATGTTTGCCTTCAAGGTGGCTGTCGGGGCGGGCAAAGTAGATGTATTCAAAAATACAGAACCGGTTTGGTTTCTTTGAAAATGGCTTGATGGAATGCAAACCGTTCTCGTCGATGATCACAATTTCGCCGGGATCGATATCTCGAACAAACTTGGCACCGATAATATCGAGAGCACAGGTTTCAGACGTCAAGATATAAGCTTCGCCAAGACGGCCAAGAACCAACGGGCGGACACCATAAGGGTCGCGCACGCCGATAAGCTTTTTGCTGGTCATCGCAACCAACGAGTAAGCGCCTTCGAGCTGTGAAATCGCATCCGTCAGGCGGTCGACAACACGGCCATACTCGCTCCGGGCGATCAAATGGATAATGGTTTCGGTATCGCTGGTGGATTGAAAAATACAACCCCGGTCAATCAAAGCCCGCCGGATAGCGTATGAATTTGTAATATTGCCATTATGAGCAACAGCCAGACCACCAAATTTGAACTCGGCGAAAAGCGGCTGAACGTTCCGAATATTTGTATCGCCAGTGGTTGAGTACCTAACATGGCCAATCGACATGTGGCCGGGCAACTGATCGATGACATCCTGTGAGGAGAAGTTGTCCCCAACCAAGCCGAGTGCGCGGTGGCTGTTAAACTGTTCGCCATCATAGGACACAATACCAACGGCTTCTTGCCCGCGGTGCTGTAAGGCATGTAGCCCCAGCGCGGTATGGGCCGCCGCATCAATATGGCCAAAGGTTCCGTACAATCCACACTCGTCATGTGGATGGTCGTCGTCGAAGAAGTCTGCTGCGGGATCATTCATGGCGGGTATCCTAGCGTTTTCGTTCACTGATTGGAACCTGTACCGTCAATCAATCGTTCTAGATTTTTACGTTGATCGGCATTGTATCCGTCTTTGATTCTAGTTTCGTCTTGCTTTGGCACGGGTGACATCAAACTTTTCACGTCGATATCTTTGCCAATGTCGCTCGTCGTCTTTCCGGAGATGTGGTCCGGTACGAGCGTCTTAAGTAATGCGGCGGCCGGTTTAATCAACTGAATTGATCGTGATTCACGCACCATGGCCGGATATTCTTCTTCTGGGATGATGATCTGTAGGCCTATATAGGCGACACACACCAGAACTGCACCTCTGACGAGTCCAAACAGGAACCCGAGTGACCGGTCCAAGACGTTCAAGGCACTCGCCTTTACGCTCTTGGCGACGGCGCGTGTTATCAGCGATAGGAACACCAGCGTGACGATAAAGATCACGGTACCTGCTGTGAGATCAGCGGCTAAGTCTAAAGAGATGTACTTCCGGGCAAATGGCTTTGCATAAGGGAAGCCATAGAATGTCGCAAATATTGCGCCAATCCATCCGCCAACGGATAGAACTTCATGCACAAACCCACACGCGTAAGCAAGAACAGCAGAAATCAATAAAATAAGCAGGACGCCGATATCAACAACATTGATGGGGAGATCGCTGAGCGCGTCCATTTGCTTTCCTTAAGCCAACGATTTGTGGGTTCGGGCTTTGGGCAGAATTGCGTCGGGGAGTTCTCTTAGATGGGCAACTTCTGTTACATCTATTCCATGTTCAGAAAGGCTTGCTCCTTTTGCGCTGCGATTGCGCGGGACAATGGCGCGGGTAAAGCCGAGCTTAGCAGCTTCCTTCAGTCGCGCATCAACGCGAGATACAGGGCGAATTTCACCCGACAGGCCAATTTCTCCAAACACGACAGTAGCCCCTTCGATAGCTTCGCCCGTTTCAGACGAGAGCAATGCCGCAGCCACGGCAAGATCGGCGGCAGGCTCAGAGATTTTGAGGCCGCCAGCCACGTTGAGGTACACATCTAGTGGCCCTAATGCAAGCCCGCAGCGCGTATCGAGAACAGCCATCACCATGGCTAAACGGCCACTATCCCAGCCAATCACAGCGCGGCGCGGTGCGGCTAAGGCGCTTGGGGCTACAAGTGCTTGAATTTCAACAAGGACAGGGCGGGTTCCTTCAATGCCTGCAAATACGGCGGCACCTGAAACATCGCCATCACGGTCACCTAAAAATAGGGCTGATGGGTTATCAACTTCTACCAACCCAGCATCAGACATTTCGAAAACGCCGATTTCGTCGGCGGGGCCAAAGCGGTTTTTGACCGAGCGCAAGATACGGAACTGGTGGGAGCGTTCACCTTCAAAGTGAAGCACGGTATCAACCATATGTTCAAGAACGCGCGGGCCCGCGATAGTTCCTTCTTTGGTGACGTGGCCAACCAATAACAATGCAAAGCCCCGGCGCTTTGCGAGCCGGATCAGTTCCTGTGCGGATGCGCGAACTTGAGACACAGTGCCCGGCGCGCTTTCAAGATTATCCAGGTACATGGTCTGAATAGAATCAATGACCACCACGTCGACCATATTCGGCGTGTCCAGGGTCGCGATTATGTCTCTGACGTTGGTTGCCGCTGCGAGGGATACAGGGGCTTTATCAAGCCCTAAACGTCGTGCGCGCAAGCGTAATTGCGCAATAGCTTCCTCGCCCGAGATATAGACCGTCTTGCTGCCGTTCGCGAGACTTGCAGTCACTTGCATCAAAAGCGTTGATTTCCCGATGCCGGGATCACCGCCGACAAGCACAGCCGAGCCAGGGACAAGGCCGCCCCCGACCACACGGTCAAATTCTGGCATATTGGCAACACGGCGAGGGGGATCTTTCTCAACCCCTTCAAGGCCAACAAAATTGATCTTTTTGCCACGCTTCGAGCCAAGACCTTTAGGGGCTGACTCAGCACCGGCTTCTTCGCCCAGGCTGTTCCAAGCACCGCACGCGTCACAACGTCCCATCCATTTCGAATGAATTGCGCCACAATCTTGGCAAACATAACTTGATTTCGCTTTGGCCAAGCGCTGCTCCCTTATCGGCTGAGGGATTAGAGGATTAAGCCAATCTGCGCGGGCTCGCAAGTAAGCTCGATTATTGTGAGTTGATTGTTTAATGTTGATGCAGATTATATGTAAGGAAATGACGCATTTATAAACTCTTTTGGTCGCCAAGGACTGTTGCATTCGCTCCAGACGCCGTGCTCAGCTTGGTCCAAGTCGACTTTCAACGTCAGCGCGTGAATCAAGATCAGAAGCGTAATGCTGATCCAGAATTCCAAAAGGTCTCTCCAATGAACCAAATTCCGGCGATCATCATGCCGGACGGGACGGTGCTATGCGAATCGGTAGCGATATCGTTGACGCTTGCTGAACGCCATCCGGATACAGGCCTGCTGCCACCAGAAGCCAGCTTAGAAAGCGCTTACGTCTATCGTTGGCTGATGCATATGATGTGCAATTTACACGAGGTGGACCTCCGCCATACATATACGGATCGTTACACCTCTGATCCAAATGGCATTCCTGGTGTCCAGGAAGCTGCAGCCAAGCGGTGGGAAAAAGCCTTTGATGTTATCGAAGCGGAACTTGGCGATGGGCCCTGGTTTATGGGGGCGCAATTTACATTGCTGGATATCTATCTGGCGGCATCGGTGTGCTGGCATTTCGATACGCCGTGGCTCTTGGCGCGTGTGCCGAAAATTCGTACTGTTTGTGCGAATACACGGCGCGTAGATGCATTGATCCCAGTGTTCGAAATGTATCAGTTAAATGAGCTGGACGGCTCGGTTTAAGCTTAAAAACGCTTAACGGCGGGCGACCATTTTGATCGGGCCTTCGGTGCGACCGTGTATAAACTGATCCACATATTCGTTGTCCGAATGATCAATGGCGTCGGTTGGCCCTGCCCAGATAATCCGACCATCATACAACATGGCAATCCGGTCACCGATCTTTCGGGCTGATTTCATATCGTGGGTAATAGTGACAGCCGTGGCGCCAATCGTTTGATTGACGTGAACGATTAAGTTATTGATGACGTCGGCCATAATGGGATCAAGTCCGGTGGTCGGCTCATCAAAGAATATGATCTCAGGATTGCTGGCAATCGCGCGTGCCAGGCCTACGCGTTTCTGCATGCCGCTAGATAGCTCAGACGGTGAGAGATCAAGAACGTCCGTCGACAATCCAACAAGCTTGAGTTTCTCAACAGCGATATCGCGGGCATCGTGACGCGAGCATTGATTGCGGGCAATTAAGCCAAACGCGACGTTTCCCCATATGGGCAATGAGTCAAAGAGGGCGGCAGCTTGAAATAACATGCCAACCTGCTGGTTGATATCTTCACGCTCACTCGCGGACATGTTGTTAACGTCTTTACCGTCAATAGTGATCGATCCGCTGTCAGGCTTTAGCAAACCCAGCATGCACTTAATGGTGACGGATTTGCCGGTGCCTGAGCCGCCAATGATGACAACGCTTTCGCCCTTGCCGATTTCAAGATCGACATGGTCCAGAACGACCTTCTTGCCGCCTGCAAATGTTTTGCGGACGCCGGAAAGGTTGATTTTGGCGGCGTTATCCTGCGACATCTTTGGTAAAGAAAAAGAGGGTGAGGATATAGTTTACACAGAGGATCAGGATCGAAGCGGATACCACCGCATTGGTCGTTGCCTTGCCGACGCCTTGCGCACCACCGCCGGAATGATAACCGTGATAGCACCCCATAAGCGTCGTGATGAAGCCAAAGGCAGACGCCTTTACGAGACCGGAGACAATGTCGAGTGTTGTCAGGATCTCCCAGGTGTTCTGTAAATAGTTTGATGGGTTGAAGCCCAATTTATAGACCGCAACCAGATAGCCACCAAATATGCCAATGACGTCAGCGATAAAGACGACGAACGGGAGCATCAATGTGCCTGCGATCAGGCGTGGTGCGACGAGATACTTCATCGGGTTGGTGGATAGTGTCGTTAAGGCATCAACTTGTTCTGTGACACGCATGGTGCCGATCTCGGCGGCCATCGCAGCGCCAATTCGTCCCGCAATCATCAAGCCCGCCAGCACAGGTCCCAATTCTCGGGTGATCGACAGTGCCACAACGCTGGCAATAGCACCTTCAGCGGAAAATCGGGCAAAGCCGGTATAACTTTGTAAGGCGAGAACCATGCCTGCGAAAATTGCCGTCAATCCAACGACGGGTAACGTCAGGAAGCCAATCTCGATGATCTGGCGTAACAGCTGACGGCCATAGAACGGCGGACGCACACAATGTGACAGGCCATCGACAGTAAACATTACCAGACGACCTGTGGTTTCCAGGAATGAGAGGAAAGCACTTCCTATTGGGCGTAACGGATTGATCATGCACCAGTCCCTTTATACGTGCGGGCATAACGTTGCCCGAGACCGGTTAATACTTCATAGGGAATGGTCTGCCAATCCCGCGCGAGATCATCGGGTGTTCGATGCTTGCCCATGAACTCCGCAATCGCACCTGGTTTTGCCAAATACGCGGGAACATCGGTCACATCCAGCGTAATTAAATCCATAGATACGCGCCCTGCAATGGGGGCTGGGTGGCCTTCAATATGGGCCATGCCAACGCTTGATCCGGCGCGCAGGAAACCATCAGCATATCCGATTGGAACCGTCGCGATCCGGCTGGGTCGCTCAACGATATGGCTGGCGCCGTAGCCGACCTTTTCAGGGGGCGCGACATCACGGACTTGAAGGATACGCGCATCCATCGTGACGGGATTGCGCATGGGATTCTCTGTGTAGGGTGTGGGGTTGCCGCCATAAAGTGCGATGCCCGGTCGTGCGAGTTCAAAATGATAATCTGCACCTAAGAAAATACCTGATGAATTCGCAAACGATCCTGTTCCGCGCCCAAGACGATCGAAAGTACTTTTGAAAAGTGTGCGTTGATTGGCGCTTTGATCGCTGTCGATATCGTCCGCAGACGCAAGATGGCTCATCACCAAACCAACATCGATTCCATCCAACAACGTATCAGGATCATCGAGCAAGCGTGTCGTTTCGGTTAAGTCTAAACCAAGCCGACACATTCCGGTATCCAGGTGAACATCAGCCTTGAGGCTTTGGTTGCGCGCTTTGGCCGCGGCTTGCCACAAGGCGATATCGCCCAAGGAATTCAGGACGGGCCTCAGGCCTGCACCCAGATAATCATCCACGGCATTTGGCAAAGGGCCGTTCAGCACATGGATAATGGCATCTGGCAGTTCATCACGAACGACGACACCTTCATGCGGATGGGCAACAAAAAAGTCACGACAGCCAGCGGCCCAAAGGGCACGGACAACGTACCTGGAACCAAGGCCATACCCATCGGCTTTGACAGCGGCACCGGCTTTGGTCTTGCCGAGCGTATCTTGCAAAAGGCGATAGTTATCCCTGACGACGTCTAAGTCGATGGTCAGGCGTGTCGCATAAAGATCATTCGAGATCGTCATGTGCTACACTATCAATACTCGTCGTGATGTGGGTCAAGGTTTCCAAAGCGCGTGAACTGGCCAACGAAGGCAAGTTTCACGGATCCGACAGGACCATGACGTTGCTTGGCAACAATCACTTCGGCCTTGCCTCGCGCGTATTCAATGCGTTCTTCCCATCCAGATTGACGCAGTGCGAACTTGTCAGGGCTTTCGTCAGGCCTTTGCATAGGCTCTGCTTTTTCCAGGTAATATTCGTCACGATAGATGAACATAACCACGTCTGCGTCCTGCTCGATCGATCCCGATTCGCGCAAGTCAGCCAATTGTGGACGTTTGTCTTCGCGGTTTTCAACCTGACGTGAAAGCTGTGAAAGCGCCAACACCGGCACCTCGAGTTCCTTCGCCAAAGTCTTGAGACCACGCGTGATCTCCGAAACTTCCTGTACACGTCCGTCTGATCTTGATTTCGCACTACCGGAAATAAGCTGTAGATAGTCGACGACGATCATGCCGAGGTTGCTTTGTCGCTTGAGGCGGCGTGCGCGGGTTCTAAGCGCACTCACCGTCAACGCGGGCGTGTCGTCAATAAAGATTGGGACTTCATGCAACGCATTGGATGCCTGAGCCAAGCGCGAGAATTCTTCGTTGCTCAATTCGCCTTTACGCATGCGATCTGATGGCACGTTTGATTGTTCAGACAAAATACGTGAAGCAAGCTGTTCTGCGGACATCTCCAGCGAGAAGAAACCGACAACCGCGCCTTCGTTGCCTTTGGTATCGGCAAAGTTCTTCGCAGCGTTATAGGCAATGTTGGTGGCGAGGGCGGTCTTACCCATTGCAGGTCGTCCAGCCAGGATCAAAAGGTCCGAGCGGTGTAGGCCTCCCAAGAGCTTATCAAGCTCTGTCATATCTGTACCAACACCGGACAGGCCACCTTGGCGTGCGTGCGCCGCATCGGCAACTTTGATCGCTTCCATGACAGAGGTTTTGAAAGGCTGGAACCCGCCTTCAAAATCACCGTTGGTCGCAAGATCATAGAGCGCTTGTTCAGCACCTTCGATCTGGGATGTTGCTTCGAGATCAATATCGTTGTCGTACGCGTCGTTAACGACCTGTTCACCCAAGGTGATCAATTCACGGCGAAGATGCATATCATAAATGATACGGCCGTATTCGCGGGCGTTGATGACGTTGATCGCACTGGCGGCCAATTGCGCCAAGTACTGGGCGCCGCCGATATCTTCCAGGGAATTATCAGCTTCGAAATAGGGGCGTAACGTTGTTGGGTCAGCAATCTGTCCGCGATCAATGAGCTTCATCATCGCTTCATAAATACGCGCGTGAGCTGTCAGGGCGAAGTGTTCGGCGAAAAGGAATTCGGCGACGTTTTCCAATGCACGGTTATCAACAAATATCGCACCTAGGAGGCCTCGCTCGGCCTCGATGTTGCGGGGTAATTGCCGAAACGTTGGCGAAACTTCGCCGTACGCATCTTCGTCGGAATTAAAGTCCAGATCATCTATTGCTGTGTTTGTTACCATGGATCGGATAATACGCTGGATCGTAATTTCTAGCTCATGTGGAATATGGGGATAACGTGGACAACTTTTAAATAAGCCCTGTTGACTCTAGTTCCCGATCGTTTTTCACCCATGTAAATGCCAAAAGAAAAGGGTGCGCACCGAAATGCACACCCTTAATCTTTTATTGCCGGAAAACTTTAGAAGTTGGCTATTCTTTAGCTTCTTCTTCGGCAGCAGCAGCTTTCGCAGCTTCAGCAGCTGCAATCGATGCAGCATGTGACTCCGCAGTTGCAATGGCTTCTGCTTCAGCATCGGCAACGGCAACGATTTCTGCTTCGGCGTCAGCAACCGCATCTTCAGCAGCACCGTCTTCGAAGACGGCTTCTGCTTGTTCAGCAATAGCAGTCGCAGCTTCAGCAGCGGCAATCGCCTCTGCCTGCAATTCTGCTTGCTCCTGCTGAGCCAATGAAAGAACGGCACCGCCGGTTTTCTCTTGAGTATCAGCTTCGTCCTGAGAACGCGCGATGTTCACGTTAACGATGACAAATACTTCAGCATGTAACTCAACATGGATCTCGTGAATACCAATCGTCTTGATTGGCTTGTTCAAGATCACCTGACCACGACGAATAGTTACGCCACTTGCAGTGACTGCATCAGCGATATCACGGCCAGAAACAGAACCATAAAGCTGGCCAGCATCACCGGCTTGACGAATAAGAACGACTTTAATGTCCTCCATTTTCGCTGCAACCGCTTCGGCTTCGCCTTTGCGCTTCAGGTTTTCGGCTTCGAGCTGCGCACGCTGCGTCTCGAATTGAGCCTTATTGCCATCGGTAGCACGCAGGGCTTTACCGGTTGGAAGTAGAAAGTTACGCGCAAAACCTGTCTTTACGGAGACGACGTCTCCCATTTGTCCAAGTTTCTCAATACGCTCTAATAGAATGACGTCCATCACTCTTTCTCCTGGTCATTGATTAGCCGCATTCTTTTGCGCAAGCCAATCCATTGTTCAACAACACCAGCGCAAGCAACTGCAAATGCAGCCCACCATAGCACTAGAAGAAGTATATAAAACGAGATGATCATAAGGGTGCCGAAGGACGATCTGCGGACATATGTATGTACCACAGCAAGACCTAATAAGAAGAACGGCACTATTGCAACAATCACTAAGTTACGCCCGAGGTAGCCCCAGTCTCCTGGACCCGCCAAGGCGAAAACGCCAACGCCTACTAAAACCCATGAGCACCAATCAGGCAGCGATATATTCACATAAGTGATACGAGGACGTAGGTTGCGGTCAGATTTAACCAACGCGCTTTGTCCAAGTGCTGCATTAATAAGATGCATGACAATCCAACTTGCCACGGCCATGCCGGGAAAGAAGGGTGCCAAACTCGTGGTCAGAGTATCACGTGAATCCGAAGGAATTTGAGATCCTGCGCTATCAAGTGCACTACTGATTAAGCCCGCCACGGTATCTTGTAATGATGCCGATCCTTCATCCATGATCGTCAACATTCCAAAGAACACCAAAGAGCAACCACCGACAACTGTCAGAGTTCCAATAAGATGTCCTGCTGGATACCAAACGGGCTTTCCAGCCGCATCCGGTTCAGTACGAAGTGCCATTTGGCACATCATAATCGCCGGGACTGCGTAAGCGAAAGCATAGGGAAGTGAAGTATAAGTATTGCCCACCAACCCTGCTGTAAATATAGCGGTGAGTCCAGCGAATATGACGCCTTTACTGCCTATCCCAAGCCCTGCCAGATAAAGTGGCAGGGGCGCGAGATAAAACAGCGGAAACGCCAGCACTGATCCGAACACGATGGAAAAAACTGCCACCGCGCTGCAGATACCAGCGGTAATCGCCATAATGGTGTTTAAGGGCATGACTATACTAACCTAGACGGCACGCGATGCGCGCCGTACCTCACTTAACGACGTACGGAAGCAGCGCAAGGAAGCGAGCGCGTTTGATAGCGCGAGCCAGTTCCCGTTGCTTTTTCGCGGACACCGCTGTGATGCGGCTAGGAACAATTTTGCCACGTTCGGAAACATACCGTCCGAGCAATCTTATATCCTTATGGTCGATCTTTGGTGAGTTAGCACCAGAGAACGGGCACGTTTTACGACGGCGAATGAAACCACGTTTCATAATTATTCTCCTTCGCTAGCAGGTGCGGGTGTAGCAGCAGGTGCAGGTATAGCGGCAGTTGCAGCTGCTTGATCACCGTCACGATCTGGACGGGGACCACGATCATTGCGATCACTGCGGCGTGGACGATCATCACGATCTTTGTTCCGTACCATTGCTGATGGACCTTCTTCGAAGGCATCAAGGCGCAATGTCATGAAACGAAGCACATCTTCGTTGATGCGCATCTGGCGCTCCATCTCATGAACAGCTGGCGCAGGCGCTTCAATGTTCATAAGAACGTAGTGACCTTTCCGGTTCTTTTTGATCCGGTAAGTTAGAGACCGCAAACCCCAGCTCTCGACATTAGCAATCGAGCCGCCGTTTTCAGTAATGACTTGCGAAAAAGTCTCTGTAAGACCCTCAGTTTGGGCAGCAGAGATGTCTTGGCGTGCTATAAACACGCATTCGTAACAGGGCATATAATGCTCCCTTCGGCTTTTCTCAACCCAGCCTATCGGCCAAGCATAGCCAGGACCATCCCGGCAAGGAGTAACGAGAGGCGAAATATACAGAATTTCCGGTTGTCTGCAAGGTTTTCAACGTGTGTTGTATGGGATGATTTAAACATTGGGCTCCTTATAAAAAAAGCTACGTAAAAGAGATGGAAAACAAACCTGATTTATCTGCATTTGATTTGTCCGGAAGGCATGCCTTGATTATCGGTGGTGTGCAAGGTCTGGGGCTCGAAATTGCCCGAGGATTGGCGCAGGCAGAGGCTTCGGTGGTTATTACAGGTCGTGTGGCTGACACTGTTGAAAGTGCGGCAGAAGCGCTTAGGGCTGAGGGTTTTGAAGCTGTTGGCGTTGCCGTAGATATGACAGATGACGTAGCTGTAAACGAATGGTTAGGCGGGTATTCGCGAGATTTTGATATACTTATTAATGTTAATAATGTCGGCACGCCAGATTTACCGCCTGAGGACTTCGCGCGGTTATTGGATTTTGGTATTACATCAGCCTACCGCATGACTCGTTTGGTTTATTCTTCGATGGAGAAAGCCCATAAGGGTGCCGTTATCAATATTTCATCTGTCGCAGGCCCAATGGCGCGCCCTGGTGACCCTGGATATACAGCTGCAAAGGCAGGTATTGATGCCTTAACCCGCTCCCATGCGATGGAATTTGCGACGATGGGATTTCGTGTGAATGCGATTGCACCTGGTTTCTTTGCAACAGAAGCAAATCAAGAATGGGTAAATGATGACGTTGTGAATGATTATGTCGAGCGCAGAATCCCGATGCAGCGCTGGGGGCAACCAAATGAAATTGCTGGTGCTGCTGTATTTTTAGCATCGGATGCATCGAGTTACGTTACAGGTCACACACTGTTCGTGGATGCAGGACTTTCTGCGCTTATGTAGAGCTTAATTGTCTAAAAAGCTTACGAGATGACGGCGATGTACAACGCCGATCATTTTGCCGTGTTTGGAAACGCCGACGCGGTCCCAACCTTCATTACGCATGATGTTTAAGACCACAAAAGGGCTATCCGTGATGCTGCATACGGGCCGATTACGTTGGACCGCTTCAATAATGGGGTAGTCGAGGGCACGCACACCGTCACGCTTAATCAGCGCCATAGCATCTTCGTCGACAGCAATGCCCAAGAAGGTATCTTCATCATCGTAAATGGCAATGCTGGCGCTGGGACTTGATGATAGGCAATCAGCGACGTATCCGGTCGTCGCAGATGCATCAACGTCGAGGGTTTGTGTGTCATGAGCGCGTATGAAATCTCTGATCATGACGGGTGGCCATGCACGCGCGCTATTTGCTTGGGTTGTGGCAAGCAAGCCAGAGCCGACCAGATTCATGACATTCTCAGATATTTGTTCGTCGCGCAGTGTCATGGTCATCGCCGCCTCATCAATTGAGAGTTACATTTGAGATGACAAACTTAGAGGCCCCACGTAACGGAGGTATGTCAGGAATGTAATAAATTGTTACGAAGGCAAGGCTTGGTGTGTGCTCAGAACCTTGACACACAAAAGGCCTGCGGCCACTTTGCCCATAGAATAACTGGTGAATATAACGATTATTATTAGGAGACTATCGAATGTCGCGTGCTTTCGTTTTTCCGGGCCAAGGCTCACAAGCTGTTGGTATGGGTCAAGACCTTGCTGATGCATTTCCTGCAGCCCGGGAAGTCTTTCAGGAAGTCGATGAAGCATTAAAACAGAATTTGACGAAGCTCATGTTTGAGGGGCCTGAAGATGAGCTCACGCTGACTGAAAACGCACAACCAGCCCTTATGTCGGTTAGTATGGCTGCGATGGCTGTATTGAAGGTCGAAGGCGGGATTGATCTCTCGAAGGTTGCTTCATTTGTTGCTGGGCATTCTCTCGGCGAATATTCGGCATTAGCTGCCGCTGGGACATTCTCCTTAAGTGATACGGCAAGGTTGTTAAAGACGCGCGGTCAGGCAATGCAGCAGGCTGTACCGGTTGGCGAGGGCGCGATGGCGGCCCTGCTCGGTTTGGACCTGGACGTAGCTAAAGAAGTTGTCGACGAGGCAGCTCAAGGCGATGTGTTGGCGACAGCCAATGATAATGCGCCGGGGCAGGTTGTCGTGAGTGGCAAGCGGGAAGCCGTGGAGCGGGCCGTTGATGTTGCCAAGGAAAAAGGCGCCAAGCGCGCCATGCTTTTACAGGTAAGCGCACCATTCCATTGTCCAATGATGGCACCGGCAGCTGATGTGATGGCAGTAGCACTGGCAGCCGTTGAACTATTGCCGCCCATTGTGCCGTTGATTGCAAATGTTACAGCTGCGCCTGTTGAGGATCCGGCTGAGATTTGCCGTTTGCTCGTTGAACAGGTGACCGGCATGGTCCGCTGGCGCGAATGTTGTATGACAATGCGTGCTAAGGGTGTCGAAAAACTGGTTGAAGTTGGTTCTGGCAAAGTATTGTCTGGATTGGCACGACGAATCGATAAGAAATTATCAGCGTCAAACGTCAGCACACCGGCTGGCGTAGAAGAATTTCTGGCTACACTTTAAAAAAAGATTTCGCAGGGGAAACATGATGTTTGATCTTACAGGAAAGCGTGCACTCGTGACGGGTGCATCAGGTGGTATAGGTGGTGCTATTGCCAAGGCGATACATGCACAGGGGGCAATCGTTGCCTTGTCTGGAACGCGTGAAGACGCCTTGAAAGCTGTCGCGGCCGAAATGGGTGATCGCACGCATGTGACGCCAGCGAACTTGAGCACTGCGGAAGATGCCAACCAGCTTATCAAAGACGCTGATGAAGCGATGGGCGGTATTGATATTTTGATCAATAATGCGGGGCTGACACGCGATCAACTTGCAATGCGCATGAAAGATGACGATTGGCAAATAGTGCTGGATGTAAATCTGACAGCCGCATTCAGGCTTTCACGAGCATGCTTGCGCGGCATGATGAAGGCACGTGCCGGACGTGTTATTGGTATTACGTCAGTGGTCGGTACGACCGGAAATGCAGGGCAAACAAACTATGCAGCGTCAAAGGCGGGCATGATTGGGATGTCGAAATCTTTGGCCCAAGAGGTAGCATCGCGCGGCATTACAGTTAACTGCGTCGCACCAGGTTTTATCGAAACGCCGATGACGGATGTGCTATCTGATGACATTAAAGCCAACTTGTTGACGGGTATTCCGGCGGGCCGGCTTGGCAATGTTGATGATATTGCTGCAGCATGCGTTTATCTGGCGAGTGACCAGGCTTCATATGTTACAGGGCAGACCTTGCATGTGAACGGTGGGATGGCGATGATATAAAAATAACGGCGGTGGTTAAATTTTAGGTGCTATCGTTCTGGTAAAGCTCAAAAGAGTATGTTACGAACCCCGAACTTTTGGGGTAAAGATTTGTGGGAAACCGCTGTTTTAGAACGCCCACGAGGGCAGGGAGCTTAGCTCTCACGTTTAAACCTGTAGAGATCGGGGAAATATACAATGAGTGATGTGGCAGATCGCGTTAAAAAGATCGTGATAGAGCATCTCGGGATTGACGAGGACAAAGTCGTTGAAAGCGCAAGCTTCATCGATGATCTGGGTGCTGATAGCCTGGATACAGTTGAATTGGTCATGGCTTTTGAAGAAGAGTTCGGTATTGAGATACCGGATGACGCTGCTGAGAGCATCTTGACGGTTAAAAACGCTGTAGACTTTATCGAGTCGCAGAAAAATTGATCCGATCCGCGGTCACGCGCCTCACCTAAGGACGTGACCGCGATCATAACAATGGCGGACGTTGAACGATGAGACGTGTGGTCATCACGGGTTTAGGAGCGGTTACGTCGCTGGGTGTGGGTGCCGAGGCAAATTGGCAGGCACTACTGGCGGCACGTTCTGGTATTACAGCAATCCACAAATTCGATGTCTCTGATATTCCGGCAAAAATCGCGGGGATGATCCCTGTTGGTGACGGCAGTAACAATACGTTCAATGCGGACGATTGGGTTCCTGCAAAGGATCGTCGTCGTATGGATGATTTTATCATCTATGGACTGTGTGCTGCTGAACAAGCCATTGCAGATTCTGGCTGGGTGCCAAAGACTGACGAAGATACCTGGCGTACTGGTGTTCTCATTGGTTCTGGTATTGGCGGCCTTCCTGAGATTGCTCGTGGTACCATTATAGTTGATGCGGAACGCACGCCGCGAAAACTCAGCCCATTCTTTATTCCAGCCAGTTTGATCAATCTGGTCTCTGGTCATGTTTCAATCAGACACAATTACAAAGGCCCAAACCATGCGGTTGTTACGGCCTGCTCGACAGGCGCACATGCAATCGGTGATGCCGCTCGAATTATTATGTGGGATGATGCAGATATTATGATCGCAGGCGGCGCTGAAGCTGCGGCTTGTCGTGTCGGCATGGCAGGTTTCTGTGCAGCACGTGCCCTTTCAACCGGATTTAATGACACACCTGAAAAGGCTTCACGTCCTTACGATGTCGATCGTGATGGATTCGTTATGGGTGAAGGCGCTGGTGTTGTTGTCTTGGAAGAATACGAACACGCGAAGGCGCGTGGTGCGAAGATTTATGCAGAAGTCATCGGCTACGGTATGTCTGGCGATGCGCATCATATCACGGCACCTGCAGCATCGGGTGATGGCGCTTATCGTTGCATGAAAGCAGCTCTAAAGCGTGCCGGTATGGACCCAAGCGATATTGATTATGTCAACGCGCATGGTACGTCGACACCGCTTGGTGATGAAATTGAACTTCGTGCTGTTGAGCGTGTCTTTGATGGACACACCAAAGGGATGTCCATGTCCTCGACGAAATCTGCCATCGGTCATCTGTTAGGTGCGGCGGGCGCTGTCGAAGCGATTTATTCAGTTCTGGCTATTCGTGACAATGTTGCGCCACCAACACTGAACCTCGACAATCCATCCGTTGAGACGGCAATTGATTTGGTGCCACATCAGCCACGTGAACGTCCAATCAGGGCAGCTCTTTCGAACTCGTTTGGATTTGGCGGCACGAATGCGTCGTTGGTTTTCCGCGAGGTCGAGTAAAGAGCGAGCAGGGCAATGCGCCGGGCTTTCTTCATATCCATTGCAATCGGTATGGTCATTAGCCTGTTGGCTATTGGTAGTGGATTCTTGTGGTTAAAGAACGCCTATCATGCCGATTCTGGTCCTAGCAAAGACACAATCGTCCTGATTGAAAAGGGCATGGGTGTTGCCGCAATCGCCGAGCATCTCAAACAAGAAGGCATTGTTGAGAGCGCAAATGTGTTTCGATTTGGGGGTCAGCTTTTTGGAACGAAACAGCCACTCCGTGCCGGCGAGTATAGAATCCCATCTAAGGCCAATCCTGCACGTGTTGCTGAAGTTCTGAAAACGGCTGAACAAGTTGTCTACAAGACAACGATAGCAGAAGGCCTCACAACACTTGAGATCGTCGATTTCCTTCGCGCTCAACCGGGTCTGCAAGGCGATATTGTGACGATCCCTGTTGAAGGGTCGCTCTTGCCAGAAACCTACCATTTCCACCGTGGTGAAACGCGCCTGTCGATCATCAAGAGGATGTCTGATGCGATGCAACGCACCGTCGATGAGTTATGGGTAAGTCGCGCGCCGTCGTTGCCGCTTGCGACACCTTATGAGGCTGTGATCTTGGCGTCGATTGTCGAGAAAGAAACGGGCGTTGCGGCTGAACGCGGGAAAGTTGCTGGTGTCTTTATTAACCGCTTGAACAAAAAGATGCGGCTACAGTCTGACCCAACGGTTGTTTACGGAATCACGAATGGTACGGGACCGCTTGGTCGCGCCCTGACCCGTAAAGATTTGGATGGTGTCACCGCTTATAATACCTATGAAATCAATAGGTTGCCACCGACGCCAATTGCGAATCCAGGTCGAAAGGCGATTGAATCCGTTCTAAATCCAGAGCAAACCGATGCGATATATTTTGTCGCAGATGGGACTGGAGGGCATGCATTCGCAAAGACGTTGAAAGAGCATAACCGCAACGTCCGGGCATGGCGTAAATTCAACAAGAAGAATTAGCGCTTACCTAAGCCTTCTTTGGTCCACGACTTAAAACAGCATCAAAGATTGGACCGGGCAGGGATGTCAGGCACCGCATAAGCCAGACCATTTGCCAGGGAAAGGCAATCGTCCGCTTGCGACGTTGAAGCCCGCTCACGATGATTTTGGCTGCTTTCTCTGCTGGCATGATGAAGGGCATGGGAAACGTGTTGGCATCTGTAATGCGGCTTTCAACAAAACCTGGAATGATGATCGTCATGCCAACGCCGTCTGCCGCCAATTGTGGTCTCATGGCCTCACCCCACGCTTTTACGGCGACCTTACTTGCTGAATAAGCAGGTGCTGTGGGTAAACCCCTGAGGCCCGCAATAGAACTTACAATCGCAATGTGACCGGCACCTCGGGCGCGCATCAATGTCGCTGCTGGTAGAACAGTATTGAGGACGCCAGCCAGATTGATGGAAAAGATATCGCATATCAGTTCTTCGGCAGGGGTGTCGTCATTAGGGCTACTGGCAATACCGGCATTTGCAATCACAAGGTCGAATGGATTATTTGCCTCGGCATCACGGGCCATTTCGGTCATGGCCGATCGGTCAACCACATCTAGAATCTGTGCGGTTACACTTGCGCCTTTCGCGACAAGCTGTGCTTCAAGCGCATGAAGACGGTCAGTATGCCGCCCCGTAATCGTCAAATGCACGTCTTGTTTTGCGAATTCCAGGGCAACAGCATGGCCAATGCCACTGCTGGCGCCTGTGATAAGGATCGATTTGAACGTACGCTGGGTCATGACAGTGTTATAGCGGAGGTACGCACTGAAGGCGATCAATAGCGACGATCTGTGGGCGTTTCTCTTGTCGCTCAACATGGGGGCGGGTAAAGTCGTGGAATTCATTTAGGAGGGATCCGTTGACACTTAATTCAATGACCGGTTTTGCACGAGACTCGGCTGACTTCGCTGACTGGACATGGTCGTGGGAACTCAAAAGCGTCAATGCCAAAGGGCTGGATATTCGGCTTCGTGCGCCGTCGGGTTTCGATGCACTTGAACCCGTGGGACGTGCCCGCCTGTCTAAGCTTTTCAGCCGTGGGAATATCACCGTTGGGCTGACGCTCAAGCGTTCTGGTGCGGATGCAGGGTACAAAATCAACGAAGGTCATCTGAAGGCAATGCTCGACGTTGCAAAGTCTATACAGGCTGAAACCCCTGATGCTGCCTCATTATCGATTGATGGTATAATGGCACTACGGGGTGTTATCGAGGCAGATGACGATGACATGGATGAAGCAACACGCGTTGATCTCGATAAGAAATTACTTAATTCATTGGACATTGCAGCAAAGGCACTTGTGGCTAATCGCGCAGAAGAAGGTGCCCAACTGAGTGTCGTGCTCACTGAGTTTATAGATAAGTTGGACGATCTTTTAGGTCAGGCCACTGATTCTGCAGAGTCGCAACCGGCGACAATTCGAGCACGCCTTAAAGATCAGATCGAGCAAGTCATAGAAGACGCATCCCAAGTCGATGCCGTTCGGCTTGAGCAAGAAATTGCCATCCTGATGACGAAGGCTGATATCAGAGAAGAACTTGATCGGTTACGGGCGCATATTATTTCTGTCAGAGAGTTGATGTCGACAGGCGGTGCCGTTGGCAGGCGTCTTGATTTCTTGTGTCAGGAGCTTAATCGCGAAGCCAACACGATTTGCTCGAAGGCGCATGAAACAGCACTGACACGCATCGGTCTTGATATGAAAGCAACCATCGAACAATTCCGCGAACAGGTCCAGAATATTGAATAAAGCTTTAAAGGCTTGTAGAATCTAGTAGATTTATAATTACACATCTATTTATATCAAGCTAAATCAATGATTTATCATCTTATGTTATTTGCATTTGTCCAATGCCATCTGCTGTAATGTGTGTAGCTAGGTATGTTGTTTTTTGTAGCTAAATTTTAATTGGCTGGATTTTGTACTCCAGCTACATAGGTGGGCTTTATGGGGGAGCTATCTGACTTTCATCTTAAAGATTGGATAAAAAAGGGAGAGCCGATACCAGGGAAGAGTGATGGACAGGGGCTTACCTTTACACTTTCGAGCAATGGTACGGCTTCTTGGGTATTGCGCTACCGGTTTGCAGGTAAAGCACGGGAGATGACGTTAGGGCGCTATCCAGACATGACGTTATCTAAAACGCGGGAGATTGCCGCCGTCAAGCGTGTTGAAGTTCAGCAACTTGTTGATGTTGCTGCTGTCAAACAGCAAAAAAAAGCTGAAGCAAAACAGGTCAATAATGTATCTTAATTGGCAGAGCTATGGCTAGATAATGCCATTAGGTACAAACATAAATATCCCGAAGTTACCGAACGTATATTCGAGCGAGACATACTTCCCGTTCTTGGTAAAAAAGACGCATCAAAAGTTACCACTGGTGAAGTCACTCACCTACTAGCTAAAATTAACGTTAGCGGCAGGCCAACGGTTTCTAACAATGCTCTGCGTTATCTCAAGGCGATGTTTTCTTATGGTGAAGTCCTAGGGTTAGTTGATCGAAATCCTGCTGACCGTATCAAGATCAAACATGCGGGGGCAAAAGAGAAGGCTCGTGTCCATGCCCTAACCGAAGCAGAGATCACCAAGTTATTTAAGGCTATTCGAGATGAGGGGCGGGGATTTGGCCGTGATAATGAACTCGCTGTGAAGCTGCTTCTGGTTCTGGCTTGTAGAAAGATGGAGTTGTTTGCTGCAGAGTGGGACGAATTTGATCTGGCCATTAACAAAAACTGGCTAATACCTGCAAGTAAAACAAAATCGGGTGAGGCTCGAGAGTTATCATTGCCAACTGTGGTGATTGACTGGCTCAAAGAATTACAAGTCCGAGCATGTGGTAGCGAGTACGTCTTCCCTGCTAGGCGTAAGAGCAAGCGAAATCATGTGTCTCCCGATACAACGTGGCACGCCCTGCGTAAACTCAATCATGACCTTGAGTACTTTACCATACATGATTTGCGACGTACGTCGCGCTGTCTTATGGCAGATTTAAGCGTTCCTTTCTACGTTGCCGAAAAGATACTTGGGCATAAGCTCCCTGGGTCTTCTGCTATTTATGACCGCGGTGGGTCAATGAAGCAGCAACGAGCAGCACTTGAAAAGCTTGCAGGACTTATCATCCAGTTAGACGAAGGAGATAAGGTAAGTAATGTCGTGATGGTTTAAGGAAGGTCCGCGTGAACCCGCCACTCATTAAGGCAAAGGAACGCCAATGCACGGCTTATAACCGTGGGGATCTGTTTGATAAGCGCAGGGCGCTTATGGAATCATGAAGCAACTTTGCTTGTTCCACATCAGCATTATTGGACGTAATAGCTTTGCACAAGGTCACAGCATCATGACAAAACAAAACATTAAAACTCTTGGCGAGCTGGTCGAGAAAGATAATAAAAAGACTGGCGATGTGAAGCGAATGATTGATCAATACGGTGTCTATTATCGTAACCGCTGGCATGAATAGGAAGCAGCCCCTAGAGATGCTAGCGGTTCCGAGAAGATGATTGCTGCCGCCATATCTGCGCTTGGAAACTATGCAGATATCTTCGACGAACGTGCGCCAATGGAAGCTGCGGAAGAGTACTACAGTGACCCGAACCATCACGATATTTACAGGTTTGGCTTTCAAGCAAAGAAAGATGGCAAGTTGTTTGTTGATAAGACCGCCGTACAAAACCAAGAAGAGCTCATTGAACAATTACAATCCGAACTGGCTAGCATAAAGATAGATGTTAAAAGCCTGAGAGAGCGGCTTAACGAGATATCTACATGGACTGGGTTTAATGATGTTAACGACGAGCTAATCCCTAAGGAGCTTGATGTTGCTCTACAGGTCTACAGCTCAGCTATCAGAGCCTACAATCCAGAGACCGGGGAAATGGACAATAACCAACCAATCAAGAAATGGCTTAAGCATAAAGCGTCTGAGTTTTTTGAAGATAATCAGGGGGACGCTACTTACGAGAGGGTTGCCACAGTAGCTAATTGGAAAAAAGAAGCTGGTAGACCTCGAAAAAATTGATGAATTGATTACCCTTTTTAACCCAATTGTAGCCTAGCAAAATCTTGATTTGGTATTGGTTGACCCATTAATTTTTATCTGTTTCCCCATTTAATTTCGATGGGTTCTCTCGAGCATGTTCATAGCATCACCAATGAGGTAAATGCTATGAAGACTAATACCAATACAAACAATGTCCGCATGATGCGTATGCGGCAATTAACCGAATACCTCGCCCTATCTAAGGCGCACATTTATCAGAAGATCTCGGAAGGCATGTTCCCTAAAGGGCACATGCTGTCCCCTGGCATTAGAGCTTGGCAAGTGTCCGAGGTGGATCTCTGGCTGGATCAGCGGATTGGGAAGGCTTGAAATGGAAAACCCCAACACACGAATAAACGTGAATGCTGAGACTCCCGATATTGACAACGAGACTATAGCACAAACCGATGAATCTGCCACCACGAAAGTAGATAATCAGCCAAGCCAAGGTTCAATAGAGCTTGATTCAGAAGCACTCTTATTAGACATGGAAGCAAACATCCAATCATCCCCGGACCAATTTATTGGGGATGGAACCATCCACAGATTTGACGTGAATGCAGTTGGTGACCAGAAGGGCTGGTACGCCTATCACTTTACCGAAGACATATCGTACACTGTCTACGGAGACTGGAGTGAAGGTGAAACTTACCGATGGCATTCACTTGAAGATACAGTCATCACAGCGATACAAAATCAGAAACTAAAATCCGCAAGTTCCGCAGCTCAGAAAATACGTAATGAAGCACGTGCACTAGAGCAGGCCCAGGCCGCTAAAAAATGCAAGGAGTTGTGGAATGCGATTAAGATACTCCTGATGACCACCCTTACCTCAAGAAAAAGGGGGTAAAGCCCTATGGGATTAAGCAGCACCCGAAGGATAATAAACTCGTTGTAACGGTGCGCCGTGGCGGTAACATCTCTTCGCTGCAAGGCATAAAACCTGACGGATCCAAGGTTTTTCACCCTTGCGGCAAAGTGTCAGGGGGATGTCATGTCATTGGCGAAATTGGTCCTTTGATACTGGTCTGTGAAGGGTATGCAACCGGTGCCAGCTTGCATGAAGCAACAAATCTCCCCACCGTCGTTGCCTTTAATGCCGGCAATCTGCCTAAGGTGGTCCAGGAGCTTGAAAAAGAACACCCTGATGTCAGTTTCATTGTTTGCGCCGATAACGATAAATGGACCAACAGAAATCCGGGATTAACCAATGCCAAAGAAGCGGCTCAACTGGTTTCAGGTCTGGTTGCCTACCCAAGGTTTAAGCAGCCTGACATTGATAAACATGGAAAGCTCACTGACTGGAACGACTTCCACCAGCTATATGGCTTGAAGGCTGTTCAGAGTGCTCTGAAGCCAAAAATTAAAAAGGCAAAACGTGGGCGCGGCCTCTTCACTGACCTAGCAGAGTTAACCAAAAACATCACGCCTCCAGACTTTCTGATTGATGGTATCGTGGAACACGACACTGATGGAGCGGCAATAGGTGCATCAGCGGTGGGGAAGAGTTTTATGGCGGTCTGCATGGCGTGTTCTGTTGCCTCTGGCACAAAGTTCTTTGACAGAGAGGTTCAGCAGGGAGCCGTCCTTTACCTGACCGGTGAGGGGCAGGAAGGCATTTTAAGAAGGTTTGCTGGCTGGATGCAGCATAGCGGTATCAATATCGCAAAGGGTAATATTCAAATCAGCAACACGACAATTACCCTTGATGCTGATGGCGCTTCAAAATTGCTAGCGGCGACAGAAGATATGGATCAATCCATCAAGCTGGTTATCGTCGATACCCTCGCTAGACACATGACGGGTGAAGAAAATAGCAACAGGGACATGGGTGCTTTTATGGCGGCAGTGGACAAAATCCGTGAGGAGCATGGATGTGCGGTGTTGATAGTTCATCATACCGGGCACAGCACAGACAATTCGAATCGCGCAAGAGGAGCTAGCGCCTTTTATGCTGCGCTTGATTTTGAATTTCTGCTGAAAAATAAGAAAGTCAACGGCACAATTCAGGGAACCAAAAATAGGGAAGGTGCTCTCTACCCAAAGCGGTCATTCAGCCTAATGCCAATTGAACTGGAAGGACTCAAACAAGATAATGGTGACCCTGTTACTGCAGCCGTTGTTGAGTGGGGTGATTTTATTCCAGAGACATCATCGTCTAACCCTACTAATGGAGTCAGTGCTGCCTACCAAAGCTTGAAAGGTGCATTGGGTAGTACCGGTGATTATAGCCAAATCACTTTGGCGGACTGGCGAGCATTTGCCTACCAGAACAGTGCCTGCTCCAGCAACGATTCAAAACGGAGTGAGCTGAATCGCTTTAAGATGAAGCTGATTAAGGATGGCATCATTGAAGAGACTGATGGGCATTGCCGAGTAATGGACCCAGACTTGATCGAACTTGGGGTATTGAAAGAAGCCTTAGATCAGGAATTGGATGACTGATACACTTCAATAATGGTACCGAACCCCCACCCCCGTAGGGGGTGGAGTACGATACGGTTCGGCATATCCATAAAAAAATAGACCGCTCACTTCTAAGATGCCAAAACCCCAAGCAAACCACTACATATCACCGACTTACCTCAACTGGGTTATTAGCTCCCACATCTTGGATGGCATATAAAAACATCGCCATACACTGACCTTGGCGCCGAATAGGGCATGCTTAATATTACGGTGTCTCAGGGACTGGACGTCACTTGAGATTAAACCGGGCTTCAATGCCTTTATTTGCACCCTTTCAAAGCAATCCCCTTGGACATGCATGGTTCCATAGACGGTTAATTGTTACATATGACCTCAGAGCCCCAAATTGACTCGTCAGGGCACATTAGCTGATTTAGGCACCAATCCCAACAGACGATCCCCCAGGGACTCCCCTGAAACCATTCTGCGAATCCTGGTGATGTTCAAACTAATACTATCCATTGTTCGCGTGACGGCATGCTGCACATGATGTTCAAGCTCGGGCAATGTGTGGAAAAAACTGGAGACGATTATGCGGCTTCGACTGCTTGACCAATGTACTAACTGGGGTAAAGTTTAAAGACGGCGCTGGGGTGACGGAGATCGATCTGGTAGCCGCTTGATTCAGATTCCAAAACACCACTTTTTGCTATAACTCATGACGGGTACGATGTTCTACTGTTAAGATGCCTATCGAAGTGCTCGTGATCGGCAATTGCTTCATGAAAAAAGAAGGGCAAGACCAAGCGCTAAAATTGGATTGACGCCTATGAATACTTTGAATTTATTTATATCAGCGCCGTTATTTTCATGCGGGTGCACAACAAAAAAAATAATCTCTTTATTTATATCAAGCCGATCAGCTAGGTTCGGTATCTTTTGGTGAATATTTTAACACTTATCGTCTCTTGTATTCTGGGCTTCATAATTATGGAGACGGCATATAGGTACCTGCCTGCTAGTGAACGACTAGGATGGCAGCTTGTTCCCTCTTTGTCTGAGAGGATGGAAGATTATTTCAAGGCCCCAGCTGAGCCAAATGATCTCACATTACTTGCACTCGGAGACTCATTTACTGAATTTCAAGATCAATCAGGTGGAAATTATATTCGGTACGCTGAAGCCCAAATAAACTTGGAAACTAGAAAAATTAATGCCTTTAATCTTAGTGAAGCCGGCACCGACGTCGATAGATATCAAAGTGTTTTTTGTGCAGCAACTACTCAACGAAAACCCGACATAGCTGTATTTGGTATCTATATCGGCAACGATGTAAAAGGATTTCAGAGACCAATTAAAAATATCGACTGCACGATCCCAACCACTAATAGCGAGTTAAATCTGCGTGCATGGTTGAAAAAATCTTTAATTTTAAATGCTACGTTTCGACTGGCAAAAATATATCTCCCTTGGGCCAGGTCAAATTTTTATGAGAATACAAAAGCTTATCTGACCAAAAACATGTCGCCAACTGAAGTAGCTATGGCAGAAGCACGTATTCCTAAAGAGATGGTCAAACTTGCAAAGTCTGATGCAATCAACCCTTGGGATGTCGCAATAGCTTTAGTGGATCCAAGCTTATACCGTAGTCTCGCGGAACCGAAAGGAACACCGATAGCGGAAAATTACAATGCATTAGCGGATGAGATCATTATATTAAACCAACAATGTGAGCAAACTGACATTAAATGTTTATTTGTCGTGATACCCGTTGCTCCTTGGGTCTCTCACAGAGCGCAGCAATATTTTATTCAGCTTACTTATGATGTTTTTGGACTTGAAATCACCTACCCAGTAGGGCTACAAAATTTTTTAAGTAAACTGAGTTCGTCGGGTGTGCCGACCCTTGATCTGCTTCCAGCTCTCCGTCGTGCCGCAATAAGCGAAAGCTTATTTATTGCTAAAGATATCCATTTTAATCAAAAAGGGCAGCAAGTTGCAGGTAACGCTCTCGCTAAAAAAATGCATGAGTTAGGGTGGCTGAGAGACTGAAAAAAACGACATGCGGTTTAATTGATTCAGGTAAGCTTCTAGGCTGAGATAGTGGGGTGTCTGGCCCATTTGTCACTTTTTTAGATCCATCCATTTGGCCGTTATGATGTCGATAAGTACATATGCCCTCAGAGTCCCAAATTGACTCGTGAGAGTCCATTGACCATTTTGGCTGCCCAAGGACATCTGACGGCTGCTTATGGCGCTCCTAAGTCCATTTTGAGAATCCTGGGGGGCAAGCTAATATCCATGGCGGGTAAGATGTTCTAGTGTTAAGATGCCTTTTCTGTCCTTATTATGAATCATTTAACCGACTATCCCGGAAGCAGTAAAAAACCGAAATGCACGAGAATTTTACCCGAAACGATGACATTCAAGCTGGTACCGAAAAGGCTTTCGGTGTCGTATTTGCTGTTGTTTCTGCTCTCGTTGCGGCATGGCCGTTGTTGGACGGGATGACGCCGCGCTGGTGGGCGTTGGTCGTTGCCGCTGTATTTTTGGGTGCTGGTTATTTTCTGCCAATCGCACTCCGTCCGCTTAATATCGTTTGGTTTAAGTTTGGTATGTTGCTGTATAAAGTGATGAACCCGTTGACGATGGGTATGCTGTTTTATTTTACGGTCGTTCCCATGGGCTTGGTGATGCGGTTAATGGGCAAAGATCCGTTAGCCCGAAAGCCTGACCCCGCACTCGAGACGTATTGGATCGAGCGTGCGCCGCACGGTCCTGAACCGCAATCCATGAAAAATCAGTTTTAAGGGCGCATTATGGCATTTCTGATCGAACTTTGGCAGTTTTTGAGAGCCCGAAAAAAATTCTGGCTGTTACCTATTTTCATTATGATGGCCGTCTTTGGCGGGTTGGTTGTGCTCAGCCAAGGTTCTGCCGTGGCACCGTTTATCTATACCATCTTCTGATCTGAAAGTCGGCAAGCGTTGCGCATTCTTGGCCTTTCCGCATTTTACCACGACAGCGCCGCCGCGTTGATCGAAGATGGGGTTGTCATTAATGCAGCCCAAGAAGAACGCTTCACCCGCAAAAAGCACGACGAACAGTTTCCCGAGAACGCAATCCAGTTTTGCTTAGATGACGCTGGGATCACTTTGGCTGATGTCGATTACGTGGCGTTTTACGACAAGCCGTTTTTAAAATTTGAGCGCTTGCTGGAAACATATCTTTCGTTTGCCCCAATTGGCTTTCGCTCGTTCAAGATGGCGATCCCGGTATGGCTCAAAGAAAAGCTGTTCCAAAAGGACCTGCTGCGCAAACGCTTCAAAGAATTTGATCCGGATTTTGATTGGCAGAATAAACTGCTGTTTTCCGAGCATCATCAAAGCCACGCCGCATCTGCATTTTTTCCGTCACCCTTTGAAGAAGCCGTGGTGCTGACCATGGACGGCGTCGGCGAATGGGCCACAACGTCGGTTGCCATTGGCCAGGGTCGCGATCTTAAAATGCATAAGGAAATTCATTTTCCGCATTCATTGGGTCTGCTGTATTCGGCGTTTACCTATTATACCGGATTCAAGGTCAATTCTGGCGAATACAAAGTCATGGGCCTAGCTCCGTATGGTGAGCCGATCTATAAAGATAAAATCCTGGGCACCCTGATGGATGTTAAAGAAGACGGCTCGTTCCGCTTGGATCAGACGTACTTCAACTATTGCACTGGCCTGACCATGACTAACGCCAAGTTCGATGCAGTTTTCGGCGGGCCGCCACGCAAAGAAGGTGAGCCGCTGGAACAAAAGCACATGGATTTGGCCGCGTCGGTGCAAGCCGCGACCGAAGAAATTGTACTGCGCCTAACCCGCGCTTTAGCCAAAGAATATGGCATCAAAAATCTTTGTTTGGCGGGCGGCGTTGCATTGAACTGTGTCGCCAACGGCAAAGTGTTGCGCGACGGTGCGTTTGAAAATTTCTGGGTGCAGCCCGCAGCGGGTGATGCTGGTGGCGCACTTGGTGCGGCATTGAACGCGTATCATCTATATAAAGAACAGCCGCGTACCATCGGCAAGACGATGGATGCTATGAAGGGCTCGTACCTCGGGCCTGAGTATGCACAAGATGATATTGAAAGCCGCTTGAAAGCCTCGGGGGCAAGATTCGACGTGCTCAGCGAAGACGATGCTGTCGCTCAAACAGCCGATGCCTTGGCCGATGAAAAAGCTGTTGGCTGGTTCCAAGGGCGCATGGAATTTGGTCCGCGCGCGTTGGGTGGGCGGTCGATCTTGGGTGACCCACGATCTGCGACGATGCAGAAAACGCTGAACCTGCGGGTTAAATACCGCGAAAGCTTCCGCCCCTTCGCCCCTTCGGTTTTACGCGAGGACATTTCTGACTGGTTCGAAATTGCGTCCGACAGTCCTTACATGCTGATGGTGGCCCCCGTCGTTGAAAAGCGCCGCCTTGCGATGACCGAGGACGAGCAAAAGCTGTTCGGTATCGAAAAACTAAACGTGCCGCGCTCTGATATTCCAGCCGTCACCCACGTGGATTATTCAGCCCGCATCCAAACCGTGCACGCCGAGACAAACCCACGCTATCACGCGCTGATCAAAGCGTTTAAAGAGCGCACCGGCTGCCCTGTTGTTGTGAACACGAGCTTCAACGTGCGCGGAGAGCCGATTGTCTGCACCCCCGAAGACGCGTTCCGCTGCTTCATGGGCTCAGACATCGAAGTGCTCGTGATCGGCAACTGCTTCATGAAAAAAGAAGATCAAGACCCAGCGCTGAAGCTCGATTACAAAAACGCCTTCGACTTGGATTGATACGAACGAAAAATCAGCTTCATTTAAACTCAGTAATATTAAACATCGAGAAATGGTTAGAATATGATTCGAAAAGTGATTTTGACCAATGTAGCGGTATTTTTATTCCTTATCGTGATTGCCGAGCTTGTTTTTGGTAACTGGATATGGGGCAGCGACTACGGCATGTTGAACATACCCCGAAACGTCTCCCGAAATTTTGACACCACAGGCCTTTATGCAGACGGTGGTAGAACTCAATTTAGTCGGGATAAAAATGGTCTTCGTGGCCCATATGAAGATGCGTCTATGATAGATATTCTCGCTATTGGGGGAAGTACGACCAATCAAATTTATATTGATGACAACCAAACTTGGTTAGCTGAACTTAGACGAGGTTTTAAAACATCTGGGCACTACATTACGATTGTTAATGCGGCAGTTGATGGTCAGTCCACACGAGGCCATATAAAAATTTTTGATGAATGGTTTCCAAATATTCGTAATCTTAGTGCGGACTACATACTTGCATACGTAGGGATTAACGATGTCGCAGTTCATGGAGCCGCTCAGTATGACTCAATGGTGGCGACAGATTTTTCTCGCCGAATAAGAAACTGGGTTAGTAATAAGAGTGCCATATATAATCTTTTTCGGACCGTCCGCGGCATTATTACGGCTCATGATATGGATTTGGTTCATGGTGGCGGCTCACCGTTCGACAACTCTCAGTGGGTGCGTTGGCAACCCTCCTCCATTAAAGTTGAGAAAGACTCAAATCTTGAGAAAGCCCTTATATCTTACAGAGAAAGGCTCGAGGGGCTTGTTCAACGCATACGCGACTTTGGGGCAAAACCCATTTTGGTTAATCAACCAACCGCAGAATATAGGGTGCGGGATAATTGGATTTGGGTCCCTCTTACGAAAGATGGCGATCTTTTTACTCATGGCTATAGGACAATCTCGCAGTTTAACGACGTGACAATGGACGTCTGCCGTAAAGTTGGGGGGCGTTGCATAGACTTAGCCCGCGAAGTTGAATTTGATGATGGCGACTTTTACGATCGCATTCATAACACTCCGAGTGGCACTAAAAAAATTGGTCAATATCTGTACGATAAACTCTCTAACATAAAATGATTTCCAGCTTTAAACTACCGGAACGGTGCTTTCAGACGAATGCCAACTCGTCTCAGTTTGCCGATATATAGGGTGGTTTATGCAGCACAAAGCTGCTGCCACCCTGAACTTCTTTGATTATAGTGCTTAGCGGAATATCGCCCGTGATAGAGTTTAATTAATTACTTACGGGTGCAGTACTTAATGGATGAACCTGTAAATTTAAGACCTCCCCCCCCCGGTCAACCCTCATGGGTGTCTTTACACATAATACACAGGTCAATACCTAACGGCACTTGGTTAACACCAATAAGCACATGCCTCCTGTGGCAGCCTCAGAGTGTCATACAGAATCATTAGCTACAAAACCTACCAGCACACCGCGATATCCATAATGACTCCCAGAGGACTCAAAACGGCCACACAGAGACGATTGGCAAAATGGTCGCATATAAGCATCACAACCTTGAGCAAGCTAGCACTCAGAAGGCTAAGGGGCTTTGCCCCTCGCGCCTACAAGAACGTTCCGTGATAACCTCACTTGTATCAACATAGTCGCCATGCTCGCCCCTACGGTGCTGTGCGTGGCTCATAGGACGGATAAATCTTGTCTGAATCCACGAGAACGTTCTTTCCGTTGCTAACCCCATCCTCGCCGGATGGCAGAAGGCCAAATGGGTTTTGCCATTCACCATCTATTTGACAACCATGACTTTTCACAGTGGAAGATTCGGAGGATATAATGAACCTAGACGAACTAAGGCAGCAATGCCTGAATAAAGCCCTATATCCCTTCGATGGAACCATAATGGAAGGGATCTTCACAGCAGATGAAATCACCGGAATCAATAAATGTGGTTATTGACTTGAAGCCACCAAGGAATGGCAAGGTTACATTTACCACTGATAAACTTAAACGGTTCCACGATGCGAAGAGAATTGATGCATCTGAAAGAAACAAGTGGGAAGATCTTTGGGTTCGGTATGAACGGGAACGGTGTCTGTTCTAGATTGTATGGATTAATTTTAGCTGCAACGCACATTTTACTATTAGCGATACTTAAATAATGGAGGCTTTGTCGCCGGTCTCGACGTTAATTGGGTAAAGCTTTCCCCGAAAGTATTGCAGTCAACGCGCTATGTGGGTTAACTCTTAATATTTTTTGTTGGTGTAGGTGAGGATGATAGTAAAATAGCCTGGTCAGCGGCTATCATATTAATAGCTTCCAAATTTTGTGTAGCTATATATGTAGCTAATATGTGGGAGTAATTATAACTTGTTGAAAACAAATGACTAATATTTATTATTTGGGAACAGGTCCAAAACATTGAATGATCAAACAGTCCCAAAGATAAACGTCACAAGGCGTGGCCTGATGCTTGTGCTGTCATCACCGTCGGGTGCAGGCAAGTCGACGATTTCACGTGCGCTTCTTGAAAAGCACCCTGATCTGACGATGTCAGTATCTGCGACAACACGGCCGATGCGTCCGGGGGAAGTTGAGGGCAAAGACTATTACTTTATCGACAACGCAAAGTTTGAGGACATGGTCGCAGATGGTGATTTCCTTGAGCATGCTCAAGTGTTCGATAACTACTATGGGACACCCCGCCCACCAGTCGTTAAAGCATTAGAGCAGGGGAAAGATGTTCTGTTTGATGTCGATTGGCAGGGCACCCAGCAATTACGCCAAAACGCCCGTGACGATCTTGTGAGTATTTTTATATTGCCGCCATCTGTTGAAGAGTTGGAGCGTCGTTTATATACGCGGGGGCAAGACCCTGAGGATGTGGTAAAAAAACGTATGGCCAAAGCGACCTCTGAGATGAGCCATTGGGCCGAATACGATTACATCATTATCAATGAAGCTATTGAGCATAGCGTTCGCGAAACCGAAGCAATTTTATCTGCTGAGAGACTTAAGCTCATGCGCCGGGTAGGAATGTCAGAATGGCTTCGTGGTATGGGCGTCGGGCAGTAGGTTAAATTAATCGCGCCAAGGCACAGAATTCTTCAACCGTTAGCTGCTCAGCGCGTTTTTTTGGGTCAATGCCAACATCCGCTGGATTGATATTCAAAGATTTTAGAGAACTCCGAAGCATTTTGCGCCGTTGTCCAAATGCGGCGCGTGTCACAGCTTCGAGTTTCCCGAACTCGGCTTCGGCGAGGGGCTTCTCACGCGGGATGATCTCAACGACTGCTGACATGACTTTAGGTGGTGGTGTGAACGCACGGGCATCTACATTGAAAAGGAAACGAGCTTCACAAAGCCACTGGGTAATGATGGCTAAGCGCCCATATCCAGGTATACCAGGGGCGGCTGAAATACGCTCGGCAACTTCCTTTTGAAACATCAATACCATGCGATCGATATCTTGAAGATTGGCGAGCCATTTGATGAGGAGTGCCGTGCCAATGTTGTACGGTAAATTCGACATGATCACATATGGCGCATCTGCGACGCTACTTAGCTCGACCTTTAATGCGTCGGCATCAACGATATGAAGCTTTGATGGGTAAGCTGATTGCAGTTCGCCCAAGGCTTCGATGCATCGTCGGTCCCGCTCGATAGCATAAAGAGCCTCTGGCTCATTTGCCAAAATAGACCGTGTTAGGCCCCCTGGGCCTGGGCCAATTTCGATAACACGCTTACCTTTTAGAGAGCCTGCAGATCGGGCAATTCGATCCGTTAAATTGGCGTCGAGCAAGAAATGCTGACCGAGTGATTTCTTCGCACCGAGCCCATAAGTTTTAATGATATCGCGAAGTGGTGGTAATTTTGGCGCGTCACTCAAGATATGCTTCCTAATCTGTTGGCTCTATGTTGAGCAATTTCGCTGGCCATTTTCATTGAGGCAATAAGGCTAGATGGTTGAGCGATACCTTTAGCGGCGATATCAATCGCAGTGCCGTGATCTGGTGACGTACGGACGATGGGTAACCCGAGTGTCGTGTTGACGGCGCGGTCCACATCGAGGGCTTTTATCGGGATTAAGGCTTGGTCATGGTACATGCAAAGCGCCGCGTCATACCCCATCCGCGCGCGTTCTGTGAATAACGCATCAGGTGGGACTGGACCATACACATGGGCGCCGTAGGCTTGTAAAATAGATATTGCAGGCAAAACAACATTGGCATCTTCATCGCCCAGCGCACCAGCTTCACCGGCATGCGGGTTAAGACCGGCAACAGTAAGGCGGGGTGTATCGATACCAAAATCATTCCGAAGCGCATCAATCACGATTTTCCCATGCTCAATAATCAATTCGGTCGTTAATGTATCTAACGCGTGGCGCAGTGACATGTGAACCGTCACAGGAACAACACGGAGCATCGGTGAGGCCAGCATCATCACGGGGTTGGGGTTACCCTCAACAAGCTCTGCAAGAAACTCTGTATGCCCAGGAAAATTAAAGCCGGACTTATACAACGTTTCTTTCTGGATCGGGTTGGTGACAACGGCGGCTGCTTGCCCTGCTAATGTATACTCAACACAACGTTCAATAGATTCTAATACCGCCTTAGAATTTATTGCATCGGGTTCGCCAAGTGTTGCATGGACATCATTTTGGAGAGGGATAACCGGTAAAGCGTCATGGAATTCTTGTGACGCACGTTTTGGATCGTCGATTTCTACAATTGGAACATCAATCTCAAAAGTATTCGCGATCTGGCGAAGTCGATCGGGATTATCAATGATAAAGAATGGGGAAACGTCAGAACGGTGATCACGCCATGTTTTTAAGGTTATCTCAGCGCCAATGCCGGAGGGCTCGCCCATTGTTAATGCGTTCGCAAGCAATGCAGACATTGTTGTTGTCTCCAATCGCTCTAGAGACGGATTCCAATGAAAGCCTGACGCCGGAGCTTATCTTCATGCTGCGATGCCATACGAGACAAACGCTCGTTGAGAATCTCTCTTTGGATGCGTTCGCGCTCTGCTGCAACAGGGTCAACACCGCCTTCAGATTGGCGGGAACATACCATGAGAACGATCACACCATCGGCAGTCCTAAAGGGCTGGCTTGCGCCACCAACTTCAAGCGACTGGATCATATTTTTGAATTGCGGATTAAGCTTATCTAAATCGAATTCACCAAGGAATCCGGAGCTTTCGCTCCCTTCAGATTTTGCAATGCTGGCAAATGCTGGGCATGTTGTTGTGCTTGCAGCCAGTGTTCTTGCCTTATTTATCGTTTCAGCAACTTCTTGTGCATTGGCATTATCGGAGAGAGCTAAGTGAAGTTGGTGAATGCCAATTCTAACTTCGGCATCGCTTGCAGTAATGTCAGAAGCGATACGTTTGTTGCGTATCAATAATATGTAGACTCCATCATCTGTCGTGATGGGGGACGATGCTTGACCCAGGTTTAGCTGAGGTAGAACACCACTTATTACTGCGCCCAAATCATCGGCGAATATCCAGCCGAGATCACCGCCCTTTTGTGCAGAGGCAGATTCTGAGAAATTTTGTGCTATTTGCGACCAGCCCGCGCCAGCAACAATTTGCGCATAAATTCTTTGCGCGACTTGTTCAACTTCGCTTCTGGGTTTTTCATCATAAGCGAGGAATATTTCTGAGACTAAATACTCTGGTTTCCCCGCGTTTGTACGAATTTTATTCAAGACATCTTCCACTTCTTGTACTGACACTGTAACTAAGCGTCGAAATAAAGACCGTATAACGTCAATCCATGACAGCTCTGCGCGGACTTGCTGGCGAAGTGTTTCTATATCAATGCCCCGAGAATCGAGCATCGATTTCATGCCGCCAACGGGTACATTATTTGAGGTCTCAATGATAGAAATTGAATTTTGGATTGCGGCTTCAGGCACTTCAATCCCAATCCTTTTAGCTTCTTGAAGATGAAGTTTTTCTATAACGAGCCGGCGTAAGATGCTTGGCGCAATCCGTTGATGTGTCTCTGGCGTATTTGGCAGGTTTGAGAACAGAATAACCAAATTAATACGTTGAGATAAATCGTATATAGATACGACTTCGTCATTAATGACGGCAGCAATATTTAGCGTTTCCTGACTGTGCGCATAATTTATGTGCGTGCATGTCAGCATTAGGCACACGCTCAATGCGACAGACATACGTCTTTGTACTGATGTGCCAAAACTAAAATATGTATCTAATTTCATGGTCAAATTATACATCTTATTGCGAGCTTGAAGCACCAGTTCGCACCTCACCAAGTGTTTTAAGGACAAGTGTGAATGTAACTGAATCTGTTGGCTGAATGTCACGATCTTCAAAAATGGATCGTGCAAACTGGGTTGTAAACTTCACACATTCATCTTCATATACTAATTGTAGTCCGAGCGAGAGTAAATCATTGGCATTCATATCATGCCGTGCGGACATAGACGTTGACCAATTCGCGTTAAACTTTGATTGAATTGATCCTGATAATTCTTCTCGTCCTACAAATTCACTGTCTTGCTGTTGGTCAATAAATATATACGTCGAATTAAGATTTAATGCAGGTGTACCTACTTTTGCTGTGATCTCGTTGTGCTTTGGGCTAAAGTTATCTGGGCTGAATTGAGTGCGATATAATACATTCAGATATTTTGCAGGCGTTACTTGAACACGCCCGACAAAGTCTGAGAAATTATCCTCTAAACCAGATGCGAGACTGAATGAATTGTTTGTGCGTGGACGATATGACTGCCCAATGAAGACGGATGCATCGCCCTTATTGCGACCCAAGATCACCCAGTTGAGGCCATAATTAAATCGAAGTCCACTGTCGACCCGGTCAAAACCATCAAAGCGGTTATCGCGGAAAAGGTTTGTTTCATCGAATTCAGGTTCTTGGCTATCTTCATTGGGAATTTTATCAGGGTTGCCTCCATTCGGTGAAATGGCGACGGACGCGAGTGGTTCAATCGTTTGGTTGATTTCCTCGCCAGTTCTAATGAGCGGTAGGCGCCACGACAGCGATGCTGTTGGTAAGACACGCCCACTTACCCCCGTGAATTCTGTCCCATCATCCCTGATGACGCCAGACGCGTGATAAGCGTCTGCGGCTAGGGATACCGATGCTTTGTATAGTTCGCCAAAGTGGCCGTTAAATGGGCGTTCCCAGCGAGGCCTTACAGCTATTCTGCGTGTGTCGGTCCCGGAGTTTCTAATAAGATTGAGGACATTGAAATCAAGTGAAGAGAAGCCACCAAGGTCATCTCGCTTTCCCATGTAGTTGAAATCATACATGGGTAATGCGAAAGGTGATTCACTTGCGTCTTCGTCTTGGCGCAAATCTTGGAAGGCATACGTGTTGAGAACCTGATAGTTTTGGCCACGGAAACCTTCAAGATATCCCCGGGATACAAGGATTGATTCCGTATCAAAACCGTATCTGCGTGTATAGGTATCGTCAGATGCGCCTTGGAGATCAAGCCCAGCACGCCATGTTCGATTAATATGGTAAGCCGATTCAAAATCGATGTACCCGCGTTCGCCTTCTGCATCGTCATCAACAACGAAACTGGCGTCGGATTTTACAAAGCCATTTTTGAAATTGCGGCGGTATTGGCCGATAAGTCCTTGCCCACCGTCTGATGCAAGCATGGGCGTGATCGTCGCGTCTTGATGTTCATCAATGGCCCAGAAATATGGCGTATTGAGACGAAACCCTAAGTCAGATGAATTAGAAAAACTTGGTGCAAGCAATCCACTTTTACGTTTTACGGTCGGGTCTGGGTGGCTGAGATAGGGTGTATAGGCGACAGGGACACCAAATAACTCTAACCATGCATCCCTATAAGAAACGAGTTTTTTATCAACGTCATGTATGACACGAACTGCTTTCAACTGCCACAATGGCGCTGCAGTCGGATCTTCTTCACACAAATCACACGGTGAATATACCGCGTTACTGATTTCAGTGATTTGCGCGTTTGATCGCCGTGCACCAGAGCCTGCTACGCGCGAATGGTCTTCGAGGACGAGCCCAATATTGTAGACGACGCCATCTTTAAGGTCGCCCGTGATTTCCATCTTATCGCCAAGCAAAACTTTGCCTGAAGGGTCCGTTAAAGAAACGCTGCCATCGGCAATAACCACATCAGTTTTTTGGTTATATATGACCTTATTTGCGAATAAGGCACGCTCACCATACACGATCTCAACATTACCTGTAGCCGTAACAATACCTAGTTCGCGATCATAGGTCATGGAATCGGCGCTGAACTCGGCTGCTATAGGGGCAGGTTCGGTTTGTGCTGTCGGTGTAGGCGCTCCAACAGGTGCCTGAACGGTGCGCGTTGTTGATGCTGGTGGCTGCTGTTCCGTGTTGCTGCCAGTAGGTTGAGCAATGAAAAGCGTGCCAAGTGGTTTAGCATAAGACGCATCATGGTTTGGTGCGCTCTGAACTCTGCTGGCAGGCTGTATTGCAGGTGTACGGACAGTGCGTGCAGATGACGGCGTCGGTACTGCCGGGCGCTGAAGCGGCGCAGGGGCATTAAACAATGTGCCGAGGGGGCGGTCTGCCCCAGCTTGCGTTGTGGATGTGGCTGTTTGCGACGTGCTTGTAGCTGAACGTGTTGGCTGCTTATTCCAGCCTTGAGGTAATACCGAGCTTGGATTTTTTTGTGATGTTGATGTTGCGTTAAACAATATCCCAAGGGGGCGCGCAACTGGTGCAGGCGCCGCTACTGCTGTGCTTGTTGTCGTTGGATTTGGTGTCAGAATGTTTGCAGGTAACGACGAACGTATTGGCGGGGTTGTTCTCTCAACGCCTGATAACAATATACCCAAAGGCCGATCTGCATCCTCTGCGAATGCAGGCGTGCTCAGCCAAACCGAAGCACTCAGGCCAATCAGCGAGACAAGTGCAGGAATATAATACCCTGCTTTGAGCGTTGGCCTTAGCTTTGGCACTTTATCCATCCTCCAGGTGCAAGAGCATCCCAAGTCCAAGTAGTGTCGCAACACCAGAAGGCGTCCATGCCGCTAGTGTGACGGGAATATTATCTGATAATCCCAATGCATAAACGACATCGGAGAAGAAATAGAGCAAAAACCCGGTTAATACACCCATTGATATGACAAAAGTTGCCCCACCACGTCTGGAACTCTGACGGAGCGTAAATGTCGCCGCAATTAAGACCATCGCGCACATCAGTAATGGAGACGCAAGAAGGGCATTTAGATGCAGGCGATGGCGGATAGCGGAAAATCCAGCTTCCTCAAGAGTCTCGATAAAATCTGACAGGGCCCAAAATGACATGGTTTCTGGAGGTGCAAAGCTATCCTGGATTTTCGTGAGCGTTAGATCCGTCTCAAGCCAGTATTCCTCGTATGCGGCGGAACCTTCTTCCGGTTTTTGCACGCGCGCATTGCGCATATACCAAAAGCCATCCTCAAGACGGGCATATTCAGCATCAACACGTTCGAGAAACCTGTCTGTGCCTTCATAAACGAAGACCACAACGCCGGTAAGCTCCACATCTGTGCCTTGTTGAAGTACGGCGCGAGAATGCACAACGGATTGGCCAACTGAGTTTGCCTGCCGCAACCAAAGGCCGGATTGCGAGACCGCGAGTGAATTCTCCTGACCGCGCAAATGAATGGCTTCCAATTGCTCAAACCGGGTCAGCATTGTCGATGCTAGTGGGTTAAATACGGTGACATGAAAAATACCAAGCGCCGCTGCCAGCGATAAAACAGGGAGTAAAAACTGCCATGCAGAGACACCTGCCGCGCGCGTAATTGTTAATTCATGGGTTCGTGCAAGTCGCCAAAAAGCAGACATGCCGCCGAACAGAACAGCAAAGGGAAATGTTTCCTGGCCCATGTGGGGTAGGCGAAAGAACGCCATTTCAATAACATCTGTAAACGAGATTTCTGGTCGTGATGCGGCGCGACGGAGTAATTCGATACTATCGAACAACATGACAATGAACAGGAAGACCATGAAACACGACAGAAAGCTGACGAGGAAATGCCGGCCGATATACATGGAAAGAGTGCTTGAAATACGCATCAGGTTTTCATGCCGCCTTCAACTTGTTGCGCCGTGTTTTCTTCTTTTTCGACTTTGAGGTTTTGGGATGCTTAATCAACATGATAATGCCCACAAATATGGGCACAATCGCCAGTCCGTATAAAAGCGGCACAAGGGCAAGGTTTTTAGCAACGACGCTCTCGAAACCAAGCGCAGCACCTTGTAGTGAAATCATGATGCCCACGGCCGTTATAATCCGCATCGTCTGACTACGCCGGGTAATGGGGCCATATAAAAGACAGGCAAGGCCGATCATTGCAAAGCCAACACCAAGTAATGGCGACATGATGCGCTTGTGTAATTCGACCTTATACTTGCCCCAATCGTGCTGATTGATCCCCTTGGCATCTTCCAGGTTGATGAGTTCTGTCATCGAACGTTCGCGCGGTTCTCGAAACCGCTGCGAGATACTTTCATTGCTGGTTGGCACTTCAAAGACATACCGGTCGAAATACAAAATTGAGAGATTTTGGTTCGCCGCAGTCGTTTGCCTGTTGCCGTTATACATGATTACCCGTGGCCCTTTGCCGGAATCAACCAGCGCACCGCGTTCCGCCATCAACGTCACAGGTGCTTCGGCGTCCCGTTCATCGTGGACCAAAATACCAAGCAGTTGTCCGTCAGGTGTTCGCTCTCGAACATAGACTGTGACGGTACTTGTGATTGGATTGAAGGAACCTTCCTTTAAAAGAACATGCGAGTACGTATTTCGTACTTCCCATTGGAGGAGGCGAAATGCTCGATATGACTCGGGCAGCAAGTAAAGGTTGAGCAAATACCCAAACATGAGTGTCAGTGTCGTCATAATGATAGCAGGTTTAGCGAGGCCAAACTGACCAACGCCAGCCGCGCGCATCACGATTAATTCCCGGTCCGTCACCATTTTGGAATAGGTAAATACAATCACGGTAAAAAGCGCGATAGGCAGGATAACAGTCAAAAAGTTCGGCAATAATAGCATGGTCATATAGACAAATGTACCCGCGCTAAGGCCACGATTAACGATCATTTCGACAAAGCGTAGCGATTGTGAGAGCCAGATGATGCACGTCAGTCCGGCACTCACCAGCAACATGCCAGTAAGCAACTGGCGCAGTACATATTTAGTGTAGCTATTCATACGGTCGAACCTAGCCTCTAGAATCATCCAAATTGTGGCATCAACGCGAAAAAATCAAGTAATCTCCGCATATTGGCAGTTTTTATGGTTAATGGACTACAGGGCTTCGATACGTGTTTCTGCGATCACAGAACTACCATCCAGGACAGCATCTGCCAGTCCTGGTGCTTGCGAGAGAATATGCCGTGCATAGAAGCTCACAGAAGCTTGACGGCGTTCTGCTAAAAGCGGGTTCTCGTCACGATTTCTTTTGGATGCTTCAAATAGCCGTACCATCAACCAGCCGCCGACCGTAATGCCGGATAAACGCAGGTATGTGACCGAGCCTGCCAGGGCCGTCACGGGCGTTTCTTCAAAGTTACTGACAATCCAGTCCGTTGTCCGCTCGAGTGCATCAATGGCTGTACTAAGGCGCGCGTGTGATGAGTCCATTTCTGCCATTGAGGCATGCATTTCAGCGATGAGCGTATGCATCGTCTCGCCGCCTTCGCGGGCAATTTTTCGCCCGGCAAGGTCGAGTGCCTGGATACCGTTCGTACCTTCGTAAATAGGGGCAATGCGTGCGTCGCGTAGGTGCTGTGCAGCGCCGGTTTCTTCAATAAAGCCCATGCCGCCGTGGATTTGTACGCCCGTATCGGCAACTTCGACGCCAACGTCGGTGCTCCAGGCCTTAACGACAGGCGTTAAAAGATCAACGAATGACTGTGCTTTTTTGGCTTCTGCTGGGTCTGTTGAGCGGTGCGCCAAATCAAGGCGAGACGACACCCAATAGGCTAAGGCACGGACAGCCTCGGTTTGTGACCGCATCGACAACAGCATCCGCTTTACGTCTGGATGCTGAATGATCGCAACCGCTTCTTTGTTGTCGCGGTCGGTGCCTCGGCCTTGGGTCCTGTCAGCAGCGAAGGCGCGGGCGCGTTGATACGCGCGCTCAGCAATCGCGACACCTTCAAGGCCAACGGCGAGGCGTGCATTGTTCATCATTGTGAACATATATTCGATGCCATGATTTTCTTCGCCGACGAGATATCCTAAAGCGCCCTCGTTTTCGCCATATAGCATGACGGCGGTTGGGCTCGCATTAATGCCAAGCTTGTGCTCAAGAGACCCGCATCGCAAATCATTGCGCTCCCCAAGCGTGCCATCTTCGTTGACCAGATGCTTCGGCACGACAAACAGCGATATACCTTTGATGCCTTCTGGTGCATCTGGCGTACGGGCGAGCACCATATGCACGATGTTGTCGGTAAAATCGTGTTCGCCATACGTGATGAAAATCTTCTGGCCCGATATACGGTAAGCATCACCTTCTTTAATGGCTTTGGTGCGAATGCGCGATAAGTCTGAGCCAGCCTGTGGCTCGGTCAGGTTCATTGTACCGGTCCAAACGCCACTGATCATGTTTTTAAGATAGACCGATTTCAGGGCTTCTGACCCATGGATCGATAAGAGTTCTGCAGCACCGCCTGTCAGCAATGGGCAAAGACCAAACGACATGTTTGCTGCATGCCAAATCTCGGATGCGCCTGTGGATACCAGCCAAGGCAGACCCTGACCGCCAAGCTCTGGATCAAACGGCATCGAATTCCAGCCGCCTTCAATGAACTGCTGGTAGGCTTCTTTAAAACCTTTAGGCGTGCGTACAACACCATTCTCAAGGACACATCCCTCGACATCACCACTTGCGTTTATGGGGTCTAATACGTCGGTACCAAGTTTACTTGCCTCGGCCAAAATTGCAGCGACAAGGTCAGACGTGGCATCTTCGTAACCGGGAAGGCCGGCAATCTGATCTAGATTTCCTATCTCTTGCATAACAAGAAGCATCTCATCGACGGGGGCGCGGTAAATGCTCATTTGGAACCACCTTACTTTTTCAGCAATGCGCTGATATTAACACTTGGCACAGGAATTTCATTCTTTTCAGCGAGTGCTTTCAGATCAATACGGCGTGACGCGCGTTCGACAGCTGTAATGATAAGGTCTGTTATGGCCTCAATAATGACAGCTGGCAGGGCGCCATTGGTCTCAGCACCAATATCTGTTATGCGGGTGTCTGGCAGTGAAATTTCAGTTTCCAGCCCGTACAGGAAGTCAGCCCGGAACACCATGGTGCCGTTCTGCAGGAGGATTTGGTCAATGATAAACATCTGGCCTGATGACGCATCCTCACCACTAATTTTGAATCGATTGACCCAGGCACGGACACTCTCTCGAAGTCTGACCAGGTTGACCATGCCTTCGCGGATTTCCAGAACGATCTTGGGCTGCTCAAGAACGACGCGGCGCACACCAATAGCTTTGGCGGCAACGCGCTCTGTATCAACCTCAAGAACAACGAAGGGAATGTGGATCGCTGATAGTGCACCAAACCCAGGTGGGTTGGCGATCCGAAGACCTGTGATCTGACCTTCGCCGGTTTTCAGCGACACTTTGGCGTCGGCGATGGTAACGGGAACTTTGTAGGCGCTGGAACCGTCGCTCTCGATGGTTTCTTTGACCACAGCATCAATATTGAAAAGCACAAAGGTTACAGAAGCGAACACAAGAACAATCGCCGCGGTAATGGCCAGGCTGCTTAAGATGAAAGTTCTTCTCATGTAGATGGACACTCCGTTGCGCGTATCATGTATGCACGGACGATATCCGTCGGTAGGTCATGTCGCAAGGCAATGTCGTCCCTGTTTTGAAGATGATTAATGCTTCACAATCGTTGTGTTTGATGCGTTGCTCGTGCCGGTCTCACTTTGTATTTCGGCATTGACCTCACGAGCACGGATTTCAGCATCTTGCCTTGTCTTAAGGCCACGTTCCCAGTGCACAAGGTAGCGTGTACCAGCATCCGGTTCGGCATCTTCTATGGCTTGAGGAGCAGCTTCAGGCTCAGTGCCTTTCCATGGATAGGCAAAAATCTGACCTTTGCTGTCGGTCACAACAACAACAATCCACGGACCGCATTTTTCAATAACTGGCATGGTTAGGGCTGGGGGCGCGTAAACACCCATTTGGTATCGTCAGACTGATCTGCCTGAAACCGGTATCCGCCATCTTTAAACGCCTTCAGACCTTTTTCGGTCTCAACGCGATTGGTGACCATGTAGCGCGCCATCATGCCGCGTGCGCGCTTTGCAAAGAGGCCAAGCGTACGGGCCTCTCCATCTTTGATTTCTTTGAATACCGGGGTCACAATCTGGCCATCCAGGGTCTTTGGTTTGATGACCTTTGCATACTCGTTCGACGCCAGATTAATCACACGGCGATCTTTATGATCTTTGGTGGCCTTGTTAATCGCCTTTGTGACACGGTCATCCCAAAAGTCGTATAGGGTTTCCTTCCCATCGATGGCGAACTTTACGCCCATCTCCAACCGGTAAGGCTGAATAAGGTCCAGCGGCCTCAAAAGGCCGTAGAGCCCGGACAAAATCCGTAAATGATCTTGTGCATACTCCAGGTCTTTATCTTTTAATGTGCTCGCATCCAGGCCGACATAGGTATCACCTGCAAAAGTGAGTGCGGCTTGCCGTGCATTAGCAAGATTAAAAGGCGGTTTAAAATCCTGAAAACGCTGGTAATTTAGTTCGGCCAGATTGTCCGAAATATGCATCATCGATTTAAGATCGCTGCGCGTGAGCTGCTTTGCACGCTTGGACAAGACCTTGGCGTCTTTCATTAAGTCGGGTTGCGTGTGCGCTTCCGTGATCGGATCGCTCTCAAAGTCGAGTTTCTTTGCAGGTGAGATGATCGCTAACATAAACGGGCGCTCCTTCTTTGACGATCGACATCGTTGATCTTACATATAGGGTAAGAATAGAGACCTTCAAAGGCTGAGAGGCATCAAATGATCAAAATATACGGACTTAAGAACTGCGATACATGCCGTAAGGCGCTTAAATGGCTGGATAGCGAAGACATAGCACACACATTCATAGATGTCCGCAAAGACGGTATAAATGAAGATGACGTGAAACGCTGGCTGGATTCTGTGGGCGTGGATATCTTGCTGAACCGCCGGGGTACAACGTGGCGTGGTTTGTCTGATGGTGAAAAAGCGAATGCCGAAAGCAGTGACGCCGAAGCCATTTCGCTGATGGCGGCACAGCCAGCGCTCATCAAACGCCCTGTTTTTGAAAAGGATGCTGAGATATTTGTCGGCTTTAAAGATACCGAAAAGACGAAGCTGCAGGGGTGATGCCTTATCTTCCGTCATTCCGGCGAAGGCCGGAATCCAGAACTACCGTCACAAGTGTTTGTGAGAAGCTAAAATTCCTATTTCCGCGGTATTGGTGGAATGTCGATGTCACTGGCGGCATTAATCTTACGTACGTGCATAGATTCCGTGCGGCCCCTCAAGGGACATCTGATTATTCAAAGCCGCTTAAATCGGCTGTCGCTTCTGCTTCAACAGCAGCACTGACAAGCAATTGAATGCCAAAGTCTTTGGTGATGGATACCAAGCGTGCGGCTGTGTTGACCGTATCGCCGATGGCCGTAATCTGTGTTGCTGCGCCGTGCCCCATGGTGCCGACGATGGCTGAGCCCCGATGGATACCAATTCCCAAGTGCAAAGGTTCATTCAAGTCGTTCTTGAGCCGTTCGTTTATCAGCTCAAGGCGAAGAGACATTTCACGCGCTGCGGTCAGGGCTTGTTGAGCGTTATTCTCAGCCCCGCCCTCTGTGCCAAATAAAGCCATGATGCCGTCGCCGATGAATTTGTCGATACGACCGCCAGCGCCTTCAATGGCTGAGCCCATGGACTGAAAATACTGATACAGCATAAACACAACATCGAACGGCAATTTGCTTTCGGATAATTTTGTAAAACCGCGTAAATCCGCAAACATCACTGTGATTGTGATCTCTTGGCCGTGCATGTATTTGCCCGGGCTAAGTGCTTCCTTTGCCGTGACATCCGGCGGGAGGAGCGGCTCGCAGGTCACATTGCCTGTTGGCTTTACCTGACAGGCTAGCCGCACATTAGGTGGGAGTTTTAGTTTTTCGAGCACCTTCTTTTCGACGTCGTTGGGCGGCATGAGACATCCATCGTCGGATTTGATGATCAGTACGCGGCATGTCGAACAACGGCCTCGACCACCGCACACAGATGCGTGCGGGATACCACCCGCCCGGCTGATTTCCAAAAGTGATGCGCCATTTGGAATTAATATCCTGCGGCCGCTGGGGTATGTGACACGAATGCCTTCACTGCGCGCGCTGAAATACAATCTCACCCGACGCGCAGCAAAGACGGCGGCGACAAGCAGGGTATAGCCTATAATCCAGTAATCTCGGAGTTGCTTTGTTTGTTGATCAAATTCTGGCCCTGGATAATGAATATCTTTCAGCATTTGGATCAGCCATAGGGGATTCTTGAGCTTTTCCAAGACCTCAAAGCCGCCCGATGCATATCCCATGATGGCCATTGTCGGGATCAGAAGGGCCAATCCATAAAGATGTGGCTGCCATGATGGATACCAAGGCTTCACCTTAAGCCAGTTGTGGATGCCGAATACCGAATGGGTCCAGGTCACAACCAGAAGAACGACCTGAAGCCAGCCCTGGATCGGGACGAAATGCCAGAATACTGCGAGAATATATTCATAATTTGGGACGAGGCGCACTCTCAGTATACCGCCGCCCGTTGAGAGGGCATGCTCAATGAGTAAAATCGGGATCGTCAGTCCTAATCCCAGTTGCACCCACTGCCATTTGGGCATGCGGAGGCTTCGTCGAATATACGTGGTCCAGAGGGCGAGAGAGATATGCGTTGTAGCTGCTGTTGCCAGGACGAGTGTGCCGATCGTATTGGTCCACGCGAGATAAAGAAAATCCGCGCTGTATTCGCGGCTTCGATAGAGATTAAGGCAAAGGCATGATTAAGCAGATGGGAAACGACATAGGCGAACATCGTCAATCCGGCCGTCAAATGTATGCTTCGTCTGCTAAAGGTCACAGCGTCCCAAATTTGTCGTTGATGTTATGAAGAGCTTACGCAGGTTAGTACTTTCCTGCCGCACCTTCTTTAACGGCCTTTTCAAGGTGGGTCAGGTCTGAGCAACCGCTAGTGTACGTCATTTTTAGCTTTTCGAGGAGCTCTTTGGCCTTCGCAGGACGACCTGTTTGAATATAAAGTTACCCCATATAGTTCAATGCGCCGGTATGCGCAGGGTTCGCGGTCAACGCGGCTTCGTAGTATTTCTCAGCCTCATCAAATTTTCCCAACTTACGATGGGTAAATCCGAGCAGGTTCCATGCGTTCGCGTGATCAGGTCTTATCTTGAGGGTAGCGTTGAGTAATGGAATCGCACCATCGTAATCTTTTGCGATGATCAGCTGTTCTGCATCAACGTACTCTTGGATGGCAACCATATCTCCAGACGGTGACATGGCAGCGCGCGTATCCGTGCTCGCAGCGATAATCATGCAAACGGCGATGAATGGTATGAAAAGTGAGCGGCAAGCAAATGTCATGGTTGAGAGACCTTATCTAAAATTTGTGTGTCATCAGATACCTGATGACGATTAGTTATACGCTTATCATCCGTCAGGCTTTTCAAAAACTCAATAAGGTTCACCTTTTCTTGATCGCTTAGGGCAAGCGGCTGAACTTGATTGGATAATGACGGGCGAGGAATGCCACCGGATGCATGGTGATCAACGACGGCGTCGAGTGTCTGAATGGATCCATTATGCATATAAGGGGATCGAGCGGTGACATTCCTAAGCGACGGTGTAACAAAGGCATGCTGCATGGCGGCGTCTTTGGGCTTAATTCTACCGCGCCCAATATCAGCGGATTCTATGCCAACGTCGTAGAACTTTTGATCACTAAACCGCCAGCCTGAATGGTTCTGACTGCATCCAGCCTTGCCTGAGAACGTTTCATATCCAGATTTAGCGGATGCACTTAATGCGTCAGCATCGCTGGCAACCCAACGGTCAAACGGTGAAATGCCCAAAGTCAGTGTGCGCACATAAACGCCCAGACTTTGGGTGACCTTATCAATTGTGATGGGGCCTTCGCCAAATGCCGTTGCAAATTTTAGGCGATATGTGGAATCGTTTGAAAGCTCAGATGGCAAATGATCGAGATTCTAGTTCATCTCATTTTCATTCGCGATGGGGCCCATAATAAAGCCTTCTAACAATTCAAATCTTCCATCGCGGCCAAACAAACTATTCCAACCAACATCTTGTAGGGGCGGCGTTCGTCTTGTCTGGCGCTTGCCGTCCTCTCCCGGACTTAAAGGTTCCAAGTCTATCCATGCATACTGGTGCATATGGCATGACGCGCAGGACATCGTATTGCCGCCGGATAACCGGTTTTCAAAAAACAACGTCTCTCCCAGTTCGAATTTTGCTTAGGATGGTGGATTGAATTTAGGTGATGGAGGAGGCGTTTGCGGTTTAGCGAATTCGGTAAGGTCAGGCGCAGCGATGCTGTGCGATGGCCAAACGAAGATGAAGCTCGCAAAGCCAACAAGGGCGCACGTTAGAAGATGTTTGAACCTGTCTTTCATGCGCCCAAAGGTAAGTGGTTTGATCTCAACTTGGAATGGGTTTTACGTCCAAGTAACGACTTTGTTAGGCATCACTAAGTGTGAGTAGGCCACTGCGTGTCTGCTACTGCTGCATGCCGCTCCTCAGATAATAGGCGTTAATGCCTGCTTTGCGCAGGTTAGCCACCGCACTTTGGCTGACTTCATGGCCGTGAACGCAATAACATACGACGGTGGTGCTGGATTTTACGCTATCGGCCCAAGCTGGGACGTTTTGAAAGTCCTGCCAGACAGCGCCTTGGATCATTGCAGGTTCTTTCTCAAGGGCAGGTTTCTTGCGTACGTCGACGATCGTGACATTGGCACCAAATTTAAAAAGTGTTTCGAGTTCGGATTGTTCAATGCTGTTCATAATGAGACTCCTTGCGTCTGCATTGGTTGGATAGGTCAGTTAGATTTAGATAAAAGACGTTGCGACGCCGAATGCAGCGCCAAGGGCGACTAACATGGGCACGCTGACGCGATTGCTGATCAACAATCCAAGCGCAACAACTGCGGCGGCAACGGATAACCACTGAACATCGCCAGCGGTATCAAACAGTGCGGCTTGGCCCAGGAAAAAGGCCAAGCTGAGAATTACGCCGACAACTGCCGCCGTAATTGCCGATAGGGCATTTCGGGCCCAGGCAAAGCGTTGGACGCTCTCGACATAAGGTGCGCCAACAATGATGAGATAGAACGAGGGCAGGAATGTCACATAGGTTGTGACTAATGCTGCGATAACGCCAAGGACCGCACCTTCAGCGCTCCAGCCAGCGAAAAAACCAACATATGTGGTCACAAGGATTAACGGCCCGGGTGTGGTTTCTGCCAAAGCCAAACCATTGATCATCTCAGCACCAGTCAACCATCCGTATGTGTTCACCGCAGCGTCTGCGACGAATGGCAGAACAGCATAAGCGCCGCCAAAGGTAACAAATGCGGCGGTGGTAAACAGCTTTATGACGTCAGAAAATGGCTCTGCACCCAGCACTGATATCGCCAATAAGCTTGGGCCAATCAAAGCAACAGCAAAAATAGCGGTAATCAAAATAATACGCTTTAAGGCGCCAGATGTCTGAGACGCCCCAGGTGTTTCTGCTTTGGGTGCAGCGTGATCATCGTGTCCTGATGACAGGGCATCGGGTTTGAATTTGGCAATCGCGACACCGGCAATGCCGGCCACGAGCACGACAACAGGGAACGGCGTTTCCGTAAATTGCAAGGCAGCAAAGGCACCGATAGCAAGTGCCAAAGGCACAATCCCGTTGCAGGTTTTCTTGCCTATCCGGTAGACCGCAGAGATAACAATTGCGATCACAACCGGCTTAATGCCATGGAATATCGCCGAAACGAACCCGTCATCACCGTGCGCTGCCGCAACCCATGCCAGGAAAATCATCAGGAATGTGCCTGGGATAAAGAACGCCGTACCAGCAAACAGTGCGCCTTTGACGCCATGCAATCGCCAACCGATATAGGCGGCCAATTGCTGTGCTTCTGGTCCAGGTAGTAGCATTGAGTAATTCAGGCCACGTAAGAATGCGCCTTGGCTCAACCATCCGCGCTTATCGACGCATTCGGTTTGCATCATTGCAATTTGACCCGCAGGTCCGCCAAAACTCATAAAACCAAGTTTGATCCAATACCGTGCAGCTTCGCCAAAAGATGGCGGTGTCTGAGTTTCATCTGTTGGCGATTTTTCTATTTGATCGTTCATAAACCCTCACACTCGAAAACGCTCGAGCAAGTAGCGAGGGCAGCGCTTGGGCGAACGATCGCCTGTGACGTCGGGCGACTGCCTTTGGCCCGATAAGAAACTTTATAGACCATCATAAAATTTTACGAAAGTTAAAATCACAGAAACGTGAGCTGCTGTCAGGGCAACGTGACAGGACTTAGATGTTTATATGCGTAATATATGGTGTCCGGCGAGGGGCCGGATCACGGGGAATTATAACAAATACAAAAGGAGTCATATTTATGTCTATTTCAAAGAAAACACTTAGCGCAACACTCGCAACCGCCGCCGCAGCTATGTTCATTGCAGGTGCAGCAATTACAGTTGCACCAACAGCGGCTCAAGCTGGCGTTAAGTGCGCAGGCATCAATTCATGCAAAGGTACAGGCGCATGCGCAAGTGCGACGAATGCATGCAAAGGTCAAAATGGATGTAAGGGTCAGGGCTGGGTAAGCGCTGAATCTGCTTCTGCTTGAACTGGTAAGGGCGGCAAAGTCGAAGAAGGCTGACGTTGACTAATCTATCGGTTATTCTGATTCGGAGGGATCGCGATGGCGGTTCCTCCGTTTCTTTTTTGGATGCAGGCACATAATGACTCTCGAAGATTTTGGCTTAGGGCTTCGCTCACAACATTTTCCGGAAATTCTCGGCGATGACCCGATATCGACAGATGGTGTCGATTGGTTTCAAATTCTCTCTGAGAACTTCATTGATGTTGGTGGCCCGCCGATGCGCAGCATGATGGCCGTCCGTGAGAGATTTCCGATTGTGATGCACGGCGTATCCATGTCGATAGGATCGACGGATCTATTAGATATGGAATACCTTCAAGGTTTAAATGCACTTGCGGATAAGGTTCAGCCCGTGCAGATTTCTGATCACCTATGCTGGACCGTGGCACACGGCGTGAATATGCACGACCTGTTGCCGCTGCCGATGACTGAAGAAACCGTCGATCATGTTGCGACGCGTGTGCGTCAGGTCCAAGATGTTCTGGGCCGACGTTTCATACTTGAAAATACATCGACTTACGTCACCTTCGAAGAAGATGAGATGATGGAGTGGGAATTCATTTCAGAAATTTGTGCATGTGCTGACTGCGATATCTTGCTTGATGTGAATAATATTTATGTCTCCGCATTTAATCATGGATTTTCAGCGGATGCGTATTTGGCGGGTATCCCCAAAGCGCTAGTGAAGCAAATTCACTTGGCTGGCCATGAACATAATGGCGATCACATTATTGATACGCATGATGCGCCGATACCCAAAGACGTGCTGGACCTATATGTAAAAGCGATTCAACGACTTGGTCATATACCAACAATGATCGAGCGCGATGCAAACATTCCGCCATTTGCCGAACTGGTTCGAGAACTACAAGGTGTGCGAAGTATCGCGGAGGGTGGCCAATGAGCGCTTCGCTTGCCGACATTCAGTCAAAGTTCCAGTCACGATTATTGAATGGTGATGATGCGATCAATCCACACTTGACTAAAGGTGATCCGTTCACGGGTGTATATGATTATGCGTACCGGGCGCGGCTTATTGAAATTCTTAGCGAAGACTTCGAAGGTTTGCATACGTTGCTTGGTGACGAGCAGTTTGCGAGTGCGATGACAGGATATATTAATGCACACCCATCAACCACGAAGTCTGTGCGTTGGCTGGGTCGATTTGTGGCGGATTGGCTTGCCGATACTGAGCCTTGGAATGGGCATCCAGAATTAACCGCGATGGCGCGCTTCGAATGGATGCTTGGTCTGGCGTTCGATGCAATAGACGCAAACATTATTGGTGTTGGTGACATCGGTTTGGTGCCGCCTGAGGCCTGGCCAATGCTGACGTTTACATTCCATCCTGCTTTAGATACGGCGTTACTGAGCCATGACGTGGCCCCGTTCCATCAGGCAGTTCAGGCTGAAGTTGACCCGTCTGCTGCGCCCGAGCTTTTTGATGCGCCAAAACGTTGGGTCGCATGGCGTGATCCGGCAACGCTAATGGTAACATACCGGCAACTTGATTTAGACGAAGCGGCGGCGTTGATGGCGGCAATAGAAGGCCATACGTTTGATGGTATCTGCGAGATTGTCGCAGACTTAACCGAAGCGGATGAAGCCGCCGTCCGTGCAGCTGGCCTATTGCGGCTTTGGATCGAAAGCGGTTGGTTGATCGGCTTGGATGCTGAAGGGATGAGTTGGTAAAAGCTGAGATTTACCTCCTCACCTCATTACACAGCCATCTTCGTAAGATTGGAAGATGCTGGATTCAGGCCTACGCCGGAATGACGGGTATGGGGTAAAATGTCGTCACCCCGGCGAAGGCCGGGGTCCAGTGATGCAGAATATAGATACTGGTGTGTTTACCTAAGCCGTCATCCCCACGAAGGCGAGGACCCAGTTCTTTCTCGTTAGTCTAGGTTCCCGCTTTCGCGGGAATGACGGATATGTAAAATCTCAGCAAAATGAAACAGGTGAGGGTGCTTCAGAAAAATAAGCCTATAGAACCTTACCCGGGTTCATAATGCCAGTGGGATCAATGATTGCTTTGATCTTGCGCATCAGATCGATTTCGACTGGTGAGCTATAACGTACAAGCTCTTCCCGTTTTAGTTTCCCGACGCCATGCTCAGCAGAGAAACTGCCATCCATTTCATCGACCAATTCATTTAACGGATCGGTGACATCATGCCATTTCGCCAGATACGCGTCTTTGTCGTCGCCGACGGGCTGGGTCAAATTGTAGTGCAAGTTGCCATCGCCAATATGACCAAATGTCATCGGGCGAATGCCAGGAATGATATCAGATACAATCTTATCCGCTTTCTCAAGGAACTCGGGCATCCTGGATACGGGGATGGATACATCGTTCTTGATTGATCCGCCTTCGTGCGCTTGTGCTTCAGGTATGGTCTCGCGAATATGCCAGAGATCATGGTTTTGCTGACCGCTTTCAGCAATCACAGCATCCTCGACTTCACCCGCTTCGAATGCGGCTTCGAGGAAATCTTCAACGGCACCACGTAAATCATTGCCGTTGCGTGGTGACGTCAATTCCATGAGCACATAAGCATCGTGTTCGTTCTCGAACGGATCGCGCACACCTTCGGTGTAGGTGCAGGTCACCGCCAAGCTGGCACGGTTCATATATTCAAAAGCACTTAACGCATCACCCACCGCATTTGATGCCCGAGAAAACAACGCAATCACGGCATCAACATCTTTGAGGGCGATCAATGCTGTTTCGGTCTGTCGCGGTTTTGGGTAGAGCTTCAAAACAGCGGCGGTAATAACACCAAGCGTGCCTTCAGCACCCATAAACAGGTGCTTTAATTCATAACCAGTATTGTCTTTACGAAGGCTTTTTAGGCCGCTCCATATATCGCCAGATGGCAGGACGACTTCAAGGCCCAAGACTAGATCGCGCGCATTGCCATATCGGAGCACATTGGTGCCGCCCGCATTGGTCGAGAGATTACCCCCGATGCGGCAGCTGCCTTCAGCGGCAAGGCTCAGCGGAAATAACTTATCTGCATCGTCTGCTGCTTGTTGAATATCTGCCAAAATACATCCAGCACCGACTGTCATCGTGCCGTTGACGGTATCAATGACGTGCACAGTGTTGAGGCGTTCGGTGGAAATGATGATCTCATCCGTCGCAATGCCGCCACCCACAAGACCTGTGTGCCCGCCAAGCGGGACGATGCCAATTCCAGCGTCGGCACATGTCTTTACGACGAAGGCAACGTCTTCAACGGAGCCGGGCTTGGCAACAAAAGTCGCAGTGCCTTTATAAAGGCCTCGCCATTCGATGTTGTAGGCATCCAATTGGCTCGGATCGTCTACATATCCGGATGAACCAAGTTTTTCACGAATAGCGTCGGTAGCTGATTGTCTGTTTGTCATATCAAGATATTGGCGATGGCCAGTCTCATGTTCAAGGTTGAATACAATTTTTATGTGTGAACGGCGCGGCGAAGGCGGTCATTGATGGCCATGCCGATGTCTTCATCTGGAATGGGGGCAACGGCAATCCGCTTTGTACCGGATGCATCCAGAGCATGAAGTATCTTAAACAAGTTTGTAGCGGCTTCGAGAAGATCACCATCCGTGCTCAGGTTTGGTTGTCCGAATACGGAAACAAAGCCGAAGCCAATGAAAGCCTCACCTTTTTCAGGTTTTTTGACGTTCATGCGCAGCGCTGCGTTTGGTGCGTAATGGCGGCTCATCATGCCGGGTGATTTTGGTGCTGTGTTATCGTCGCCAGCAATATCAATCTCGCCAAGAATGGTTTCAATGTCGTCGATGGATAATCCACCAGGACGGAGCAGCGTTGGTATTTCTGTGGTCAGATCAATCACGGTGGATTCAAGGCCAACATCGCAGGCGCCGCCATCCAAGATCATCGCAGGGCCGCCTTCGTCTGGGCCGGGTAGGGACATCTGAACATGCTCAGCACGTGTTGGGCTGACGCCACCTGAACGGTTCGCGCTGGGGGCGGCAACCGGTACGCCGCATATGTTCAGGAACTTCCGCGCTGATGCGCTGCAGGGAATGCGGACTGCGATGCTGTCCAGCCCTGCCGTCGTGAGTTCAGCTACGCTGCGTTTTGGATTTATGGGTAGAACCATCGTCAACGGTCCGGGCCAATACGAGTTGGCCAAATCGACTGCCCGATCATCGAACACTGCAATATCATGGGCCGTGCGGATATCAGGCACATGCGAGATCAATGGATTGAAACTGGGTCGTCCCTTCGCTGCAAAAATACGTGCAACGGCATCTGCATTCGTAGCGTCACCGCCGAGGCCATAGACCGTCTCGGTCGGGAACGCCACGAGGGCACCATCACGAATGAGCTTGGCGGCTTCATTCATGGCCGCTGCGTCTATCGCACGAATGGGAGACTTGGAAGTCATGTTCTTTACGATGGGTCAGGCACACCCGGTCCACGGGCGATGAAGTGGGGATTACGGAATTCTGGTTTGCCGTATCTTAACGGCGTACCGTCTTCGGTCAGAACGTCTCCACCAGCATACATTAATACTGCATGACCGGCAGCGGTGTCCCACTCCATAGTTGGACCAAAGCGCGGATATACATCCGCCTTGCCCTCAGCGACACGGCAGAATTTAATGCTCGATCCAGCACTGATACGTTGGCCGATGGGAAGCCCTGCCAGATAGATATCAACTTCTTCGCTGCCATGGCTGCGTGACGCGATGGCAATCATGCCTTCTGATGGGGCTTTGCGGCATGAAATCTGCGTTGCTTTGCCGTCACCACCGTATTGTACGAAGACACCTGCACGTGTGGCGACAAACGTGTCGTCGGTTGTGGGAAGATGAACCACGCCAAGCACTGGAATCCCGGCCTCAATCAACGCGATATTGACAGTGAACTCGCCGTTACGAGAGATAAATTCTTTGGTGCCATCCAGGGGATCGATCAACCAGAAAGGTCGGTCGCCGACAACAGGCACATTGCCTGCGGAAACATCTTCTTCACCAACAAAAGCGAATTCGTTGGTGATGCCTTCTCGAATGGCGCGTACAATCAGTTTTTCTGCTTCCCGGTCTGCTTCGGTGACGGGCGAGCTATCGTCCTTTGAGTCGACGTCGAAATCGGTCTCGTAAATATCCATGATGGTGCGTCCGGCGCGGCGGGCGACTTCGCCAATTTGTTCGGCAAATCCAAGACTAATATTGAGAACCATGTTGCGACATCTCCGTGTTGTTTGGTTCGCGGACAATCGCGCCCTATGCCTTGATAGTCAACGACCGGGCTTAAGATTTCGCGTGAATTTCCTCAGCAATAAACCGATTTGCAAGAAAGCTGTCGGACCAATGATCTAATGCCATGCCCGCTTTGCGTTTCAAGTGTGCGAGGAATTGATGCGGTTCCGGGAGTTGTTCCCACACCGATGGGAGGAACAGCGCGCGGTGCCCGCCGTCTTGTATCACAAGGCCATCAATGCCGGGGCGCAACTGACGGAGCAGGTCCGCTTCGTCTTTGAAAGTCATTTTTGATTGCGGGCTGAGCACTGAAATCGAAAGCCGCAGCGTCTCGTATTCTTCTGCGGTAATCGGCTTGAACCTTGGGTCTTTAAACGACGCCCGGTTTGCATTCTGTGCGACATCACGGATCAGCGGCTGATGCGCAACAGGGGCACCAATACAGCCACGAAGCTGGTGCTGTGCGGTCTTAAGCGTGACGAACGACGCACCGGGGGCTTGCAGGGCCTTCGGCTCGTTCCTCAGGTTAATGCCAATAGGGTTGCTGGTTTTGAGGGCAAACTTGATCGCTTGATCTGCGACATCTAACAAATGTGGGCCATGTTCCTTAAGCAGCTGTTTGGTTTGTCGCTCGAACGCGGATGCAGGCGATGCCTCAGGTGTCGCGGGTTTTGGCGCAGGTTTCAGATTGACCTTAAGCGGTGTCTTAATGGTTTGATTTCTCGGTTCATAAAAAGCCCAGGCACCATAGCCAACAATGCGTTCTTTGGTGCCAGCCGTGTCACCAGAATTCACAAGGCCAATCGTTTCGACACGCATCCCACGCGCTTTTGCGTAATGGAGGAGACCGCCAACCGGGTAACGTCCACATACACCTTCACGTTCGATTTTTGATGGGTCGAGTGACGAGATCGCGGCGGCTGTGCGTGCATCGATCTGCTTTGCGCCCTCGTAATCGAGAAAGTGGCTCAAATCTGTGGAGATCACGATGAGTGTTTCTGGCCCACCCCAAAGTTTCTGCAAGGCGTTGGCGACAACCGCGGGGGACGTTGCCCCCACGACAATAGGCACGAGTTTGAAGTCGCCCAGAACTTCCTGCAAAAACGGCAGGTGGACTTCGAGTGAATGCTCGGCCTCATGGGTCGGCGGAAACGTGCTGATCTGCTCAAGCTTGGCAACAAGCGCTTCGCCGTCCTTGTCGATTTCAAACTGACCCAGCGGCGTCTCAAAATAATCCGCCCCAGAAAGTGCCAGACCTTCAACTGCAACCCGGTGGCATGGCCCCATCAGGACAATGCGCTTTATTCTCGCTGCAATGGGCTTAAGCCGTGCATAGGCTTCTGCGGCCAACGCGCCCGAGTACTTATACCCTGCATGTGGCGCAATGATGGCCTTGGGCGCAGCTCCTTGAAGAATACGCGCACGCGCCAGAAAGCCCTGCACATCTTTTCTAAGGACATCCGCATCGTCAGGATAAAACATCCCCGCAACGGCAGCTTTTCTAATCACGCTCATGAACACACGTCCCCAATCATCATGGGCTGTATTCTAGCGCACACAGCCGGGCTTCGAAACCTTAGATGATGAAGTTTTAAAGTGTGTCAAACCTTGTGACGTATGACAGCTATGGTATTGATAGAATTGTTAGTGACCCAAAGAAGTCCCTTGGTTAGAATGGTATTAAATTTACTACTTGGGAGGGTGTTTTGAAGAGTGAAGATGTTGATAAAAGAAAAAAGTAAAAGCCTTGGTACGGTAATCTCATAATTTTTGCCGTTATTTCATCAGTTCTTGCTGTTGTTTTTAATTTTACGATCGCGCCTTTGATCGGATCATTCAAAAATCTATCAATAAGCGAACTTGCATCATTAGGGATTTCTTTTTTCGCAATAGGCATGTTGTTCGCCTTTTATTTTCAGGCGAGCCAAACAAGTAATACGTTTTACGACAATACCTACAAGTTTATGAAAGACACCTCGGAAGTTTTGGGCCGCATGGAAGGCATGTTCGGTGAAAAACTGAGCCATCTAAATGATAATTACTCTCGAATGGATAAACGACTTGAGCAGTTCAGTCCTGCAAAAGCGTAGGAAGAACTAAGTGAAAGCCAAGCTCAGGCTGATGAAAGTGCTGATAAAAGAGATGAGTTGATCGAGTCCCTTATTGAAAAAGCGCAGCTTCAGGGTGCAGAGCGAGATAAATTCCTAGAACGTTTGCAACAAGCGGAGGAGCAACTTATTAGCTCTCGGGAGAGCGTGGCTTTACTTGAGCAGCGATTGAGGAATTTTCAGCGACAAGTTGGAGATTCTGACAAATCTTCGACGGTATTTTCTTCTTATGCACAAGGAAGATTAGAAAGCATGATTAGGCGCGAGCTTATATCAAGGTTAGGCGGCTCTGAACGTTCAGCAAACATGACGCTTTCTATAATACGTCATGAGTTTAGAACATTTGCATCAGATTTACCTGATCCCCTTGTAAGTTTAATGCAGCGCAAAGGTTATATACGAGGATCGGATAGCCTTACGCTTCCTGGCGCACATCTCATCCAAATAACTGCTCGTGATTTTGCAATAGTAAATTCAAAACAAAAACGATTAAACCTAGAAGATGAGCAGGATTAGGAGAAGGCTTCCAGAACATCAGAAGGTGAGAATTTATAATATGTATACTTATACACTTTGTGGCAGCTGAGTTAACTAAATAAAGTTTTAAGTCCTATTTAATAGGACGACGGACCTGCATATAATAGCAGATGACTGACGGTGCCCCAATCATTGATGAGACGTTTGCTGACGCGGTGCTGGGGCGGTACTGGCATGCGGTCGAGGATGGGCGTATTCAGTGCGACATCTGCCCGCGTTTTTGTAAGTTGCGTGATGGGCAGCGGGGGCTATGTTTTGTGTGGGGGCGGCAGGGTGATGAAATTGTCCTCACCACTTAAGGACGATCTAGCGGCTTTTGTGTCGACCCCATCGAAAAGAAGCCACTCAACCATTTCTTGCCAGGGACGCCGGTGCTGAGCTTTGGGACGGCGGGCTGCAATCTCACTTGCACATTCTGCTAGAATCACGATATATCCAAATCCCGCGCTTACGATAAATTACAAGCCAAGGCTCCGCCCGAGATGATCGCCAATGCGGCTGTGAAAACAGGCGCGCGTTCTGTGGCTTATACCTACAACGACCCGGTGATCTTTCTCGAATATGCTGTCGATGTGGCGCAGGCCTGCCATGAGCGGGGGGGTAAAGAACGTTGCCGTTTCGGCTGGATATATTTGTGAAGAGCCGCGTGCAGAATTCTTTTCACACATGGATGTGGCAAACATTGACCTTAAAGCCTTTACTCAAGAATTTTACCGCAAACTCTGTAGTGCTGATCAGGCACCAGTGCTGGAAACACTCAAATATCTAAAACACGAAACCGACGTGTGGTTCGAGATCACGGATCTGCTGATCCCGGGTGAAAACGACAGCGAACACGAAGTTGAGGAAATGACCCAGTGGATTGTCGAGAATCTGGGCCCCGATGTACCGGTGCACTTTACGGCATTTCATCCGGACTGGAAAATGATGGATAAGCCGCGTACGCCGCCAGCGACGCTTATGTGCGCCCGTGATATCGCCCTCAAAAATGGTATCCGATATGCATATTCGGGGAACATTCATCACAAACCAACGCAAAGCACCTATTGCCATAATTGTGGTGAGGCCGTGATCGGGCGCGATTGGTATGAATTGTCAGAATGGAATCTTCAGTTTGGTGGCAACCATATCTCTGACTGTAAAAGCTGTGGCACCCAACTCGCAGGTGTGTTTGAAGAGAAACCGGGCACGTGGGGGCGCAGGCGCGCGCCATTGAAATTCAAGGCTTAATACCTGCGACGAATGCAGCGAAACGTGACAATCATGAACTGAGCTGTTATATGCGCATAACGCATAGATAGTATGATTCAGGCTTGCCTACATGACGAAAAATCAAATTCTCGTAATCCTTAAAGTCATAGTTTCAGGCGGACTTATTTGGTTCTTGTTGTCATCAATCGATATTGGCGCGGCAAAGGATCGAATTCTGGGCGCTGATAACGTGATGATCCTGTGTGCTGGATTTGTTTTATTGTTACAAATGGGTGTCGGTGGTGCGCGGTGGTGGGCTGTGATGCGTGCGATCGAAACACCGCTTCCCTGGTTTGAACTGACAAAGCTGTTTTGGATTGGGGGCTTTTTTAGTCAGGCATTGCCCTCGTCGGTAGGTGGCGATCCTATTCGAATTTACATGGCCTACAAAGATGGGTTGCCACTTAGCAAAGCCATTAATGGTGTGATGCTTGAGCGTGTGGTCACAATTATTGGCTTAACGATTCTAGTGATCGCTGTTCAGCCATGGTTTGTGCCTAAGCTTAATGCTGAGACTCAAATGTTAACGTTAACCGTGTTGGCCATGTTGGGTGCAGGTACAATCTTCGGCGTCATTGTTTTGTTGTATCTGGATCGATTGCCCGAAGCTTTGAGCAAATTCAGGATAGTACGCGGTATGAACGCGTTGGCCGCCGATTCACGACTGCTGTTTCTCAGGTTAAAGGGTGCTGTGCTCGCGAGTATCTTTGGCATCTTAACCCATGTGAATATTTCACTCTGTGTGTTCTTTTTGGCGATGAGTATCGGCGTTGATGTGACGTGGCTTGATTGCATGGTCTTGATGCCATTGGTTATTCTCGTAACAACATTACCAATTTCAATCGCAGGCTGGGGTGTGCGCGAAGGCGCAATGGTGACGGCATTTGCGCTTGTCGGTGTGCCCGGCGAAGGTGCTTTGGTTCTGTCGCTCATGCTTGGAATTTTAGGTATCGTTATGATGATACCTGGGGGAGGTTTTTGGCTCATAAGGCGGAAGGCCGGAGAGGCGATGTCCGCTGCTGATGCCGAAGCTGCCGTCGAACAAGAACTCGAAAATACCATGGATGCATCGTCAAAAAACGTCTGAGCCCTTGAACCCCGCGTGAGGGGCTATACACTAGCTGATAAATCATCTCACCAGCGAGGACTCTCATGAAGATTACGTTTTCCAATCCTGCCCAACCGACCAAAGGTATCGCCGTTGTATTTTCTGCTGAACGCGGAAAATGGTCAGACAGCGCAGCCAAACTTGATACGAAACTTAAAGGCGCGCTAAAGCGTGCTGCCAAGGCGTCACGCTTTGAAGGCAAGCGCGGCCAGACGATGACCGTATTGGCACCTACAGGCTCCAATCTTGAGCGTGTGCTTTGTGTTGGTGTTGGTAAGCCGGGCGACATGACATTCGAGAACATGACCGAGCTTGGCGGCAAGGTTTTTGCAGCCCTCAAGGGCGCTGGAACAGCGGCGGCAGTTTGTGCTGATGCATTTGATAAATCATCTTTGAAAGCGGCTGACGTTGCTGCGGCAATTTCTTATGGGGCATTGCTCCGCGCCTACAAGTTTGAAAAATACAAAGGCAAAGAAAAGCAAAGCAAAGACCCGGTTATTGGATCAATGGCTGTACATTGCCAGGGCGCACCGGCAGCAAAGTCTCGCTATGCGAAACTCGCTAAAATTGCTGATGGCGTTTACTTCACACGCGATCTGGTTTCTGAGCCACCTAACATTTTGTACCCTGCCGAGTTTGCAAAGCGCCTCAAGCGTGACCTGACCAAGCTTGGTGTCAAAGTAACGATTATGGGCGAAGCGCAGATGCGCAAGCTTGGTATGGGGTCATTGCTTTCAGTAGGTGACGGTAGTGCACGTGAAAGCCAGATGGTTGTCATGGAATATAACGGCCTGCCTGCCGCAAAGAAAAAAGGCTCACAGCCGATTTCTTTCATTGGTAAGGGTGTGTGTTTTGATACCGGTGGTATTTCACTCAAGCCAGCCGGTGGCATGGAAGATATGAAATGGGATATGGGCGGTGCCGGTGTCGTATCTGGATTGATGAAGGCCCTCGCAGGTCGTAAGGCAAAATGCCACGTTATCGGCGCCGTTGGTCTCGTTGAGAATATGCCTGATGGCAACGCAACGCGTCCTGGCGATATTGTTGAATCAATGTCGGGTCAGACGATTGAAATCCTCAACACAGATGCCGAAGGTCGTTTGGTTCTGTGTGATGTTCTGCATTATGTGAACGAGAAGTATAAGCCGCAATTTATGGTTGATCTGGCGACATTGACGGGTGCGATCATTATCGCACTTGGCGCTGAGCGTGCAGGTTTGTTCTCAAACAATGACAAACTCTCTGAGCGACTTTTCGATGCGGGCGAAGCCATGAACGAGCGTATTTGGCGGTTCCCACTTGGCAAGGAATACGACAAGGATCTGGATACGGATGCTGCTGATATGAGAAATATCGGTGGTGGCCGAGGTGCTGGCTCAATTACTGCTGCGCAATTCCTGCAAAGGTTTGTCGGCGATACACCATGGGCGCACTTGGATATTGCTGGCGTCACTTGGTCCAAGAAGGATAGCGCTGTTGTGCCACGTGGTGGTACAGCCTTTGGTGTCCGCATGTTAGACCGCTTTGTCGCTGATCATTACGAGTAAATCAACCAAGGCTGGGTGTGGCGCGTGTCATGACTGAAATTGGTTTTTACCACCTGACGCGCTCGGGGCTTGAACAGGCCCTGCCACAACTTTTGCAAAAAACCATGGAAGCAGAAAAGCGTGCCTTGATCGTTCTGGGCACGCCTGATCGTGTGCAATGGCTGAATGATCAGTTGTGGACGTATGACGCTGCGTCGTGGTTGCCACATGGGTCAAAGAAAGATGGCGATCCTGAATTGCAGCCTATTTGGCTCGACACCACGGACGAAAATGCCAACGGTGCGCAATTCTTATTTTTGGCTGATGGCGGTGTCACCTCAGACGTGAGTTCATTTGAACGGTGCTTTGATTTGTTCGATGGTCGTGACGAAGAGGCCGTTGCATCTGCTCGTACGCGCTGGAAATCCTTGAAAGACGAAGGTCACGATCTCACATATTGGCAACAAGGTGAACGTGGTTGGGAAAAGAAAGCTTAATGTTCGGAGAGATGAGATGACGAAGCGATGGGTGAATAGACCTGAGGGATCAACTTGGGGCGATTGGGGCGAAGACGACCAGTTGGGTCGTGTGAATTTGCTAACACCGGAAAAAGTTAAAGCGGCTGTTTCTGAAGTGCAGGATGGTCGGTCGTTTTGCTTGTCTTTGCCGCTCGATTTGCCCGGCGGAAATAGCGTGAACCCAAAACGTCATCCGCCAAAATTCGGTGTCGTCAATCATCCTCCGGGAAGTGATGGCGTCTATTATAATCTGGTCTGGAAAGACTATCAGGACGGCAACATGGATGTGTCGTCTGATGAATGTACGACGTTATGGAATCAATACTCTACGCAATGGGACAGCTTCGCACACGTTGGTAGTTTGTTTGATGCCAATGGCGATGGCGAGCCTGAAAGCGTTTACTACAACGGCTTTCGCGCAGGCGAAGAAATTCTTGGGCCTGACCATGCGGACGGTATGGGTGCGCGAGTATTATCTGTTGGCGGTATGGCCAAGGCTGGTATGCAGGGCCGCGGCGTGATTTTGGATATGGTGCCGCATGTTGGCACGGGGCGAACTGTTGTTGGCTATGACAGCCTTATGGAAATGCTCGACGCTGATAAGATCATCGTTGAAGAGGGTGATTTCTTCCTGTTCCATACCGGCTGGGACGATATGATATTGGATATGGCTGGTGATCCTGATGCGAAGAAGCTTCATTCCAGCGGTGCTGTGTTGGATGGATATGACGAGAAGCTTTTGCAGTGGATCACAGATAGTGGTGTTGTTGCGATCATTTCTGACAACATGGCCGTTGAGGACTCAAGCGGATTTGGCGAGTCTCAAGGTGGATGTTCACGCTTGCCGCTACATCGACATTGTCTGTTCCGCCTCGGTGTTCACTTGGGCGAATTATGGCATCTGTCTGAGTTAGCGACGGCGCTGCGAGACCAGGGACGCTCTCGTTTTCTCCTGACAGCACCGCCATTGTATCTGCCAGGTGCTGTGGGTTCCCCGTCGACCCCCATTGCGACGATCTAAATGCAACAACGAGACTTTGATGCAGACCGTAAAGGTCCTTTAGACGGGGTCCGTGTGCTTGATCTGTGCCGCCTGGTGTCAGGGAATATGCTGACCCATCAGCTGGCTGATTTTGGCGCGTATGTGACTAAAATCGAGCCAAGTGGAAAGGGTGATCCATTACGTGCCTGGACCAAGGGCGGATACGATACTTTCTGGAAAGCGTACTGCCGCAATAAGAAAAGTATCGCACTGGATTTTCGTGCTGAAGGTGCGGCAGCGGTCATTCTAAAACTGGTTGAACACGCCGAAATCTTTGTTGAGAACTTTCGCCCGGGACGTCTCGAGCAGATGGGACTTGGGCCGGATATTCTACACAAACATAATCCAAAACTCATCATTGTTCGCATATCAGGATTTGGTCAGACCGGACCTTATAGTGATAGACCGGGCTTTGGCTCATTGGTTGAAGGCATGTCCGGGTTTGCGTTTCGAAACGGGTTCCCAGACCGCCCGCCGTTGCTGCCACCCATTGCCATGGCGGACATGATTGCGGGCCTCCAAGGAGCTTATGCGACCATGGTGGCACTCCGGGAAATTGAATTGAAGGGCGGGCAGGGGCAGGTCATTGATATGTCTTTGCTGGAACCAATTCTGTCGACACTGGGTCCCGCTGCGATGGATTTTAAAGCCACTGGCGATATTCCAGCTAGAGTCGGTAATCGTTCACATACCTCTGTACCTCGCGATGTCTATACAACACGAGATAGCAAGTTTGTCTCGCTGTCGGCATCCATTCAACAAATGGCTGAGCGTGTGTTTAGGACGATCGGCCGCGAAGATATGATCGACGATCCACGCTACCGAACCAATGCGGATCGGGTCCAGCGATGCGACGAAGTGAACGACATTGTCGCAGATTGGGTTGCCGCGCGTGATCAGGTCGAAGTGCTGCGCATCTTTGCTGAGGCAGGGGTGACGTCTGCGCCAATATATAATGCTGAAGATTTGCTCGCAGACCCGCATGTAAACGAACGGGGTGTGCTGGTTGAGGTGCCGGATGATGATTTGGGCTCAGCACCTGTGCATAACATCCATCCTTATATGTCCGAGACACCGGGTGGGTTCAGAACGCGCGCACCAAAGCTTGGTGAGCATACGGATGAAATGCTTTTGACGGCTGGGTTTACTGCTGAGGAAATCACTGCATTGCGCGATAAAAAGGTTGTTTCTTAATAGTTTAGTGGACGGGATGACGTCGGCGAATGCTCCACGCAAGGAGCATTCCGATACCGCCAAAAATCGCCATCGCAAAGAAGGCATCGCCCGCATAGTCTTCGTACAAATGCCCGGATAATACGCTTATTAAACCGAGACCAAAACCAGAAACGATTAAGGCATAAAGCGTTTGAGCTGTCGCTGAAATTTCTTCGGGCATTCGATCTGCAATGAAGTAAATAGCGCCTAAGTGTGTTGCGCCAAATGTGAACGCATGCATGATTTGTAGCGCCGCGATCGCCCAAAGGCTCTCTGCAAACGGTGTCATGCTCCATCGTAACAAACAGGCGAGGCCACCCAGGGCGATCAGGCGCGCCGGGCCAATCCGTTTGATGGCGTTTGCGGCGAAGACAAATAAGATAACTTCTGCCAGCACTCCCTCAGCCCAAAGCAATCCGATGACGCCTTCGCTAAAGCCCATGCGGAGCCAGTTGATCGTGCCAAAGCTGTACAAAAGTGCGTGTGAGCCTTGGATACAGGCTGTTGCTGCAACGAAAATAACGAACGTCTTGTCGGTTAGGACGCGGGTAATCGGGCCGGGGCCTTCTGATTTAGGTGACGGGGTAGACCGGAAATCCGGGGCGATATAGGTGCCCAGCGCATACAGCGCAATCGCGATGGCGATGGCTTGCCAGATCAAATCAGGCTCTGCACCCTTGAGGTAATATCCTACACCTGATGCCCCCAAAATGAAGGTGAGCGAGCCCCACAGGCGAATGCGTCCATAATCGAGACCATGACGCTTGGCGCCGAGCATGGTCAGACTTTCGCTTAGCGGCATGATCGGGCCCATCACCCCGATTAAACATGCCTGCAAAATCAATATGGCTGCAAAGCTATCGACGATGGCGAACGGCATGAAAAAGATGAACGACAGCGTAGAAAGTATAGCCATCAAGCGTTTGCGCTCGCCGGTGCGATCTGCGAAGCGCGCGCTGAGCGGGCCCACGAAGGCACGAATAAGGCTGCCGGCAGCGATCACAAGGCCGATCTGGGGTGGTGTCAGGCCTTTGGCTTCAAGCCAAACGGGCCAGAACGGCATCATAATGCCGACGACCAGAAACATCCCGCCATACAATAGTGAGAGCTGAAAAGCCGCGTTCATGAGTAAATTGATTTTGCAAATTCGCCAAGCTCACCCAGGCTTTTGATCGCCCGAGATCCGTACCACGATGTCATCTCTCCATCGATCAGATATGCCTTCGCGGCGTGGTCTGGAAATTCACGTCGAAAATCATCGATATGAGTCTGCGTAAATGTATAGGGTTCTGAGGAAAACAGGACGAGGTCGATCCTGCATAAACCTGCATCATTAAGCATAATTTCCGGATACCTCGCTGCATCACCGCTAAGCGATGATTTTACACCCGGAGTGGCGGCATGCCAATTTATTAATGATAACATATTCCCGATATACGTGTTTTTTGTGATTGCCATCCATGGTTCGTTCCAGATTAAATATAGAATGTTCTTAGGCTCGCTTAAGTTCAAAATCTGTAAACGCGCTTTCGCGATTTCAAATTGCTGAACCAGATTATTCGCCACGTCAGATGCGCCAAAGATACCCCCGATCAACTGATAAAGGTCGATATTGTCATCAGGGACCATCGGATGTGTAACGACAACCTCAATACCCGCATCACGAAATGTATCCGCCATATCGCGGGGGTTCTCGTCGATATTTACGAGCGCATGGGTTGGCTTTAAAGCAAGCACGCGCTCCATATTCACTTTCTTAGTGCCACCAACAGAGGGGATCGCATTAATCTGATCTTTGGGATGGGTACAGAAATGGGTGCGCCCAACGAGTTGATCTCGCAACCCTAAGTCAAAGAGGAGTTCAGTTAGGCTTGGAACAAGGGAGATAATACGCGCGTTGGTAGTAGGTACGTGTGAGGTGCCAAGGTAGTCTTTAAAAGACCCAACCATATTTACTTACGCAATACCGTCTAGCGTTTCCTGTGCAGACATCCATTCCGCTTCGGTCGTCGTGAGCGCTTCTTTGACGTTCGCGTGCTTGAGCTGCAAATCCATCAACTTGCTGGTCGAGCCATTATAGACGTTTGGATCTGCAAGCTGGGCTTCGATCGACGTTTTCTCTTCGGTCAGCTTGGCCATGTGGGTCTCGGCCTTCTTGATAGATTTTCTGAGGTCAGCCGAAGCCTGGCGTTGGGCTGCGCGTTCTTTCCGTGCTTGTTTACGGTTGTCGCGACTATGCCCGCCATCCGTTGTAGTCTTTTCAGCACTGCGTTTCGCACGCCTGGTCGCTTGAAGCTCTGCGCTGTATTCATTCAGCGTACCATCGTAAGGCTCGCATTTGCCATCTGCGACAAGCCATAAACTGTCCGCCACCAACTCGATCAAGTGCGCATCGTGACTAACGAGAATAACAGCCCCCTCAAACGCGTTAAGCGCTTGAACCAGGGCTTCTCGGGCATCTACGTCCAAGTGGTTGGTGGGTTCGTCGAGCAGCAGAATGTTCGGTTTGCCACAACTCATCAACGAGAACAGCAAGCGGGCCTTTTCACCACCCGATAGTTTTGCAACCTGTGTATCGGCTTTGTCAGACGAGAATCCAAATCGACCTAAATGGCCACGGACCTGGCTTTCTTTTTTATCACCAAGAGCGCGCATCACATGGTGATATGGTGTTTCATCCATGTTGAGTTCGTCAGTTTGATGCTGTGCAAAATACCCAACTTCGATTTTTGAAGCTTTTACAATCTGGCCGACTTCGGGCTCAAGACGGTCACAGAGCATCTTGATCAAGGTCGACTTACCGTTACCGTTGGCACCAATCAGTGCAATGCGGTCTTCAGGATCAATACGTAAATCAAGCTTGCTCAGGATCGGCTTGCCGGGCTCGTAGCCCACATTCACATCTTGAATGGAGATCAAAGGAGGGGCCAATTCCATCGCGCTTGGGAACGAGAACTGAATGGATTTATCTTCCATCGCAGCCGCAATAGGTTCCATCTTTTCCAGCAATTTAATCCGGCTTTGCGCTTGTTTGGCTTTGCTTGCCTTGGCGCGAAAGCGGTCGACGAAGCTTTGAATATGTGCGCGCGCGGCTTCTTGTTTCTCTTGCTGTTTGGCTTCGTGCATCATGCGTTCACGGCGCGTGCGCTCAAAGCGGTCATAGTTGCCGATATAGCGGGTCAGCGTCAGTTCAGCCAAATGGACAATGCCACCGACAACTTCGTTCAAGAACCGGCGATCGTGCGAGATCACAAGCAGCGTACCGTTCCAGTTTTGTAAATATTGTTCAAGCCAAAGTGCGGCTTCGAGGTCCAGGTGGTTCGTTGGTTCGTCCAATAGCAAGAAATCAGGACGGGCAAACAACACGGCTGCCAAGGCGACACGCATGCGCCAACCACCAGAGAAATCTGAACATGGTCGTTGTTGTGTTGCTTCGTCAAAGCCGAGGCCCGCCAGAATTCGAGCCGCGCGTGCAGGTGCCCGTTCAGCATCAATATCGACCAGCCGCATATGGATTTCGGAAATACGTGCAGGATCAGTTGAGGTCTCAACTTCGGTCAACAATGACGCGCGTTCCGTGTCCGCTGCCAGCACCGTATCAATAAGGCTGCCCTGGCCCGCAGGCGCTTCCTGCGCTACTTCACCAAGCCGAACACCCTTTTGCAGGTGGATTGAACCACCGTCAATTTGGACGTCGCCAAAGATAAGTCGGAACAAGGTCGTCTTGCCGGTACCGTTACGTCCAACAAGACCCAATTTCTGCCCAGCCTCAACGTCGAGAGACGCATCTTCCAATAATGTTCGGCCCGCAATGCGGTATGTGATGTTTTGAATGACTAACATGGGCCGGGTCTTAGCATGCAAATCAGCGCATCGAAAGGGGGTATACACTCACCTTTACCGAACCTTTCCTTTTTAGATGGGGAGAGGGATTGAATTGTACCTTGATGCGAGTGTCTGCCCTTGATCTGATTTTGTATTTGTTTGAATTGGCGAAGAACTATTCTGACTATAGTTTCGTAAAGGATATGTAGATTTCTGAATGACGGGTTAGGCGATATGTTTAAGAAAATTGGCATAACAGTGGCGTTTTGTATTTTTGTTGTCGGATGCAGCAGCCTTAAGTTTGCATATGGATTTATGGAAACTTTGGTAGGCGACTGGGTGGAAAACTATCTGGATATCGGTGAAAACGATGTCATGGTGCTCGAAGATGAAATCAGTGCATTGGTCACGTGGCATCGAAATAAGATGTTGCCGGAGTGCGCAGTATTTTTAGAAAATCAGGCGCTGTTGGCGGAAACTTCAGGCTGGACTCGAGCTCAAGTCAATGAGGTGGTCATGATGTTCCGTACGATGATTAAGGACACAAGTCATGGGGCAGCACCATTTATAGCGCGTGTATTGGTTAATCACATATCCACGTCCAAAGTGAATTACATGGAAGCGGCGATGAACAAGGTGATATCTGAACGCAGAGAGCAATATGACGCGCCTTTGGCGGATCAAATTGATGCTGCTGTTGATAAATCTGTAGCAAACTTTGAACGTTTCTTCGGCACATTAACGGAAGAACAAATTGCGATTGTCCGTAAACATAAAACCGAGACATACGACCCAACGGGTGGTTGGCTTGATTGGCGGATTAAACGTCAACAGGATTTATTGCGGTTCCTTAGGACAGAACCTTCGGTCTCTGATATTGAGGACTACGTTAAAGTCGCATTGACCACGCCTGAAAAAATTGTTGGTGAAGCTTACCGTGAACGGGCGGATCGATGGTGGGCTGGGCAGGCTGAACTGATTTACGATCTAGTGGATAAATTTGATCTAGAACAGCGCCAAACAACCGCAGAAAACTTGCGCGGATATGCTGTAGATATGGTTGAATTGGCGGACGCCTCCTGATGTTTTTTCCTGCTTAGCATCTTTTTGTATTTAGATAGTTGTGCTCACCCCCTCACCTAACCTCTCCCCCTTAGAAAGGGGGGGGATTAAATTGTACCTTGCTGAGAGAGACTAGGTGAGCGGCGTTAATTCTGTAAAGGTCGCCAATTTCGTATTTGGGATTTTCCCTGGGCGAGGGCATTTGCATCAAGCGTATTGGCGATACGGGCTTTTTCACGGATCAGGTCGGCGCGAGTCGCTGCGGGCCATGATCGTTCTGCCAATCAAATCCATTGATAGGCGGCAATCGCATCGGTCTGAATGCCTTGGCTCTTAATAAAGTACATCGCGGCCAGTCGGCGTTGTGCCGGCGCATAGCCGTTGTTGGCTGAAAGCTGTAAAATCGCAAAGCCACTTTGGCGACTGGTAATATCCCCATCTAACAATAAACGCGCCAGATCAAACCGTGCCGGTGCATGACCTTTGCTGGCGGCTTCCGATAACCAGTGCTTGGCGGTTTCGATATCACGCGGTACGGCGATGCCTTCTTGATAAAGCTGCCCAAGTTCGTGCTCGGCGGGGGCAAAACCTTCATCTGCCGAAATACGTAACCATTTAAGCGCTTTCGGATAGTCGCGGCGGACTCCATCACCTAATCGATAAATCCGGCCCAGTGCATAAGCGGCTTCTGAAGAACCATTGCTAGATGCATTCCGGTATAAGGCAAAGGCCTGTTCAATGTTTTGCGGAATCCCCAATCCAAGCTTATGCGCATTTGCCAATTTGAAGGCGGCGTCCGTATGTCCATGGTCGACGGCGCGCATAAACCAACCCGCCGACATGGAAAGGTTTCGCCCAACGCCATCGCCATTGAGATACAATTCGCCAAGCGCATATGCCGCCTCGGCATCGCCAGCACGTGCATCGGGTTCAAGTAACGGGACGGCTTTGCTAACATCTCCAGCCCGGTAAAGTGCCAAACCTTCTGAGAACATGCGCGGTAGGCCTACCCCAAATATAAGGCTGAGGGTTGGGAGCGCACAGAACGCCAGTATCAAAACACTCAGAACAGCTTGATGACGTCTTTTGGATGTGGCGGGTGTTTCGGATTTGAGCGTAGGTGTCGCCGCATATGTTTTGGCGACATCTCGGATAATCCGTTTTATGTCATCGGCACGGCTTGGCCATTGAAAGCCAACATCGACAGCAATGGCGATTTGCGGTGTGCCACCGAGAGCGCTGCGTAATTTTGCGGCGCGCCAGTTGATATCTTGTGGCTGTTTCAGTGGATAATCAGACGGTCATGGATATCACCAGTTTGGCCGCGACGTGTTTTGGCCTCAACCTTTCTGATCTCAGCCTATTTCAAGGTGTCCTGAATCAAGGCGGGTAACGTAATGCCTTCGGGTGAAATCGTCATGAGGGCGGCAGGATGCAGCAACCGGTATGCAAAGAAAGTAAGGAGGGCCATGGCAGTGGTGCTGGATATGATCTAGATCGGCACACCTGTTTCGATAACAATGTCTTTTTGGAAAGCGATCAATGCAGCACACGGTAGCGCAAGCGCGACAATCGTTGCGGCATAAGACAATCGTCGTGGCCTGATCTCGGTCAGCGGCTTGTTGTTATGATCATGTTGCATGTTCCGTTTAGAGTAGCATTCATTTGTGATCGCCACAGGGAATGCACCTTTTCTCAAAAGGGCGAACGCGCGGTCTGAAAAAAGGTCTTATTTGCCAAGGGATTGTGAGCGCAACTCAACAAGCGCTAAACTATCTGTATTTTCAACATTAAGGGTATAAGCGCATATGATGATCCTCGTTGGTCAACTCGTTTCGCCATTTGTAAGACGTGTGGCCGCAACGATGAGCCATTATGGCTTGCCGTTTGATCGCCATGCCTTGTCCGTGTTCGATGACCGTGACGAAGTTGCACGCCTAAATCCACTCGCCAAAGTGCCTGCATTGATCATTGATGACGGGGAGGCCTTGGTCGAAAGTGCAGCCATCATTGATTACCTCGACCAACTTGCAGGGCCGGCAAAGTCCCTTACACCGGTGGATGGCGTGGCGCGCTGGAAAGTCTTGCGACATGCGGCGATTGCGATGGGCATATCAGAACGTGCTGTGCAGTTGCGGATAGAGATGTTCCACCGTCCCGAGTATCTTCAAAGCGCTGAATTCATTGATGGATACAAAACGTCTATACGCAATAGCCTCGACGTTCTTGAGCGCGACGCCGTGGGAATATGGATGTCCGCCAGTGGACCGACGCAGGCTGATTTCTCTGTGACGGCTGCGTTGACACATTTAACCAACAGAGTTGATGATTTTTCTGATCTGCAGGCGTGGCCAAAACTTAGTGCCATTCGAGAGCAGGGTGAGAATCTCGACGCATTTCGAAATAACCCATTCATCGAAGGTTGAGAAAGCGGTTTTCGTACCCGGTGTATAAAGTGTAACGTCCTGAGTATGTCAGAAGTTATTACCGATACAGAAACCCTCCGTGCCTTTTGTGCATCCCTGTCAGACGAGACTTATGTCACCGTTGATACAGAGTTTATACGCGAAAGTACGTTTTGGCCTGAGCTTTGCCTGATTCAAGTCGGCGGCACGGAAGATGCCAAAGCTGTTGATTCATTGGCGCCCGGTATCGATATGCAGCCGCTTTATGATCTCATGGCGGACACATCGATTTTAAAAGTCTTTCATGCAGCGCGTCAGGATCTGGAGATTTTCCTTCATCTTGCTGGCGAATTGCCTAGCCCGATATTTGATACTCAAGTGGCAGCGATGGTCTGTGGATTTGGTGATTCTGTCGGATATGAAAACCTGATCATGAAATTGACCGGGGCGACAATCGATAAGGGCTCACGTTTCACAGATTGGAAATTGCGTCCGCTCAGTGACAAGCAGATCAAATATGCGCTCGCCGATGTCACGCATTTGCGCCCAGCTTATGAGAGCCTTGCGGGCAAACTCGAATTATCGGGTCGCGCATCTTGGGTAACAGCCGAGATGGAAATTCTCGAGGACCCAAAAACGTATATCGTTGATCCTGATGAAGCTTATAAACGGATCAAAACGCGTGGTGCCAAGGGCAAGCAATTGTCTGTGCTTCGTGCGGTCGCTGGATGGCGTGAACATGAAGCCCAACGTCGTGATCTACCTCGTAATAGGGTTCTGCGCGACGAAGCACTTCTTGAAATCTCGCACCGTGCCCCGAAATCTGTCGATGAATTAGCAAAAACGCGTGGCCTTGGTCGACGTTTAGCCGAAGGGCAGTCGGGCGACTCGCTCCTAAAAGCGATACGCAAGGGTGCCGATGCTCCCAAGGCAGAATGGCCAAAGCCTGATCAGAAACCGGACCTTCCAGCTTGGACGGCTGCGGCGGCTGATCTTTTAAAAGTATTGCTTAAGATGAAGTGCGCCGAGACAGATGTTGCGACCAAGCTAGTGGCAAACGTCGCTGATATTGAATTGATCGCAGCATTTGGTGAGAAAGCCGGTGTGCCAGCGATTAAGGGATGGCGTCGCACTGTGTTTGGTGAAGATGCTTTGCGACTTCGCAATGGTGAAATCGGCTTGCAGCTCGCCGGTGACCGGGTTGCAATTGTCGAAAGTAAACCGCCAGAAGAAGCCACCGAGTAAACGTAAGGCGCGTATTCTAGGCAATCGTCGCCTTGGCTTTGAGGCTTTTACACATACCGCGAAAACGTCGATCCACAGTATCAGACTGAAATGCCTGGCTGTCGCCCGGTAAGTGCAGAATGATCTCATCACCTGACCGCTCAAGACTTGTCTGAGATAGCAACCCTGGCGCAGAGCCGGACAGGGTATGTGCGAGGCGAATGGCCCGGCCAATGCCGTCAACTTTGCTTAATTGTTCAGCTTCAAGCAGGCCGCGCACGTTCTTTACAACACGGGCACGTGGATCACCATTATAGCGGACGTAAACGGCCGCTGCGATAAACACGCGATCAGGATGCGATAGGCCTGCAAATGGGATGCGCAGGGTGCGATAGAAAGCATGCTCAGCACGATAGTCCGGATGCTCGCTCCACCCGATATCCGATAATAAGCACGCAGCCATAACCCGGCGTGTGTCTTCAGGGGGGGCATCCGGGAAAAGCGGCATAATCCAATTGGCAACTTCCTGACCTTTAAGTGAGAAACGCCCCGTACGATCTGCGAGTGTTTTGGCACCCTCAATCAACGGATCACGGCCACGCATGGCATCTGGAAGGTGCTTTTGCATCTGTCCTTCGCGCATGCCAAACCCTGAAAAAACGATATTTTCTGGGCGTATTGTATTGATGAGGTGTCTCAAAAGCTCCGTTGCGAAAGGCACGCTTTTAATGCGTGTTGGTGACAGCGAAGACGTTTTTTTCAAACTGACGGGGCTTTGCTTGCTCAGGATGGTTGCGATATCAAGAGCGTTGTCACTGCGGATGGTAAAATTATCGACAACATGAAGCGGGTATTTCGTCTGCTTGATAAAGACCCGGGCAATGGCGCGCATCACACCACCGGTGAGATATAGGTTTTTACCCTGGCCTTGCTCTAACCAATCGATTTTCGACAAATATTTATCAATAATCTTGCCCGCTTTATTTGTGTCGTCTTCGGCCATTTCACGTAAGCGTAAATGACCGAGCGGTGTCGTGCCGAATTTTATGCGTTTACCGTCCTCGAGTTGGACAAGGTCAAGCGAGCCACCACCCAGGTCACACAGAACACCACTCGCATCCGGTACGCCTGAGACCAGGCCCAATGCGGATAGGCCTGCTTCTTCTGAGCCGCTTAGAACAGAGATATCAATATTGAATTCAGCCTTCACGCGGGCCACGAAATCGGCGCCGTTATTGGCATCACGCACAGCTGCGGTTGCGACCAGATCAAGGGATTCGACACCCATGGCATCTGCGAGGCGCACAAAGCGGCGCAGGCTGTTCATTGCTTTCTTAACGCCCTTTGGAGACAGGCAGCCACTTTCAGCCAAGCCTTCGACGAGACGGCAATCCGCTTTTTCGTTAAACATCGGGACCGGCATGCGGTCAGGGACGTCATACACGACAAGCCGGACCGTATTCGAGCCGATGTCGACAATACCAATACGCCCACTGACGGCCAGGAGGTCCGGGCTAAGGCGCGTTACATTATCAATCAAAATATCGTCCTATAGATAATCGATACCTTTAGTCAGCACGATTTCTATCGCGTGTATCGCTGGGGTCAATACTTTCGTCACCCAATTTGAGTGCTGAGCCTCGACCCGACAGGCTTGGATTGGTCATGAAATACTTCTGTGCGGAAAGATCGTCTTTATCTTCAACGCGTTGGAAATCCCCATCCGGGCGCATAGACCAGCTTTGCGCCTGATCCCTAAAGTTGGCGATCATGATTTCTTCGATAATTTGTTTATGAACGGTGGGGTTTTCAATCGGCACCAACGTCTCTACCCGGCGGTTCAGGTTCCTAGGCATCATATCCGCAGAGCCTATAAAGACCTTAGCTACGGGGGATGGGAGTTTTTGCCCATGCGCGAAGATATAGATACGGGAATGCTCAAGGAAGCGGCCAACGATACTTTTAACGCGGATATTCTCACTCATCCCTGGCACACCTGGGCGAAGACAACAAATGCCACGAATAACTAGATCGACCGGCACACCCGCATTGGACGCTTCATAGAGCTTTTCAATGATTTCAGGATCGACCAGCGAATTCATCTTCATCCAGATGCCAGATGGCTTCCCGGCTTGTGCATTTTCGATTTCAATATCGGTCAGCTCATCCAGCTTTTCCCGCATTGTCAGGGGCGAAAAGAAAAGTTTTTCCATTTCCCCAGGCTTTGCATATCCGGTCATGTAATTCAAAAGCCCTGCTGCATCCCGGCAAAGTGCTGGGTCACATGTAAAGAATGACAGGTCGGTATAAACCTTGGCTGTGATCGGGTGATAGTTGCCGGTACCAAAGTGCACATAAGATTTCAGCGTTTGTCCTTCGCGGCGCACGATCAAGTTCACCTTGGCGTGGATTTTCTTGTCGACAAACCCATAGACGACCTGCGCACCCGCACGTTCCAGATCACGCGCCCAGCGGATATTCGCTTCTTCGTCAAAGCGTGCTTTAAGCTCAACCATCGCCGTTACAGATTTCCCGGCTTCAGCCGCCTCAATCAATGCAGCGATAATCGGGGAGTCGTTTGATGTTCGGTAAAGCGTTTGCTTGATGGCCACGACATCCGGATCGCGGGCGGCCTGGCGGACGAACTGAACAACCACGTCAAAGCTTTCGTAAGGGTGATGAACAACGATGTCTTTCTTAGAGATCGCAGCAAAAACATCACCGCCGAAATCTCGGATACGTTCAGGGAAACGTGCATTGAACGGCGTGAACAAAAGGTCCGGACGCTCGCTCAAGATGAGTTGTTTTGTGTCAGCCAACCCCAACGGGCCTTCCATCGGCATCGCGACACCGGCTTCGGCACCCATCTCGCCAATGATCAAATTCTGTAATTGCTCAGGCATGTCGGCGTTGAAGGTCAGGCGGATCACAGACCCCCGACGGCGGCGCTTTAATGCGCTTTCAAAGGTTCGGACGAGGTCCTCGGCTTCTTCATCGATTTCCATTTCACTGTCACGGATGACACGAAAGGCACCGTTTTCGATAAGCTCAAAATCTGGAAAAAATTTATTGATGAACAAGAGCACCCAGTCTTCGAGGGCTAAAAACCGAACCGCTGGACCGGGCAAGCGGACATACCGTTCAAGCTGCGATGGGATCGGGAGAAGGGCGCGCAACGGCTCGTCTTCTTCTTCATTCTCAAGTAAGACGACGAGTGAAAAACCAAAATTTGGAATGAACGGAAAAGGATGTGCCGGGTCAACAGCCAGTGGTGTGAGAACTGGGAACACGGTTTCCATGAACTGTTGTTCAAGCCAGACCATATCTTCTTCTGAGACATCACGCCGGTTCATCACTTCAATGCCGTTCTCACCGAGCTGTTTTCGCAAAATACCCCAAACCGCGTGCTGCTCATGCATGAGTTTTTGAGCGTGTTTTTGAATGGCTTCAATTTGTTGTGCTGGTGACAGTCCGTCATCGCTGGCTTGCGTGATACCTGCACGAATTTGTCCTTTGATACCCGCAACGCGCACCATAAAGAACTCGTCGAGGTTTGCCGCTGAGATCGATAGAAAACGCAGTCGTTCTAATAGCGGATGCGCTTCGTTCTCAGCTTCTTCAATGACACGGGCATTAAAGGCCAGCCAAGACAGCTCCCGGTTCAAAAAACGAACGCCGTCACCAGCGATTGCAGGGACGTCGCTTGAGGACGTTGCAATAGACGTGGTTTCTTCTTTTAGAGGCGCTGTTTCGTCCATGGACTAAGCTTTCATCGTCAACAGGTAAAATTAGGTTGCCGCATGATACCAGCTCAAAGCGCCATGTGTCACTTCGCCCAATTGTGATTGTTTTTTGACGGATGATGAGCGGAGTTATGATGACTTCAGCAAGAACTCAATGTTCCCCGAAAATTGATCAACCGGTTTGAACGGCAAGGTCTTCCATGGCTATCATCCCCAGATGGGAGTTGCCGACCTTGTTGAGTCCCGGTGACCACACGGCAATTGATGCAATGCCTGGAGCGATGGCAAGAATACCACCACCGACAACACTTTTCCCGGGCAAACCGACGTGGAATGCAAAGTCGCCAGAGCCATCGTAATGACCACACGTCAACATCAACGAGTTTACCCGCCGCGCTCGTCCACTAGAAATCAGGGCATGGCCGTCTACTCCCTTACGGCCACCAAAAGCAAAGATGCGCCCCGCTTGTGCCAGCTGGCGACAGGACATGGCAATTGCACATTGGTGAAAATACAGCGCTAAAGTCTTTTCGGGGGCGTGATCTATATTATGCGAGGCCTTGATAAAATTCGCTAATGCGGCGTTGTGAAATCCAGTTTGTTGTTCTGACTTTGCGACTGCAGGGTCGACGAATATATTGTCGTCATCCGCGGCGTTACGCATAAAATTCAAAACTTCATCAACCGCTTCGACGTGATCGCGCGCGGCTAAAATAATATCAGAGATGACAATCGCACCAGAATTGATCAGCGGATTACGCGGAATGCCATGGTCGGCTTATAGCTGTACAATTGAATTGAATGGATCACCGGACGGTTCCCGGCCAACCCGTTTCCATACATCTGCACCGCGCCGTGTCAGGGCAAGACTTAGGGCAAATAACTTGGAAACACTTTGAATTGAAAACGATGTATCAGCATCGCCAGCAGAGAGGGTCTGGCCGTCTGCCAAGGCAACGGAGATACCAAATTGATTAGGGTCGATTTTTGCGAGCTCGGGGATGTAATCCACAACCCGGCCTCGCTTTTTCTCGCGAGACATCCGCTCGGTAATAGATATCAGGAGTGGTCCTAGATCATCCATATCCTAGACCTGATCCCAAATGTAACGAAGACATATCGAATAACGCGTTATCCAAGGCAACCTGCGGTGCACCATGCCTCTCCCTTAAACGTTGTGAATGGAATAATCCTAGAGAGGGTTTGGAGACGTCGCAACGTCCACCGTGTGAACGCTGGTCTGTATCTGTTATAAGCTATGATAAATCTCTTGTAGACATGCATGCTGATACTTGATTATCTGCTGATGAAAAGAATATCAGCACGTTTCACCAAATCATTGATTCGCCAATGCCTTGCGGCAATGTTGATTTTCGTCGGCATGTCGTACGCACAATCTGCATCTGCAAATATTACTGTGGCTGAATATATGACGTTGCGTGCCGAAGCCAAGACGGGGGACAAGGGGGCGGATGCGCGGTGGCGCTATTACATTATTGGTTTGATGGATGGCATAAAGGCATTGCAAGCCCCCGTAGCTTCGGCGGGTGTGCAGTTACATTTTGATATGCCGAATACGCTGCCAATATCGCTTAAGTTTTTAGACGCATTTATTCAGGAAACGATTGGGCGATTAAGTGCCAAGGGCATATTGACCAAACGTATTGGTCAGCCCATGGCACTTTTGATCGCGTTGGAACTTAAAACGGCTTTTCCATGCCCCGAGTGATTAGAGGGTGCCCGGGAATGCGCCGCCGTCGATCAGAAGGTTCTGACCTGTAATAAAGCCCGCTTGTGCTGAGCAGATGTAAGCACAGTACTCACCGAATTCACCAGCTTGACCAAATCGGCCCGCAGGATTTCCTTCAGCCCGTTGCTTCGCCATTTCATCAAATGAAATACCTTGCTTATCAGCATGAATTTTAAGGTTTGTTGTCAGGCGGTCGGTGTAAAATGGTCCAGGTAAAAGACCATTGATTGTGACGTTGTTACGGACAGTTTTTCTGGCAATGCCAGCAACAAAACCCGTCAAGCCAGCACGTGCACCGTTCGATAGACCAAGGATATCAATCGGCGCTTTAACGGCACTGGATGTGATATTGACGATACGGCCAAATTTACGTTCCATCATCCCGTCGACAGTTGCTTTGATCAAAAAGATCGGGGTGAGCATGTTTGCATCAACAGCTTTGATCCAATCGTCACGTTCCCAGTCACGAAAATCACCAGGAGGCGGACCACCTGCATTGTTGATAAGTATGTCAGGATTCGGGCATGCGGCCAAAACTGCTTCTTGGCCCTCGGTTGTTGTGATATCGCAGGCGATGGCCTGAACACTGCCGCCACCGAGTGCGCGAATTTCTTCAGCTGTGGCATTCAATGTTTCTTCGGTACGTGCGCAAATGGTGACGTCCACACCTTCACGGGCAAGGGATGTTGCACAGGCTTTGCCGAGACCTTTCGACGCCGCACAAACAATTGCTTTTTTACCGCTAATTCCTAAATCCATCTCGTCCTCCAAAAGTAAAATTCATTGATGCCAATGTATGGTTATGTATCCCGCGGTCAAGTGGGCGATTGTATCTCAACGTTCTAGAATGTCGCGAACAAGCGGCACTGTGATGCGTCGTTTTTTCTCAAGTGCTTTTCGGTCTGCATCAGCAACAAACCGTCGCGCCGCATCGAAAGTGCGTTCCATTCTGGCGATGGCGTAATCGAGAACACTGCCCTCGATAGTGAGTTGGCGATCTGCGAACAGTTTTACAATGACTGCGCTTAACAATGCGTCGTCCGGCGCGCCGATTGTGGCCGAGGATATGGTGCGCAGTCGTGATGATAAATCAGCAAGCTTGATCGGCCAGCGTGCAGGTGGCTTTGCAGCCGTAAGAAGCATCGACGTTTCCGCTTCGCGCGCTTGATTATATAAATGGAACAAAGCTTCTTCGGCGGTATCGTCAGAAGCAAGTTGATCAGCATTTTCGATAACGATGGCGTCCGCATCGGGCAGGACAGGGACGGCATTATTGCGCAATGTCGATGCTGATATATCGACAGCTTTGGTCTTGGCCATAAACACGCGGGTGAGGTGGGTTTTTCCTGATCCGGGCTCTCCAGACACGACCAATGCTTTTGTTGGCCAATCAGGAAATCGATCGATCCATGCGACGGCATCGCTATTGCACGGCGCCACAAGGAAGTCGTCTTCTCCGAGTGCGGGCCTGTATTCAAGATCGAAGGCGAGCTGACTTCCGCTCACGAACCCTCCGCTTTGTCATGTTTAGGGCGGGGGCTTTCACCGTGATATAGTCCACTGTCCAGATATTGATCCAGGCCAAATCTGACGAGAACGCCAACGATTGCCGCGACTGGCAATGCAATAAGAACACCCGTAAGGCCAAACAATGCACCACCGGCAAGCATTGCAAAGATGATCCAGATCGGCGAAAGCCCAACACGGCCGCCGACCAATCTTGGTGTTAGAATATAACTTTCAAGGGTTTGGCCGACGATGAAAACGCCAGCGACCATAAGAATGGATACCCAGTCTTGATGGAATTGTGCGATCGCTAATGCGACGCCGATGATCAAGCTGACGGCCGCACCAATATATGGAATGACGGCCAAGGCACCGGCACCAATGCCAATCAACAACCCAGCATTCATTCCAATAAAAGTTAAGCCAACGGCATAAAATACAGCAAGGGCCAGGCAGACACAGGCTTGCCCGCGTACAAATCCAGCGAGCGTAAGGTTGATGGTTCTGACTTGCTCGCGGATTGTCTCGGCTTGATCGCGAGGCAACCAACTATCAACCTTGGCAACGATTTCATCCCAATCGCGCAACAGATAAAACGCAACCAAAGGCGTGATCAGAATCAAAGATAATAAATTTAGGAACGCGAGGCCGCCGCTCCATATCTTTGCGATAAATCCTGAGAACCATTTAAATAATGTCCCGGCATAATTTCCAGCAGCTTCTTTGAGACCGTCCATTGTCTCGGCGGTGAAATCTGCACGCATCTGCTCAAGGATCGGCCCTACGATATCTTTGATCCGGTCAATCAGTACGGGGATCAGTTGTATAGCGCCGACGATTTGCTTTTGCAGCATTGGGAACAGCAGAACGGTGATGCCAATCAATGCCACAAAGAAACCTAACAAGATAATAGATGTGGCAACGGTGCGCGATACCCCGAAGGCCTCGAGGCGATCTGCAACAGGATCGAAGAAGTAAGCAATCGTAATGCCAATAACAAAAGGCAATAGGACGTCATTGAGCAGATGAATGAGCACACCTGTTGCGACTGTCGCGGTCACCCAGATCAATAATCGTATTTCACGGCTCACGGCATATCCTCAATATTAAGTTCTAGGCGGCTGGAACACGCCAATAGGCATAACAATCCATTCGCCATTTTCCTGCTGCAACGATAGGTTTACTTGCTCTAGGGCGGTCGTCAGTTGCTCAGCATCACCAACAAAATGGATGTTTACGCGCACTTGATCGCGCGACAACAAGACAACGTCAGATTTTCTGATGATCCCTACTTTACTGAGTTGGTCGTGGACTTCCAGCCAGTCTTTCAATCCCGTGATAGGAATTGTTATGGCCATGACGCCAGCGCCCGTATTTGAAATCAAGTTGCGCAGTTTCCAAAGATTATCGATGCGCCTCACGCTGGCATGGGTTACGCGTTTAAGCATAGCATCCAGTGTTTCGCCATCGGCCTGGGCATATGAAACGCTGCGGGCTTCGACAGGAATTGGATCGCTGGACCGGGTTAATGTGACGACGGCGACTTGACGACCCGTTGTGGGCTCCACGGTCATATTATTGTGCACGACAATCGTGCTATCGGCAGCGTAGCGGTCTGCAATGGCAGCTAGCCTTCCTATGTCAGCGGCCAAGGCCTCGCTGACACCAATTGTCGAGATGTCAGACAAATCTCCAAGGGGCAGGACCAAAGGGACAAGCCCTTGCGGCTCATCTTTGGCATTCCACTGCTGTCGCCAAGGGTTTGGCTCATCCCAAAGCACAGCCGATGCACCAATTTCATAGACGGGGAGCACGACGACCGGTCTGGAAGGGGTTTCTGCGAAGGGGACGTTATAAGCACGGAGTAAGTCGCGTACTTCATCGGCTTTAAAGCGATAGTTCAGGCGCGCGATATAGCGGACACTGAAGGCCTTCTCGCGGGCAACGGAGAAGTCACGAACGTAACCGGCGATCTCGTCTTGGCTGAATTCCGGGATGCGTTCTTCATCCTGACTGAGTGTCAGGCGTCGTATGAGAGCATAAAAAGCTCGCCGCTCGGCTTGCTTGAGCGCATGCTTGCGTGCGGCTGCGGCTGTTTCCGCCTTTACATCAACTGCAAGATTCTTGATCTCGAACACATCTGCCGACATTTTTGGGCTGAATCCGATGCATAGCGCAAAAATAAACAGCGAAAACAGCACCTGTTTGCAGCATAAACTATGGATACTCTGGTGAAACTGCATAAAAGGGGCTTCCTTGACGGTTTCAGCGTCTTTAAGGCTCCGTAGTGACTTGTTGTCTCGGGTCCTGACGCGTAATTTAGCACACTAACACAAAGGAGAAAGACCATTACCGACGAAAGCGAAAAGCAGCCGGATACCGGACTGAGTTATAAAGATGCCGGCGTCGATATCGATGCGGGCAACGAGCTTGTCCGACGCATAGGCCCCATGGCTGCGAAAACCATGCGTCCGGGCGTTGTCCCGAGCATGGGCGGTTTTGGTGCGCTGTTTGATGTATCTCAAGCAGGCTTTCGTGACCCCATCCTGGTTTCTGGCACAGATGGCGTCGGCACAAAGGTTTTATTGGCGATTGAAAGTGGTATTCATGACACGATCGGTATCGATCTCGTCGCGATGTGCGCCAATGACCTGATTGTTCAGGGTGCAGAGCCGCTTTTCTTCTTAGACTATTTTGCATCCGGCAAGCTTGAGCTTGAAGTTGCTGAGAACGTCATTCGCGGCATCGCTGAAGGATGTCGACAGGCAGGTGCTGCGTTGATCGGTGGAGAGACCGCCGAGATGCCAGGCATGTATGTCGAGGGGCATTACGACTTGGCCGGATTTTGCGTTGGTGCTGTTGAGCGCCAAGAAGTATTGCCGCGTCCAGATGTGATGCCGGGCGATCTGATCATTGGTCTGACGTCAACGGGCGTGCATTCAAATGGATTTTCCTTAGTCCGCAAAGTTGTTGAGCGTGCTGGCCTTGGCTGGGACGACGCATCACCATTCTCCGAAGACGAGACCGTTGCCGAGGCATTCCTGACACCAACACGTATGTATGTGAAATCCTGCCTCGCGGCTGTGCGTGCAGGGGGTGTGAAGGCACTCGCGCATATTACTGGTGGTGGATTGGTTGAAAACATTCCGCGTATCTTGCCTGACGGTATGGGCGCCGAGATCGATGCCGCATCATGGCATGGTCTGCCTGTGTTCTCGTGGCTTAAGGAAACGGGTAACGTTGATAGCCATGAAATGTTCCGGGCATTCAATGCGGGCATTGGCATGATCGTCATTGTCGGTGCAACGCGCGCTGAATCAATTGCGCAAATTCTGCATAAGAATGGCGAAAAGATGCACATCATCGGTCAGGTCACTGAAAACAATACCGCTGAGCGCGTGAAGATTTCCAACGGCGACAAGTTATGGTAAAGCTAAAAGTCGCTGTCCTTGTTTCTGGACGCGGCTCAAATATGCAAGCCATTCTGGACGCGACCCAAGATCCTGACTATCCTGCCGAGATCGCCCTTGTTGTCTCAAACATTGAGGGTGCGGCGGCATTAGATCGGGCCCGAGATGCGAACATCAAGACCGTTACGATTGCTCACAAAGACTTTCCTGATCGCGAGAGCTTCGATGCTGAAGTCACACGCGAAATCAAAGAGGCTGGATGTGCGCTTGTCGTACTGGCGGGCTTCATGCGTTTGCTCAGCGAAGAATTCTGTAGTGCTTGGCATAATCAGCTGATCAATATCCATCCGTCCTTGCTGCCGTCATTTAAGGGCCTCGATGTGTATCAACGGATGATCGATGCCGGTGTGCGGTTCGGTGGCTGTACGGTGCACTACGTGCGTCATGAAATGGACACAGGCCCGATCATCGCGCAGGCCGCCGTGCCAGTTCACTCGGACGACGATGCGGACAAGCTCGCGGCACGTATCCTCGAGCAAGAACACAAAATATATCCACTCGCGGTCAAATGGATCGCCGAGGGCAGAGTGCGTGTTTCAGGTCAGGTAGCGCGTGTTACGGGTGCGGTGCCTGCCGAGGGCGCACTGATTAACTTCCAAAGTTAAATTATTTCTCTAACATAATCTGTGCAGCCGCCGGTGCCATACCTTTATTACTATGGCCAATGCCGGGCACGGTTTTGAGTTGCCAATTCAGCGTGGCATTCATTTGTGTTGCAATGTGCTGAGCTGTCGAGAAATAAGATGCGTCGCGTGCGAGACGATGTTCACCCTGCGCCAAGGCTTCAGGCGTGCGGCGCAGATATTTTGAATTTGGATCGTTGTCGTCTTCACCAAGCAGAATTGTCAGAGGCACTGAGAACGCCTCCCGCAACGTTTCATCCGCCACATTGATGCCATCCAAGCCATAAGGGAGAGTGTCGTCTTTATGGGGGAGGGTGTACCAGCCCGCATTCGCGGCAACGGCGCGCTCGACGCGCGGGCCACCCGTAAATATGATGAACCGATGCACGAACTGCGCGCCCGCGGAATGGCCGTATAATTTGTATCCGCTTCGCGTGCTACCAGACAAAGCGACGGCTTTATCGAAGGCGCGCTCAATCGCGGTAAAGCTCCAGGCGTCGCGGGGGATTTTCTGCCCACCTTTTGTCTTCATGTTGCCGACGTTAGCCCCATGACTTGGGCCACATCTCGTTAGAGAACTCAGGCACTAATAATAGTGTATTGGTTTTGGCAGCAATGTCTCGCCAGGTATCCCGGTAACGATCTGCATCCCGCTTTACACCGTGCATGACAATCAACACGGGACTTTCTGGCGCGAAGGTATCAGGCACATAGGTAAACACACGCATCTGCCCCTGCGGAATATTCAGCAAGAATTCTCCATCACCTGAAGGCAGACTGCTAGCTTGGGCGAGAGGCACAATGCCAAGCATCATCAAAAATACGCATATGATAGTGTAGATGGGACGCATTTGCATAGATGGCGTTGTCCTTTTAATTTCAAGTTATAACAGCCTGAATTTTCAAGAGATAGAGACAACTCCCCAACCAAAAAACCGCTCAATGAACGGAGTTTTTCTAATCGATATAGTTGAGGCTTATTGATATTTTCGCAAAGCCACGTTCGAAAATGTTTCCATTTTCTCTGGTTTTGCTTAGCCGACGATTTCGGTCTCCGCGAAGAAGAACGAGATTTCGATGGCAGCGTTTTCAGCTGAGTCCGAACCATGTACCGAGTTCGCTTCGACGTTTTCAGCGAAATCTTTACGGATCGTACCTTCGTCAGCGTTGGCAGGGTTGGTTGCACCCATGATTGCACGGTTCTGTGCAACGGCGTCTTCGCCTTCAAGAACCTGTGCCACAACTGGGCCGGATGTCATGAAGTCGCACAGATCGCCAAAGAACGAACGTTCTGCGTGAACGCCGTAAAATGATTCTGCTTGAGCGCGGGTCAGTTGCAGACGCTTTTGAGCTACAATGCGAAGACCTTTGTCTTCAAAGCGGGCATTAATCTTACCCGTAAGATTGCGACGCGTTGCGTCTGGCTTGATGATCGAGAGGGTCCGTTCTACGGCCATGTCTCGCTCCTAATATCTGTTTCAGTTAAGGGCTATAGGCAAACAGGCGGGCCCAAATTGGCGCGCCAACAAAATAAACCCCTCCAATAAAGGGCGCGCGGGTTATAACTTTACCATCGCGGGGTGGCAACCCCGTATAAATTAATTATTTTGCAATGCAGCAGAAGGAAAAAACATGATTATCGACCATCGGACGTAAACTGTCGCTCACGGGTGCAAGCCAGACTTCCTCTCAAAATTCGAAGAATTCGGCTTGCCTGTGCAAATGAGACACCTGTGCAACATGATTGGCTAATTCACAACAGTGGTCGGATCGGTGAACGATCTGGTGCATATGTGGGGCTATGAGGACTTCGCAGATATGGAACGCCGTCGGAGTGCCCGCAACGCAGACCCGGGCTGGGGCGAGTTTCGCCGCATGACAAAGGGCATGTTGGTGAAACAGGAAACCAAAATTCTCAAACCCACCAGCTTTTCGACGCTGCGCTAACCGCGCAAACGTTCCAGGTCCTCGCCATAGCTGGAGGGGTCTATGCGGATATCAATGAGGCTGGGGCCGGTGGTCTGTAATGCAGACTTAAGCTCATCGGGTGACGTGGCAATGCTTGCATGCCATCCATAAGCCTTTGCGATATCTGCATAATTATGAGTGGGGTAGCGTACGCCGCGGCTTGGTCGCTGTTGGCGTTGCTGCTTTACATCGATCAATGACAAGGCGCTGTCGTTGATCACACAAATCTTGATGTTGAGGTTTTGCTCAATCGCCGTTGCCAGCTCGGCGATGCACATCGACATGCCGCCATCACCGGTGACAGCAACAACCGGTGTCTCAGGGTTTTCTAGCGCGGATGCAATGGCTGCGGGGACGGCATAGCCCATTGTTGATAAGCCGTTCGACTTCAGAATACCGAACGGTTGGCGCGCGGGCCATTTACCGATGGTCGCGAACATATGTGCGCCCGCGTCGACGGTGATACGGGTATCGTAATCAAGGATTTCAATAAGCACATCGACCGCATCGGCACAGGAGAAACCGGCGCTGTCGTCTTGATAAATCGTCTGGATAATCTCTTTTAATGGATCAAGTGCGTGCTCACCCCAACCGCTGTTGGCCTGTTCGGGGGAGACACCTTCCATCAATACATCAAGGGGCCCCGTCAATGACAGCATGACCGGCATGCGAGGATTCGCACGCAGCGCCTCGTTCAACATGACAACGGGGGGTGCCGTATCTGGCCATACGCCTGGAATAAATTCTATGAAATCAAAGCCAACACCAATCACAAGATCGGCTTGTTCAATGATTGCCATCTCGCCGCTGGCACCTGTGATCGGGCCGATGAACCCTGGATAATCCCGGTCTACAACACCGCCCGCTTTGTAGGTCGTCATAACCGCTGCGCCGATCTGATCCGCAAAAGCGCGCACAGCATCGCTATGGGCGCGGGCTTCGAGGCCAACAATCATCAGCGGGCGGCGGCAGGTGCCAATCGTTGTCCGTGCTGCATCAATCGTGGCAGCATCAAGCAGAGGCTCGGCTGGGGCAGATGGTGCGTTAAACGGTGTTGCAGGGGACGCGGCATCCGCGGCAGTCATCTCAACCATAACCGGGCCTTCAGGCGCAGATGTTGCCTTGGTGAGTAGTGCGCTCAGTGTTGCGGTCCCCGTTTCAGGGACGAGCTGAGCGGTGCCCAGTGTGATCGGGCGATACATGGCTTGTTGGTCAAAGTGCTGATGCAAGCTGGCGGCGGGGCCATCGATAAACAACGCCATCGGTGACCGCTCAAGGCTGGCATAGGCGAGGCCGTTCGTTGCGCTTGATGCGCCGGGACCAACGCCGACAAGGACGGCACCGGGCTTGCCGGAAAGCTCACCTGTCACCGCGGCCATGATCGTGGCGGCGGCTTCTGTGCGGGTGACGATGAACGGGATGCCTGCTTTGTCAGCGGCATCAATCAGGTCGAGGCTGGAGCCCCCACCCGGAATGCCAAAAATTCGTGATACACCGTGCGCCCGCAGGACCTGCGCAATCTCATCAGCCATTTTCGCCATTAGATATTCCCAAATTTCTTCATTGCTTCAGAGAAGCTCAATCCTTCACGGATCGCATTCGCGGCTTGTTCGTCTTCAAGGGTGAAGGCTTCGGACAGCTCAATCACACGCTCTACAATGCCAGCGGGGATGGCAAGAATACCTGTGTCATCGGCAACGACCCAGTCACCGGATGACACCGTCACACCATCAACAACGACAGTGCCCCCTATCTCGGCAATGTTCAGGCGGCAGCGACCCGTGGTTGGGACAAGGTGTCGGGTAAATACGTTAAAGCCCGCATCGACAGTTTCGTCAGCATCCCTGGCACCGCCATCAACAGCAATGCCCGCAACGCCCTTGGTCGCGGCGGCCAGTGACGCCATGCCACCCCATGTAGAATAGGGGACACCATCCACTGCCACGACGATCACGTCGCCAGCACTGGCAGCGTCAATCATCGCGCCGACTTTGAAGTCTTCAGAACGAAAGGTACCTAAAGGACCGCTTTCTTCCCGGACAGTAACGGCCGGTCCAACGAACCGCATGCCGGGGGCAACAGGTTTCAGATTGACCATTATGCGGCCGATGCTATCGACACGATCCAATGCGTTGGCAATCGTCGACGTCGCCAGTGCGCTCAAGCGTGTTGTGATTTCTGATCTCTCAATGGCCATGATGTCCCCCGTGTACATTCTTCATCGCATTAAATACTAACCGTCAAGATGCATCCGACAAGTAACTCTTCGATGCCGTTAGCCTTGAAACGGGTAAACAGGTGCCATTCAGATTTAACATGGCGGTCAATGTTTAATTCGGGTTAGAGTCCTATTGTTACAAGGGGGATTCCATGCGCCGCATTCATTTGCCTGTCTGGCTAGATGGTGCGTCCAAGCCACGTGCGGGGACGTTTGTCATACTATTTTCGCTTGAGGCCTGGAGCCGAGCGACCCTTATTACGTTGGTGCCTCTTCAAGCACACCAATTGTTTGGTGACGCACAGTCCGTAAGTGTTCTCTATTTCTCAATCTCAATCGCAGGCTTAATTGCCGCGATGGTTATTCCGATCCTTGTGCATTGGATCAGGCGACGCTGGGCATTTTCTGTCGGCGCAGTGTTGATGCTTGTCGCCGTTGGCGCGTATTCGACAGGCATCCCTGCGTGGTTCGCATTTGGGCTGGCGTGTCAGGTTGTGGCCACGGCGTTCTTGGAAATTGTCATGAACCTTTACGTGCTGGATCATGTTCCACGGTCAGAGATCACTAAGTTTGAGCCCAAACGTCTGTTATTCGTTGCGGCACCGTTCACGTTTGGGCCTTGGCTCGGTGTTTGGTTGGCTGAGCATATGGGGCCACTTGTTGCTTACATCACGGTTGGTTTTTTCGTTGTGATGATGGCCTGTTTTTTCTGGTTCCTGCGCATCACAGATAACCCGGCGGTGTCATCGCCGTTAAAGCGGCCACCTAACCCTATCAAGTATTTGCCTAAGTTCTTCAAACAGCCACGGCTGCGGCTCGCATGGGGATTAGCGATTGGCCGAACAGGCTGGTGGATAATGTTCTTTGTTTATGCGCCGATTTATCTGACCACCAACGGGTATTCGAACGAGACGGCGGGCCTCATTATTTCATTAGGTGTGGGATCGATGTTCTTGGCCAGCTTATGGGGACGTCTCGGACAAAAGTATGGTATTCGATTCCTGCTGACCCTTGGCTACGGGCTGACTGGAATCGTCACAATTTTGATTGCGGTTTTCCACGGCATACCAACAATTGCGGTCGGGCTGATCGTTGCTTCAGCTTTTGTCGCAGTGATTATTGACGGGGCCGGAAACGTGCCGTTCCTGCGTGCTGTTCATGCCCTCGAAAGATCAGAAATGACGTCGGTCTATGTGACGTTCCGACATACCTCGCAACTGGTCACACCAGGTATTTTCGCCATCGCATTGGTGATGTTTGCATTGCCGGCAGTTTTCGCTGTCGGTGGGGTGGCGTGTTTTGGTATGGCAGCCTTGGCCCAGTATCTGCCTAAAAAGCTTTAGGGCTTGGGATAGGTTTTCCGAGACCAGCGAAAATATACGATCATATAGACGAGCGCGAAGCCAAACCAGACCATGCCCCACCAAAGAACGATCAATGATGTCATCTCGACAACACCCCAGGTCGCCAAAATCGGCAACACCAACCAGCCAATAAAGGCGAGCCAGCGGATCGCGTGCGGTGGACCGACATTTTCTTTGCGCTCAATCTCAATCATTGATTTAAAATCCATTTGTCCGTTGAATTGAACCTTTGGTACAACGCGTGTAGTCTACGTGCTACAAAGTACTTATGTCGATCTGGAGCCTACAACAATGCCGCAAAATGTTATCGGAACTATCTTCAAGATTCTTGCGGCCTCTTTGGTCCTTGGTTTCATTCTCAAGTTCATGGAAATCGATCCTAAAGATCTATTGTTGAACTTTGGTGAAACGGTTCAATCCGCCTTCGCATGGGCCGGTGACTTTGTCGCAGGCAGCATCGAATACGTCCTGATCGGCGCCGTCATTGTTGTGCCGATCTGGTTGATCGTATTCTTTGTCGGCAAACTCAAAGGCAAGTAACGCCCTTAATTATCCAGCTATCTATTTGTTTGTGGTGTCCTGGCCGGTAAACGCTGGGGCCACTGACTTTGCCACGCTTTCGTCCAAGGCTTCGAATTCGTGATAGCCGATGATGTCGTAGCTTTCAGAGCGCTTCAGCATGCGATCTTCGAAGCCTTCTGTGCCATCATGATCTTTGATGTGCTTATAAAGATCACGCATCGCATATCCGGCAACCCGCATTGATGTTGCTGGCCAGATCACAATGCCATATCCCATGTCCTGGAATTGCTGCCCGGTATAATGTGGTGTGCGACCGAACTCGGTCATGTTCGCCATGATGATACCCGAGGTCTCATCGGCATACTGTTTGAACTCGTCAACAGTGGCGAGGCCGTCCGGGAATAACACATCGGCGCCTGCTTCTTTGTATAAGTTTGAGCGGGCAATCGCCGCATCAATACCTTCAACGCCAGCGGCATCGGTGCGCGCAATAATCACAAGATCACGTGATGCCTTTTTGGCTGCGGCAATTTTTGCGGCGGCTTCTTCAGCCGGGACCAGACGCTTATCGTTCAGGTGGCCGCATTTCTTTGGCAGTAACTGGTCTTCGATATGGACAGCAGCAGCACCGGCCTGTTCCAGTTCGCGGACAGTCCGCATGGCATTCAGTGTGCCGCCGTAACCCACATCACCGTCGACGATCAACGGTAAGTCAGTGGCGCGCGAGACCATCTTTGTGATGAAGCAAAGCTCGTCCAGCATCATCACGCCCAAGTCTGGTAGGCCAAGGCTCGACGTGACGGCACCGCCTGAAATGTACAACGTCTCAAAGCCTTCGCGCATGGCAAGGCGTGCGGCGAGAGGGTTGTGCGTACCTGGAACGCGGAGTATTTCATCACGCTCAAGAAGCTGGCGAAGCCGTGCGCCCGCAGGCTTATCATTCCGAGTTGATCCTTCAAGCCACGTTGTCATTGCATATTCTCCCGTTCAAAAAATGATAAGGGATATATAGCGAACGATTTGGGTGCTGGCAAAAAGTGGTTGTTTTGAGGGTGGAAATTGCTGTGTCGTTCGAGGTGCCCGCATATTTTCTTCCTTGAATGAAACAGCATGAAGCATATCTTCCACATAGACGTTGGCAGCTTGGTTATAAAAATGCCGATGCGAAATCATGATCATATTCTGGATGATCCGGGATGCCGATACAGGGGGAACACCGTGCTTAAACTTGCAATTCTTGATGATTATCAGAACGCTGCTTTAAAAGCTGCAGATTGGACCGTGCTTGGAAACGACATCGATATTACGGTTTTTGATGAGCATTTGGGCTGGGATGAAAGCGATATTGCCAAAGCCCTCGCACCTTTCGATATTCTGGTTTGTATGCGTGAACGGACACGGTTCCCAGTATCACAGATTGATATTCTGCCAAACCTCAAGCTGCTGGTGACGACCGGGATGCGTAACCTTGCTATCGATATGGAGCACGCGCGCTCGAAAGGTATTGTTGTCTCAGGTACCGATATGCTGCCGTATCCCGCTGCAGAACATGCGGTCGCCATGATCACCGACCTGTACAAGAAAATCTCTGCTGAAAGCCAGGTCATGCGTAATGGCGGCTGGCAGGGCTACGTTTCAGAAAGCCTGAATGGACGCACGTTGGGTATTCTTGGTCTTGGGAAGCTTGGCGCGCGGGTTGCCAAATTTGGCTTGGCGATGGAGATGGATGTTATCGCCTGGAGCCAAAACCTGACGGACGAGCGGTGCGCCGAAGTGGGTGTGCGCCGGGTCGATAAAGAAACGTTCTTTGAGACATCGGATGTAATCTCAATTCATTTGATCTTGAGCGAACGTTCAGAAGGCCTTGTTGGTGTGACGGAATTCAAACAAATGAAGCCGACGAGTTATCTGGTGAACACGTCACGCGGACCGATTGTTGACGAGGCTGCGCTGGTTGGCGCATTGAGCTCGGGTGAAATTGCAGGTGCAGGCATTGATGTTTATGACGTTGAGCCGTTGCCGGTGGACCATCCTTTGCGGAGCCTGGATAACGCTGTCCTGACTGGACACACAGGCTACGTGGTCAAAGAATTATACGAGCTTGTCTATGCACAAGCGGTTGAAAACATCCAAACATGGAAGGACGACGCGCCATCACGCGTGTTGAATACACAATGAGTACTGATCCTATTATCCTTAAGCGCGACGGCGATATCGCGACTATTACCCTGAACAATCCAGCTAAGCGGAATGCATTATCTTTGGCGGGGTGGCATTGGTTGTCTGAAACCATCGAGTCTCTCGATAAAGATGAAAGCTTGCGCTGCATCATTATTCAGGGTGCCGGCGACAAGGCCTTTGCAGCAGGTGCCGACATATCAGAGTTCCCTGAGAAACGTGCCAATGCCGAGCAGGCATATGTCTACGGGCTGGCGACGGATAAGGCGCTGGAACAGTTGTTGGCATGTCGCCATCCGGTCATTGCCATGATCCGGGGGGCCTGTACGGGCGGTGGACTTGAGATTGCTGCCTGCTGTGACATGCGGATAGCGTCTCAAACGGCGCGTTTTGGTGTGCCTATCAAACGTATTGGCCATGCCTTTGCTCCTTCCGAGATGAAACCGTTGTTGGATCTTGTTGGCAAGGCACTGGTGCTGGAATTCCTGATGGAAGGTCAGGTCATTGATGCCACAGAAGCTTTACGGCATCGCCTGGTAAATCGTGTTGTGGATGATGCGAAATTGGAAACCGAAGTCAAAGAAACGGCGGCGCGGATTGCGTCTGGTGCACCGTTAGCTGCAAGGATGACGAAAAAAGTGCTGAACCGCTTGATGAATGATCCGGCACCGATTTCAGAAGCCGAAACGCGCGAGAGCTACACACCTTGTGACAGTGACGATTACCGCGAAGGTTTCGAAGCTTTTATCGCCAAGCGTCCGCCAAAGTTTAAAGGAAGCTGACTTGACGGGGCGGCGCTGGTCGTCTTTCTTTATAGCCAACTGAACACATACAAAAACTTTTTTGGGAGACTTAATCATGACTGCCGCTGGAAATCTTCAAGCTCTGCTCGACAAGCCTGGTATCGTTACAGCACCGGGCGTCTTCGATGCCATTTCAACAAGACTTACTGAGCAAGCTGGTTTTAGCGCTGCCTTCATGAGTGGTTTCATGGTGTCTGCTGTACGGATCGGCATGCCGGACACAGGTTTGATCAGCTACGCGGAAATGGTCGATCAGGGCCGTAATCTATGTAACGCCGTTGATATCCCCGTGATCGGTGATGGTGATACTGGCTTTGGTAATCCCATTAACGTCAAGCGAACGGTGCAGGGCTATGCGCAGGCTGGCTTTGCGTGTGTGATGATTGAAGATCAAGTCTCTCCTAAGCGTTGCGGCCATACTTTGGGTAAGCGGGTTGTCCCGTTTGCTGAGGCGCAACAGCATCTTCAGGCTGCTGTAGATGCACGTCAGGAAGTTCGCGATAAGGGCGGCGATATTTTGATCATGGCACGTACCGATGCCAATGCGACTGATGGTCTGGACGAGGCATTGCGCCGTTGTGAAATGTTCCGAAAAGTTGGTGTCGACATCACGTTCCTGGAAGCGCCTAAGGACGAAGATGAAATGCGCCGTTATGGTGCTGAAATCGATGGCCCGAAGATGGCCAATATGGTTGAACAAGGCGCGACACCATATCTTTCCCCAAAAGACCTTGAGGAAATCGGCTACAAAGTTGCGATCTATCCAGCTGCATTGTTGATGACGGCGATCAAGGGGATGCAGGAAACACTGCAGATGATCAAGTCGGGCGAACAAGACCTTTCAAACCGGATCACGTTCCAGGAATTGCAGGCGATTGTTGGATTCCCAGAATACTACGCCGACGAAAAGCAATACGCGGCAGAGTAAAGCTACTTCGCACGCACTTTAACAGGTACGAAGCTCGGCAGCATTTTTGCGAATGCTGCCGCAGCGGGTGACGGGCTATGACCCCGAGCCATCAAGATCCCCATTCGGCGTTTTTCGGTCGGCTGCGTGAGCGGTACAATGGCATACGTGCCATCGCGAGTTGGAGGAACAGCTGTTTCTGGTAAGACGGCGATCCCCAATCCCGCATCGGCCATACTGATCAATGTCTGGTGATGCAGCATCTCGAATTTTGGTGCCAGTGTTCGTCCGTTGTTTTCAAAAATTGTTTCCAAAAGACTACGTGTGGCAGACCGGCTGGGCATGGCCAGAACAGGCTCGCCCAGAATATCGGTAAACTTGAGTTTCTTCTTTGAGGCGAGGGGGTGATTGCCCGCCAGCACGGCAACAAACCCGTCTGAGAGAATATGCGTGAAGGTAATATCCTTATCATCGCGTTCCAGGGGGCCGATGCCAAAATCGACAGTGTTATTTCGGATCGCTTCAATAATCTCGCTCCCATACGCTTCGCGAACCTGAATAAATATCTCAGGATACTGGTTTTGAAAGGCCGCCAGGGCAGGGGGGAGTATCGATGATGCAAAGCTGGGCGCACAGGCGAACCGCACGCGCCCTCGGGTCATCGCGACTTCATCCCTGAACGTACGTACCGTGTCATCCAGATCAGTAAGTGTTCTGCGTGCCCGCTCTAGTAAGTCATTCCCAGCCTGGGTCAGCCTGACCGAACGTGTCGTGCGATGGAACAACGACACACCCAATGTGCTCTCAAGCTGCTGGATATGCGCGGTCACAGCGGACTGGGATAGATTTAGACGCTCCGACGCGCGGCGGAAACCACGGGCGTCTGCCACGGCGATAAAAGTCTCAATCTGCTTAATCGTGATTGGAATCATGGCATCCTCTATTGATCTGTTTAACTGATATATAATGCATATCTTTCGAATTGTGCAATCGAATGATGTATGATGAAATTAAATGCAATAAGCTGAAAATAGCGCTGTTTTTGATTTTAGGAGACATTTGATGACTGATATTAGCTGCCGTCTGGCGCAATTCGCCTATGATTTGGGATATGAAACTTTACCTAGAGACGTGGTCGAGCGGACCAAGCTTCTGATTCTGGACACCGCTGGCATCATGGTGCGTGCGCGCAATGATGTTGAATCTACACCTTCCGTGGTTCGTGCGATCATAGCTTTGGGGCTCGACAATGGTGAGTGTGCGGTGCCTGGCGATACGGCAACCTACGCGCCATCAGCTGCGGCACTGCTTAACGGCACGCTCGCGCACTCGCTCGATTTTGATGACACCCACGCCGAAGCTTCTTTGCATTCATCAGCACCGATTGTCCCTGCGGCCTTAGCGGCGGCAGAAATGACAGGCGCATCGGGCAAGGACCTGATTGCCGCGTGTGTTGCTGGATATGAAATTCAAATTCGCCTGTCGTTGGCATTAGGGCCTTCCGATCATTACGACCGTGGCTATCACCCAACGGCAACATGCGGCATTTTTGGCGCCGTTGCGGCTGCGGGTAAATTGTTGGGCATGGACGTCGATCAGATCGAGAGCGCCTTTGGTATCGCGCTCAGCCAGACATCAGGTTCAATGCAGTTCCTGGCTGATGGTTCGTGGACCAAGCGTTCACACGTTGGCCAGGCCGCACAAAACGGTTTGATGTGTGCTGTACTTGCCAAGGAAGGTTTCATTGGACCCAAGCAAGCCTTTGAAGGTAAGTGGGGCTTCCTGCATGCCTTTGCACCGAATGCAGATGGCGAAAAAGCTGTTGCTGCCTTAAACGAAAATTGGGAAACCATGCGTCTGGCTGTGAAGCCTTTCCCGTCATGCCGCTATACCCATGCGGCGATGGATGCGCTGAAAATGATTATGCAGAACGAGGGTGTGACGGCGGATGAAGTTGAAACCGTTGAAATCGGTTTGCCACGCACTGGCATGAAAATTGTGTCCCAGCCTGTTGATGCCAAGCACAATCCAAAAAGCGTTGTGGATGGACAGTTCTCCATGCCGTTCTGCGCTGCGATTGTGCTCCGTGAAGGGACCATGCTTTGGGATCATTATGCGACACACCTCACCGACCCAGAAACACTGGCACTTACCAAGAAAGTCACGTGCGTCAATGACCCAGAGGTCGAGGCATTGTTCCCAGCAAACATGGCGGGCAAGGCGACGGTGAAAACGGCGCGCGGCACGTTCAGTGTGCTTGTCGATATGCCAAAGGGCGAGCCGGGCAACTTCATGACCTCCGAAGAATTCCGAGGCAAGTTTGATGGCCTTGCGGAACCTTATCTTGGCGTTGATGGTTGCAACCGGTTTGCCGATGCGATCCTCGGTCTTGAATCACAAAATTCAGTTAGCGCGGTGCTGGCTGCAGGTAAACCACAAATGCAGGCGGCAGAATAATGGTAGCAGAAGCAAAAGAAGTTGGACCGAACCGGTACCGAGAATCCTACGGACGGTACCTTGAGGACTTTAAGGTCGGCGATATTTACGAGCATCGCCCCGGTCGCACGATCACCGAGAACGACAATATCTGGTTCACGTTGTTGACGATGAACCAGCATCCGCTGCACTTCGATCAAGAATATGCCAAGCATAGTGAGTTCGGCCAGCCGTTGGTGAACTCGTGCCTCACGCTTGCCATTGTTGCGGGAATGAGTGTCTCGGACGTGAGCCAAAAGACCATTGCCAATCTGGGCTGGGACAAAGTTAAAATGCCAGCACCCGTGTTTAACGGTGATACGCTTTATGCTGAAAGCGAAGTCCTTGGCGTTCGCGAAAGTAAATCTCGCCCAACGCAGGGCATTGTCGCCGTTAAGACGACGGGCAAGAAAGCAGACGGAACCGAAGTCATTTCGTTTGAGCGTAATATGCTCATCCCGAAACGCGGCCATGCGGTCGACGACAAAGCGGATTATTGAAGCGGCAAAAATGTTCAGAAACGAAGAAACGCAAATACATGTGATTTCTTGTTGCTGGACCCCGACCTAGGTAGGGGTGACGAGATAATTTTTTGGACGATACAATACGTCATTCTGGCGAAGGCCGAAATCCAAAGTTCACGGCGGGTCTGGAAAATTTGAGAGATGATTTTGTCACATTCGCGGGAATGACGAAGATAAAGAAAGTTGAAAAATGCCTGACGCCGATCATGACAACGAGAGCGCCCTTATTCTGGACGCTGTCAATAAATTCCTGGAAAAAGACGTAGCACCTTATGTGCGCGAATTTGAATCTGAAGATAAATATCCGCAAGCCATTGCCGATAAGCTGGCTGAGCTTGGTATGTTTGGGGCGACGATTTCGCCTGAGTACGGTGGGCTCGGGATTGATATCAAAACCTACTCAAAGGTTGTTGAGCGGGTGTCGAAAGTTTGGATGTCTGTATCTGGGATTTTCAATTCACACTTGATCATGGCGGCTGCGGTTGAACGGTTCGCCACTGAAGAGATGAAGCGCGAATACCTGCCGAAATTTGCAACGGGTGAAATTCGTGGCGGCATTGCGCTGACAGAACCAGATGCAGGTACAGACTTGCAGGGTATTCGGATGCGTGCGGTCAAAGACGGTGATGATTATATGATTGATGGCACCAAGACCTGGATTACCAATTCGGTGCAGGGCCTCATGCTGGCAGTGCTGGTCAAAACAGACCCGGAGGCATCACCACCACACCGGGGCATGAGCTTAATATTGGTCCCAAAGTCAGCAGGCTACAAAGCATCCAAGCTTAAGAAACTTGGCTACCGGGGCATTGATACGGGTGAAGTACAATTCGATGGCGTCCGTGTGCCACAAAGCCATTTGATTGGTGATGTTGAGGGCAGGGGACTACAGCAAATTCTGGCGGGGCTTGAACTTGGGCGTATCAACGTCGCTTCACGTGGTGTTGGTGTTGCGGATGCGGCCCTTCAGGACTCGTTGGTCTACGCCAAGGAGCGTAAGACCTTTGGCAAGCCGATTTGTGAGCATCAAGCCATCCAACTCAAACTCGCAGACATGGCAACACGTGTGTATGCGGCCAGGCGTCTGGTTGAAGATGCCGCGATTGCATATGACACAGGTGAACGCTGTGACATGGAAGCTGGTATGGCCAAGCTGTTCGCGACCGAAGCCGCGATGGAAAATGCTGCCGAAGCGATGCGTATTCATGGTGCTTATGGGTATTCAACAGAATATAATGTTGAGCGGTATTACCGCGATGCGCCGTTGCTATGCATTGGTGAAGGAACCAATGAAATGCAGCGGGTGATCATTTCGAAACAACTTGTGGAGCGCAGCTCTTAATGAATAATCCTTTGCCCCTCGCTGGTGTGCGGGTCCTTGCTGTCGAACAATATGGTGCTGGTCCTTACGGCACGATGTACCTGGCTGACCAAGGGGCTGACGTTGTTAAAATTGAAAACCCGGTTGGCGGAGATTTCGCACGTGACATTGGACCTTATTGGTTTGGTGATGGCTCGTCTGAATTCTTTCATGCGTACAACCGCAATAAGCGAAGCGTCACGCTTGATCTGACATCGGATGATGGTCGCAAGGTGTTTCTTGATTTGGTCAAGAATGCGGATGCCGTATCGTCTAACTTGCGCGGCGATGTGCCGGACAAACTGGGTTTGAATTACGACGATCTGAAAGATGTAAATCCGACAATTGTCTGTGCGCATTTATCAGCGTACGGCCGGACAGGTCCTCGCAAAACATGGCCTGGTTTTGATTATTTGATGCAGGCCGAGGCGGGTTGGTTCTCGCTTACGGGCGAGCCAGATACACCACCGACACGCTTTGGTTTATCCGTTGTCGATCAGATGACGGGCTTGGCGCTGGCTTATGCTTTGCTTGCCGGTGTCACGGGCGCACGTGCGACCGGGATTGGCCGTAACATGGATGTCAGCTTGTTTGATATCGCGTTGAGCAATCTTGGTTATCCGGCAATGTGGTATTTGAACGAAGGCCATGTGCAAGGTCGCTTGCCGCGCTCGGCGCATCCGGCGTTAACGCCTTGTGCCTTGTACAAGACCAAGGACGGCTGGATTTACTTGATGTGCAACAAGGAAAAATTCTGGCCTGCATTATGTAATGCTGTCGGACACCCTGAATGGGTAGCCGACCCTCGCTTTAAGAATTTCGAGGCTCGCTTTGAGAACCGACCCCTGGTCGAGGAATATCTTGATGATGCTTTGTCGTTAAAAACCACAGACGAGTGGCTCGCAGAATTTGGAGGCAGTGTGCCTGCTGCGGCGATCAATGATGTGAAGCAAGCGTTGGACAACCCCTTTGTCGTTGATGAAGGGCGCGTGCAGGAAATCGAATTAGAAGGACATGGGACTTACAAGTACGTGGCATCGGCAGTCCGCTCTTGCGGATCAACAGCACCAGCAAACCCGGCACCAAAACTCGGCGCAGATACAGATGATTTACTCCGCGACGCCGGTTATACGAATGATGATATTGCTGCACTTCGTGATAAAAAAGTGATTTAACCCGAACGAGGATTAAAACAGATGGGACAGACTCTCGCCGAAAAAATTATTGCAAAAGCCGCCGGTGTCGACCACGTCACACCAGGCGAAATTGTAACCTGTAAAGTCGACCTGGCAATGATGCATGACAGTGCAGGGCCAAGGTCGGCGGGTAAGAATCTCGATAAGCTTGGTGTGCCGATCTGGGATTTGGATAAGCTCGTGGTGATCACGGATCACTATATTAACGATGACAATCCAAGCCATCAGGAAATCCAGAAACATGCTCAAAGTTGGAGTGCTGATCACGACATCAAGCACTTCATCAAGGAGCAAGGGATTTGTCATATCGTGCTACCCGAAGGCGGACACGTGAAGCCGGGTATGTTTATCGTCGGTGGTGATAGCCACTCTGTCACCGGCGGTGCGTTTGGTACTTTCATGGTTGGCGTTGGCGCGACCGAAATGACCGGTGTGCTTGCGACGGGTGAGATTTGGGCTCGCGTCCCTGAAACGGTCCGTATTGATGTCACGGGCGCTCTCACGCCAGGTGTTTCTGCAAAAGACGTGATCCTGAAGCTATGTGGTGATTACGGTATTATGGGCTTCAATTATCAAGCGATCGAGTATTCGGGTGATGCGGTCAGTGCAATGTCCGTTGAAGAGCGTATGACGTTGGCTAATATGGCTGCTGAGCTTGGCGGTAAAGCCGGCTACTGTGAGCCTGATCAGAAAACGGCTGACGCCCTGACCGGTTGGGGTGCCAAGGATATTGATATCGAAACGTGGCGCTCTGATGCGGATGCAACGTATGCCAAGACCGTGACAATTGATGGCAATGCGCTGACACCACATGTCGCAGCCCCTTCAAGTCCTGAGAACTCAACGCCAATTGCCGAGCACAAAGGCACGAAGCTTGATCAAGCCTATCTGGGTGCATGTACAGGGGCCAAGCTTGATGACCTTCGGATGGCGGCGGCTGTTCTTAAAGGACGCAAAATCAAAGAAGGTTTCAAATTCATGATTTCACCATCGTCGTTGGCAATGGCCGAGAAAGCCAAAGCTGACGGGACCATGAAAATCATCGAAGATGCTGGCGGTATTATTCTGCCAATGGGTTGTAGCGGCTGCATTGGTATTGGGCCATCCAGATTGGAAGAGGATACTGTTGGTATTTCATCAACGAACCGTAACTTTGTCGGTCGCGCGGGACCCAAGTCATCCAAGCTGTTCTTAGGCTCGCCTTATACGGTGGCAGCATCTGCACTAACCGGTGAAATTACAGATCCGAGGGAATTCCTATGAGAACTATCAATGGACGCGCCTGGAGATATGGCGCCAATATCGACACTGACCAACTCGCACCGATTGGATCGTATCAGGGCACGGGTGACCTTGGCGACGGCGCACTAAATTGCCTGCGTGATATGGATCCGAATTTCTCTAAAAGTGTTGTCGAAGGCGATGTATTCGTTGCGACGGATAATATGGGAATTGGCTCGTCTCGTGAAACAGCGCCGTTGTTTTTACGGACACTTGGTATCCGGGCTGTCGTTGCACATTCGTTTGCACGGATTTTCTATCGGAACTGCTTCAATATCGGACTGCCAGCACTGGTCTGTCCTGAAGCAAATGAGATCGCGATGAGTGATGAGCTGGAAATTGACCCTCTTACGGGGGAAATCAATAACAAGACGCAAGGCAAAGTCTATCATTGTCAGCCAATCCCAGAGCATCTGATGTCCATCGTTGATGCGGGCGGATTGATGCCGTTTCTTGAGCAGAAACTTAAGAAAGCCAGCTAAATAAAAAAGCTAGTGCCGGGGGAAGGTATTGGCTTTCTATTTGGTGCCCAAGCGTAAGCCTGCAGCTCACGCTATCGTGCTTTCTATATGAGTGTTCTCTAAGTTACATTTGAACGATTATCGATTTCGAATGTGAATGGAGATGTTTATGCGGATTTTTCTTATTGGCTGTTTTGTAGCTGTTTTATTGATGTCCCCGATTGCGGGATTTGCTGCGGATTCTGACGATAGCGCGCCAGCCAAAGCAGATGAGATTTCTAGTGCGCGTACAGCCCTGAAAGTGGATAATTTTGCGGCTGCCGAGACATTGCTCAGGGCCGTTGCTGCCAAGGACGCCGAGAATGCTGACGCATGGAATTTGCTCGCATATTCAATCCGCAAACAAGGTCGGTTAGATGAAGCTGAGGCGCTATACGCTAAGGCACTCGCTATCGACAAAGAGCATGTTGGTGCGCTTGAATATCTCGGTGTGCTGTATGTTCAGACGGGGCGGTTGGATAAAGCCAAAATGCTGTTGGCCCGTATTGATGACGCGTGCCTTTTCTCATGCGACGAACACGATGCGTTGAAAGACGCCATCGAAAAAGGTGCTAAGGGTACATACTGAAATTATTTGAGGTCGTAAGTTAGGAAAAATGCAGGTCTTTAGGATGCGACCGCATTTTCATGCATCATCGACTTTTGCTGCGACAACTTCGATCTCAACTTCGATGCCTGCACGCGGAAATTCTGGAACGATTAATAATGTGGCCGGTGGATTGTGATCTCCTAAAAGTGGGCCACGCACCTCAAGGTAATCCATGATGATATCCTTGTGGGTCATATAAACCGTAAATTTTACGATGTCTTTAAATGACATTCTTGATGCGGTCAGGATTGTTTCTATACGTTCAAAAATAACCTGAATCTGTTCTTTGGGTGTGTTTGGAACAGTACCGTCCAATTGGGCACCTACTTGACCGTTACAGAATAAAAGCCTCGCGTTGGCAGGGACTTCCGTAGCGTGCCCAGCATTATTTGAATGGGCACGAATTTCATCATTGAGGGTATGGACAGTAAGCATAGGGTATCCCTTCGCGAGGCGATAACAAAGTGCTTAGATCATAAGTAAAGAATGGCTCATGTATAAACAACCATAACCAGCGAAGTCGGCTAGTTAGAGAGATGCGGCTCAGATGGATTGTTTGTACGTAGCTCTTTTGCAATCTGCCAGTCACGTTCGTCGATTTATAATGCCCAGGTATTGCGAACACCAGCTTGAGCAGCAACATATTGGGCGTTGCTGTAGGTGGCGCGGGTGACCGGACCTGAAACGAAATGGTACGTTACTTTTTGATCACCTGCAGGCATGACAAATAGCTGAGATTTCATTGCCACGTGTTGTGCATTAAACGCTTCGGCTGAGTTGATGTCATAGCTGCTGGCCATCACCATATAGACACCGGGTTGTTCAACTGTCTGGCCTAGCTCGAATGGTAAATTCTCGGCAACCTCTAGATTGTCTTCGTTCTCTGAACAAACAGGGCCATCGGTAAAGACCCGGTGCATCGCACAATCTTGTTCAGTAATCGCCGAAAGTCCGTGGTCTGAAATAGATTTTTCAGTCGTAGCATACGAAACGCCATCAGCCATCAATGCAACCACGGTCACGCCAATTGGGGCAGCGCATGCGGAACAGATAAAAAGGGCTGAAAGTGTGGCAACGAATCTCATCATAGCTATCGTCCAAGGCCGTATTTTTTGTTTTAAGTTTTTGCGAGCGTGAAGTGATCAGACCTATAGATCAAAATCGCCTTCGCATGTGCAGTAAGACGCTTTCTTAGCATTATATGCAAGAATGAATATGTACGGTCCTGAACATACATTTACCTGAAAACTTAGGATTTTTTATCTAAAATCCAAAGTAATCAGGATGTTGCAGTGCGGTAAACTTATTCAGCTTTGTCGCTGTCAATTGTGGTTTTCTTAGGCTTAGGCAGATCAAGCTTGATGCTGAGTTCCTTAAGCCGCTTTGGTTCCACTTCTGTCGGTGCGCTCATCAACAGATCTTCGGCCTGTTGGTTCATTGGGAACGCAATGACTTCGCGAATGTTCTCTTCGTTCGCTAACAGCATGACAATCCGGTCGATGCCTGGCGCTGAGCCACCGTGTGGTGGCGCGCCAAATTGGAATGCCCGCAGCATGCCACCGAACTTTTCTTCAACCACGTCCATGCCGTATCCGGCCATGCCAAAGGCTTTGACCATAATGTCTGCGCGGTGGTTTCGGATTGCACCTGATGACAGCTCAACACCGTTACAGACGATGTCGTACTGATAAGCAAGAATGTCGAGAGGGTCTTGGTTCTCAAGCGCATCAAGCCCGCCTTGGGGCATTGAGAACGGATTGTGTGAGAACTCAAGCTTGCCATCGTCATCCAGTTCGAACATTGGATAGTCGACGATCCAGCAAAACTTGAAGCAACCGGTTTCACAAAGCTCAAGGTCAGTACCAACCTTCATTCTGGCTGCGCCTGCAAATGATGAGAAATCTCGGGGGTCGCCGCAGACAAAAAACACGGCGTCGCCATCAGTCAAACCCAGTTGTGTGCGTACGGCAGTTGTGCGCTCTTCGCCGATGTTTTTCGCAACAGGACCTGCACCTTCGCCATCACGGAAGAAGATGTATCCCAGTCCTGGCTGACCTTCACCTTGCGCCCATTTGTTCATGCGGTCACAGAAGGCACGGCTGCCACCTGTCGGGGCTGGAATAGCATATACCCTGATGTCATCGTTCTTTTCGACCATCCCGGCAAAAACCTTGAAACCGGAACCACGGAAATGATCTGTGACATCCTGCATTTCAATCGGGTTTCTGAGGTCCGGCTTGTCTGAGCCGTACTTCATCATTGATTCGCGGTAAGGAATTTCCGGGAAAGGCGTGTCCGTTACTGTTCGGCCATCAGCAAATTCTTCAAACACACCTGCAATCACAGGCTCGATGGTGCGTAACACGTCTTCTTGAGTTACGTACGCCATTTCGAAATCGAGTTGATAGAATTCACCCGGGGAACGGTCGGCACGGGCATCTTCATCGCGGAAACATGGGGCGATCTGGAAGTACTTATCGAAACCAGAGACCATCAGTAACTGTTTAAACTGCTGAGGCGCTTGCGGCAACGCGTAGAACTTGCCGGGGTGGTTACGTGCAGGCACCAAATAGTCGCGCGCACCTTCAGGCGAGCTTGCGGTCAGGATGGGTGTCTGGAACTCCATGAAGCCCAAATCGGTCATACGACGACGGATCGATGAAATCACACCGTTACGAAGCTTAATGTTTCTCTGCATTTTCTCGCGGCGCAGATCAAGGAAGCGATAGCGCAAACGAATGTCTTCGCCGTATTCCTGATCGCCAGCGACCTGCATCGGCAGAACTTCGGAAGGGCCTTCGACGTTGACGGCACGAATGCGAATTTCAACATGACCTGTTAGCAGGTTGGTATTGATGGTCTCGGCAGACCGCTCAACGACTTCACCGGTGATTGTGAGCACTGTCTCGGGACGTGCGCTTTCGATGGTCGGGAACAGCTCGTTAGAGACGTCAATCACGCACTGGGTAATCCCGTAATGATCGCGCAGATCGACGAACATCAGGTTGCCGTGATCACGCTTGCGATGCACCCAACCAGAAATGCGCACAGTCTGGCCAACATGTTCAGGCCGTGGTGCGTCACACGTATGGGTACGGAATGGGTGCATAGTATCGGTCACAGGGCATCTCCGGAGGTAGAATGATTACTGGATATTTAATCGGAGGTTTAAGCGCGAAACCCCGGATTTGCAAGGGTTAAGCAGATAAAACCTCCTCACCTAACCTCTCCTCCTAAAAGGAGGAGAGGGATAAGTGGACTGTGCATGAATGCGCAAGTCCCCTCTCTTAAGAAATTGGGGATAGGACAGGTGAGGGGGTGAGCTTAGATTCCAGTGAGAGCCATGCATAAACTTTCGTCATCCCCGCGAAAGCGGGGACCCAGAAAAAAACTTCTGGCCCTTGCATAATCTTTCAAATGGAACAGAAAAGCTATGTCTACATTCTTGCGAGTAAGCGTAATGGGTCTCTCTATATCTGCGTCATAACCGATCTGATGAATCGTGTCTATCTGCACAAAATAAGTGCATTGCCGAGGCTCACCAGAGATCATGGTATTAAAATGCTGGTATATTTTGAATGCTATGCGCGGCTTGAAAGTGCGATACGTCGAGAAAAGGCCATGAAGAAATGGTATCGAAATTGGAAACTCGAACTCATCGAACGAGATAATCTCGAATAGCGTGACCTTTGGTCGGATATCGCTGGGTTCCCGCTTTTGCGGGAATGACGGCGTTAGAAAATAAATAAATCAGTGCCTGACCGAGGCGATATGACTGATATCTGATGGAGCGAGCCTACCAGAGCGATTTTGCGGCGCGTCCGGGCCATGCGGCGTCATAAGCTTCGGCATCAATGCCGCCGTCTGCGCGGGCTTTAGTTTGTGCTGCGAGAATCTTGCCTGCTGATGGAATATCAGCCTTGCCGACGTGAGAGGCCGCATCCCAAAGCTTTGAGCGCATGATCGCGCGAGCGCATTGGAAGTACATCGTTTCGATCTCAATCACCATCACCGAGCGGGGTGGCTTGCCTTGCTCTTCAAAGCTTTTAAGAAGCTTAGGCGCAATGCTGAGATGGGCCTGACCATTGATACGGAGCGTGGTGCCAGAACCTGGAATTAAAAACAGCAGGGCGACGCGGGGGTCTTCGATGATGTTCCTGAGCGTATCGACCCGGTTGTTACCACGCCGATCTGGTATCATGATCGTTTTTTCATCATGAATATGCACGACACAGCCTTGGTCACCACGGGGTGAGCAATCGAGCCCTTCGGTGCCGCTTGAGGCTACCGCCACAAAGGGCGACGCCTCAATTAATTGGCGATATTCGTCTGTGATAATGGCGCTTTCTTTGACGATTGAGGCTTCCGACGGCGTGCCATAGATGGCTTCTAGCTCATCGACGGTTTCAATGCGGATATCACTCATGAGGTTCCCTCAGCGATACGTTGATCAAAATGGTGGATGGAATCTGGAAAGTCGTTTGGTGCGGCGGCGAACTTGTCGCGATCTTCTGGTTCGCCAAAGCCAACCATATGACCTTTGTAAGTTGCGAGGCTGTCAGGTGCGACAGGCTCCCCAGATATGGGACATGTCGGATTAATACATTCGCTCAAAATTGGATCAGACATGCTTTGTCTCCGTTGGTGTTGGGTGAATTTAGGTTCCGCTGACGTAGGGATTGGCCTCGCGTTCATGGCCAAATGTGGACATGGGCCCATGGCCGGGGACAAAGGCTGTATCGTCGCCGAGCGGCCAAAGCTGTGTCTTGATCGAATTGATCAATGTGTCTTGGTCGCCTTTAGGAAAATCGGAGCGCCCAATGGAGCCCTGAAACAAGACATCCCCTACAAATGCCAGATTGCTCTCAGCTTGATGAAAGACGACGTGGCCCGGGGTGTGGCCGGGGCAGTGATAAACACCAAACGTCACATTGCCGACGGTGACGCTGTCTCCGCCAACCAACCAGCGATCAGAATCAAATGCGCGTCCACCCGGAAAGCCGTACTTGGCAGAATCTTGCGAGATCGCATCAATCCAGAACTGATCATCAATATGCGGGCCTTCAATTGGGATACCCAGACGCTCCCGAAGCTCGTCCGCAGCGCCCGCATGATCCGCATGCCCGTGGGTGAGGAGGATTTTCTCAATCTCACATCTGGCTTGCTCAACGGCATCCATGAGGAGATCAATATCACTACCCGGATCGACAAACGCGCCCTTGTTGGTCTCGACACAACAGACAATGGAGCAGTTCTGTTGTAACAGCGTGACCGGCACGATGGCGGCGTGGATAGGTGGGTCGGAGATGGGTGTTTCATCAGTCATGATGGCCTTATCTTAAGGTGCCGATTCGGGCTGCTCAACATGATAGTTGTGATTATTTCGAATTGGGATGCCGCTAAACATTGTTAGAAATCAGAGGTTTTTCAAACGCAACCAACTATGAGAATGCCGGAAACACATCCAAATACGAAAAATGCAATCGCCCCGTATCCGGTTCCATTCATAAAGTTCAAAGATATTAAAAATTCTGGGCCTTTATGCCAATCATCTGAGTCGAAAACTCTTAAGGTGTAACTCAGGGCATATAATATTGTTAAAATTATGCCCCCTGCAAAAAAAACCTAAGGGAAATGCGAATACACGGGAGATACCATCAATATCAGCATTCGCACTTATAACACTGATTGTCGCTACAACGCCTCCAGCATTCGAGAGCGCAACAAGACGAATCAAGCCTTGAAGTGCTTCTGCAGTCTTTTCTGGGAAGCGATGCAAAGTATCAGGTTCTTCATCCATGAATTATTATACTCAAATTAAAATACATTAAAAAGTAGTATTCTTCTAGGTCAATAATACCCTGCTAACGATGTGGAAGAATTTGAAACATGATAGTTATGATTATTTCGATTCAACGAGATGGGTTCGGAACCATGCTAGAGTGCGGGCAATGGCTTTCTCGCGGGCGTCATGATTGGTGCCGCCGTGGACCGTGCGCTCACCTGATTTATAGCCGGAATGCTTGGTGGTTATTGTTCTAACTTTTGAGTTCGGATTGTCAAAGCCGTGATAGGCATCTGGATAAATGTCGATGAACATGGGCGCACCGCCGTCATGATTTGTGGCATTGGCGACGAGCTCGCGGCATGGGTCTGGGAGGGTCCAGTCATCTAAGGCGCCGTGCTGGATCAAGGTTGGTATACGCGCTTCATAACCGGGATATGATTTTTAAGGGCAATGCAGCCCGGATAAAAGACGACAGCTGTTCGTGCATCTGCCGAATTGGGCGCTGGTTCTGCATCCACATCCATACGGACCGCATGCAATCCGGTCATTGCACCATTAGACCATCCAAGGAAAGCAATGCGCTTCGGATCAATCTCGGGCCTTGTGGCTAAGTATTAAACCGCACCGATGGCGTCATGTGGGCGTTGGCCTTCCGGGGTGACGGGGCGATTCTTTGTTTTGCATAAACTGCCGTACCCGCGTGATGCGAAGCTGGCGGGTAATAAAAGCGCATACCCCTCGGCCTGTAGAATATCGATCCAGGCACGCTCGCGTGAACGGATTTCACCTTTTTTTGTATAAAGCCCGCCACAGCCGTGCAGCATGATGATCGCAGGTGCTGGTTTCGCTGCCGTGTCTGGGGCGGGGATATAGACCGCCTTAATCTCATCGCCTTGCAGCGTTGTGTATTGAATGACGTCTTTAGCCGAGACAGAGCTACTCTGCATCAGGAAGAAAGCAGCGGCACCTATAGCAAAGGCCCGACTAAAGATTGTCAGTCTATTCAACTGGCGATTTTCCAGGTGCCGTCAGCTTGGCGACAGGCAGTGCCAATGCCTTTTTCTTGCTCGCCATCAATAAAGATAGCGGTTTCGAATTCGCGGCATTCCGTGCCTTCACTGTTTCGGTACGTGCTGACGGGTGTTACGGTGCCAGAATTCCCCGAATCAGGATTGCGCCAGGTCGATGGTTGCTTCGCCTTGTTATACTCAAGGGCATCTTGCGCGGTGCGTTGCGCGTAAGCCTTGTCAGCCTTATCAAGCGATTTACCGACTTCGCTACCGGCCCATGCACCTGCCAAGGTACCTAAGACAACGGCAGCAAGCTTGCCTTTACCGCCACCTAATTGTGTGCCGATCAATCCGCCGATGCCCGCGCCTGCGAGCGTACCAACGGTTTCTTTATCGCGGCCTTGACCACAAGATGCCAGTGCGAGACATATGGTAATAGCAATTATTGGTTTTGAAAATTTCATCGTACCTAAGGTCCCCGATATTGTGATGTCATGATTATGAAGTTTCTGTCGTCTATATTACAAGTCTTGTGAAAAATAGTCGCTCGAATTGATAGCCTCATGGTCGACTTTGTTTGTATACTTCTTTATCAACAGGATGTGGCAAAATTTAGGCACATTGATATCAATTATCATCCGCAAATGCAGTGATATCTATCACGGAAATGAACATGACAAATTATAGTGAACCTTTCGATCTTTTTGGCAAATGGCTGGATATGGCCAAAGAAAAAGAGATCAATGACCCGACGGCCATGAACTTAGCGACGACCACATCAGACGGTAAGCCGTCTTCACGCATGGTGCTGTTGAAGGACTTTGACCAGGAGGGGTTTGTTTTCTATACAAATCTCGAGAGTAAAAAAGGTCAACAGTTAGCTGATAATAATCACGTCGCGCTCAATTTTCATTGGAAGAGCCTTCGCAAGCAGGTCCGTATCGAAGGTCACGCAGAACGGGTTTCTGATGCGGAAGCGGATGCGTATTATCAGTCCAGACCACGTGGTAGTCGTATTGGTGCCTGGGCCTCTGAGCAATCACGCCCAATGGAAGGTATGTTCATTCTGGAACGACGCGTTGCCGAGTTTACGGCAAAGTTTGGTGTTGGCGAAGTGCCGCGCCCGCCGCACTGGTCTGGGTTTCGCGTTGCCCCCGAACTGATTGAGTTCTGGTCTGATGGTAAATTCCGTCTGCACGAACGGGTCGTGTATAACCGTGATGGAAAGACCTGGACAACGGAACGTCAATTCCCGTGAGCACACCCAAAACACCATCTGCTGAAAGCGCTACTGTTGAGACCGTCGATCCGATGATCGTTGGTGGCAAGCTTATGCGCGCTGCAGCGATTGCGTCTGTAAGTGTAGCGACAATCTTGATTGTGACTAAGTTCGCGGCCTGGATTATGACAGATTCTGTCAGTCTGCTTTCAACGTTATTGGATTCTATCCTTGATGCTGCGGCGTCCCTGATCAACTTGCTTGCCGTTCATCATGCCTTGCAGCCTGCTGACCGGGAACATCGCTTTGGTCATGGTAAAGCTGAGCCCTTGGCCGGATTAGTGCAGGGCGCATTCATTTGCGGTTCGGCGGCGTTCCTTTTGGTGCAAGCTGGTGAACGCGTCGCCCACCCACGTGAGATTGCGAACATGGACATCGGCTATGCTGTGATGGTGTTCTCTATCGTTATAACAATCATTCTGGTGATCTTTCAGCGCTATGTCGTGAAGAAGTCTGGCTCCGTCGCGATTGATGCCGATAGCCTTCATTATCAAACAGACGTGCTGATCAACTTGGGCGTCATGGTGTCGTTGTTTATGTCCAGCCATTTGGGATGGAAGTATGCCGACCCTTTGATCGCAATACTCATTGCGCTGTATATCGTGAAGGGTGCCTGGGGAATCGGTCAAACGTCCTTGGCGATCTTGATGGACCGCGAACTTGAGGACGATGACCGGCAAAAAATCCGAGAAATCGTCATGGCACATAAAGAAGTCAAAGGGTTGCACGATTTGCGTACGCGCTCGTCTGGCTTACATGTGTTTATCCAATTCCATCTTGAACTCGACGGCGACATGAAGCTAATACAAGCCCATGAAATTTCTGAAGAAGTCGAAGATGAATTAATGGAGGCGTTCCCGAATGCTGAAGTGATCATTCACGAAGATCCCGAAGGCGTTGAAGAGGCTCGAGCTGTTTTCCATTGAGTGCATCAAACGCCATACAGCAAGACGTGATTGCTTTTTTACAGCAAGAACTCAGCACGATCGATGGTCCGCCCAAGATTACTACAACGCATATCTCGGTCATATTCTTGAGTGGCGAACGCGCCTTTAAATTAAAACGCGCTGTAGCCTATTCATTTTTAGATTTTACAACATTAGAAGCGCGGCGCATTGCCTGCGAGCGTGAGTTAGAAATCAATCGCCGCACCGCACCCACAATCTATAAAGGCGTGGTGCCTGTGACGATGGACGATGGACAATTCGCTGTGGATGGAGATGGCGAGATTGTTGATTGGCTGGTTGAGATGGCACGATTTGATGAAGCCACATTATTTGATCGACTGATAAAAGTTGAGCGCGGATTGCGGCGCCCGATGATTGAAGGTCTGGCGGATGCGATTTCAGAATTCCATACCCATGCTGAAATCAGCAAAGCCCGCGGTGGCGCGAATGGTATCCGTAAAATCGCTGAGAATAATGTGAAGGCATTTGCGGCTTTGCCCGATGAAGCTTTTTCCGCAAAAGATGTGAATGCTGTGACGTCAGAGACACTTGCCCGGATTGATGCGCAGCAACTAGTTTTAGATGCGCGCCGCAAGCGTGGATGTGTGCGCCATTGTCATGGGGATTTGTATCTTCGAAATATTCGCCTCGTTGATGGGCAACCAACGTTGTTTGATGCGATTGAGTTCTCGGATGATTTTTCAGAAATTGATGTGGCCTATGATCTGGCATTTGTATTGATGGACTTACAGTTCCACGGACAACGTCGCTTGGCGTCATTCCTATTGAATAGATATCTCGAAGTCGCTGACGAGCAGGCAGATATATATCGTGTGCTACCGATATTCTTGTCCATGCGGGCGCAAATTCGGGCACATGTTGGCGCCGCAATTTTTGCGGTACAAACAGACGAGGATGCTCGGGACCAGGAACTTCAGATAGCTCGAGATTACTTGGTATTGGCTAAAGAGTATTTGAATGAGACACCGCCAAGGCTTGTTGCTGTGGGTGGATTGTCTGGGTCAGGTAAATCACGGCTAGCCCGGGAAGTTGCATCCCATATTGGATTGGCACCGGGTGCGCGTGTTGTACGCACTGATGTTGTGCGCAAGCGCATCTCGGGTATCCATCCGAACGAGACACTGGGTGCTGAAGGCTATACCGCCGAGATGACAGTAAAGACGTATGAGGCATTTATTGATCAGGCGCGCGAAGCAATCCTGGCCGGTCAAAGTGTCGTGCTGGATGCTGTCTTTGCGATGCAGGACCAACGTGAAACCGCTGAGGCTTTGGCCACGGAATTAGGCGTGCCATTTACCGGTATTTGGGTTGATGCACCAGAAGATGTGCGTATTGAGCGGGTGATGAAACGCGAACGAAATGTTTCTGATATCACGCCGGAAATTGCCCGGTCTCAATCGGCCTATGATGTTGGAGAAATGACATGGGCGTCTGTTAACAGTGCGGGCGAAAAGACGGAGACAGTTGCTCAAGTACTTCGTATTTTAGGCGTGTAATCTTTGCGTGAAAGCCTGAATGCTGGCATAATATAGTCTAACGATTAAACGGAGGCTCATCGTGGTCAACACCATCTTATGTCCCCTTAGTGGCGCGCCAGAAAACGAAGGTACCCTCGATAAAGCGTATTCGGTCGCCAAAGATCTCAAAAGTCATCTCGAAGTTTTGCATGTTGAACCTGAAGCCAAGGAATCGATTCCTTTACTGGGCGAGGGTATGTCTGTCTCGATGGTTGAAGATATGATTGGCATGGCCGAGAAAGAGGCGCGCAGTCGTGCAGATAGTGCCCGCGCGATGTTTGATGCAAGCGTTATCCGACATGGCGTTGATGTGGCAGATAAGCCTAGTGGTGAGCGTAAGGTGACAGTTTCTTGGCGACACGAACACGGTCGCGAAGATGAAGTCTTGGCACGTATTGGTCGCCTCAATGATTTGATTGTTGTTGCGAGACCGGGCGATTCTGATGATGTGCTAACGCCGATGACACTGAACGCAGCGATTTTCGAAAGTGGACGTCCTGTGCTTGTTGTGCCCCCGGGCGGTACGGCGTCGATCCGAAAACGTGTGGCGATTTCGTGGAATGGCAGTGTGCAATCTGCACGCGCAGTTTCTGCTGCGGTACGCATTCTTGAGCAAGCCGAGGCCGTTATGGTTTTAACAGCCGATAGTTTCCGCACTTCAGGTGCACGTGGAACCGAGCTCGCCAGCTATCTGGAATGGCACGGGGTGAAGCCTGACACTCAAATCTTTGAGGCATCTGCAGGCAGTGTTGGACCGAGACTTTTGGAAGAATGCGAGAAGTTTGGTGCTGACCTTCTAGTTAGTGGTGCCTATACCCATAGCCGGATGCGTCAGCTTATTCTTGGTGGCGTGACGAAACATGTTTTGGGTCATGCAAAAATCCCAATGCTGATGGCGCACTAAGAACAAGTCTCTCAATATATAAACGCGATTGATGCGTCCCGGAATAAATTGTTAGGATTCACCCAGCTCTATTTTTTTTGTTCAAGATGTGCGCCATGTATTGGGCAGGCTCGTCTGTATCATAAGCTTCTGCAAACGTATCCATACTTGCCGTGATTGCTGCGTCCAGCGGTGTGTGATCCCAGGACTGCAGCAGTTTTTTCTGGGCTCGGACTGCGGCAGGGGCAGACGCCAGAATTGATGCAACGGCAGTATCGACGGCATTGTCCAGAATTTCTGGATCAACGACTTCTTCAAGAAAACCCCATTCATACGCGATGTTGGCTTCTATCACGTCACCAGATAAGACCAACCATCCGGCACGTCCTCGACCCATAAGGCGTGGCAACAGTACGGCTTGAATGACAGAAGGAATGCCGACACGAACTTCGGGCATGCAGAACGTTGCATTGCTTGTAGCAATGCGAAGATCGCAGGCAGCGGCCATTTCCATCGCACCCCCGATACACGCCCCTTGAATACGGCAAATGACCGGGACTGGCAGATCAAAGATTGCCTGGATCGCGCCCCGCAGATTATTAATGAAGTTAAACGCGGTTGCTTTATCGAGCCCGGATAGTTCCGAAATATCTGCCCCAGCTGAGAACGCCCGCGTGCCAGTTGCGCGCAAGACGACAACACGTAGATCGTCATCCTTGGCCAATTGGATTGCGGCATCGGTAATGCCTTTGACGGTCTCGCTGTTGAGCGCGTTTCGTTTGTCGTCACGGTCGATGATGATTTCGGCAACGCCGTCTTTGGGGTGATTAATTGAAACGCTCATTGAGGGACCTTTTTAAGACTTGGACCATAACCAGGCAGCACCGCGCACGCCCGAACTATCGCCGTGAATATTTTTGACAAGAGGCGTCTCGCAGACATCAGAAAAGACATAACGCCCCAATAATTTTGGCACATCTTCATAAAGACTTGCAATGTTCGATAGCCCACCACCCAGCACAATAATATCTGGATCCACGATATTAATGACACCTGATAAGGCACGCGCCAATCTATCTGCATAGCGCTGCATGGTTGCCACCGCTTCGGTGTCGCCCTTTTCTGCGCGAGAAACAATCTCGGTCGAGGATATGTTCTCGCCGCCCGTACTGGCGTGATCGTGTTGCAATCCGGGACCGGACAGAAATGTCTCGATGCAGCCGGTTTTGCCGCAATAACACGATGGCCCGGGAAGTTCTGATTCTGTATTTGGCCAGGGCATGGGATTGTGCCCCCATTCTCCGGTGATGGCGTTACGACCTGTCAGGGGCGAGCCATTGATAGCGATTCCGCCGCCAACGCCGGTGCCAAGAATAACCCCAAAGACCACGTTGCAATCTTTGCCAGCGCCGTCAACGGCTTCTGAAATGGCAAAGCAATTGGCGTCATTGTCGATACGAATATCGCGTGCCAAGGCATCACAAAGATCGCGCTCAAGCGAATGGCCGATGAGCCATGTGGAATTGGCATTCTTGACCAAACCGGTCTTGGGAGAGGTCGCACCCGGGATGCCGACACCGACATTAGTTTGCCTATCGCATCCTGCAATCTTGGACACATCTGCGACTACATCGCGTATGGCCGAGATGGTTTTCGTGTAATCTCCTTGAGGACTGGGGATGCGAATCCGCGCGTGTTCGCCACCATCGTCGTCCAGGACAATGGCTTCTATCTTCGTTCCTCCGAGGTCGACCCCTATTCTCATGCGGAAATATTAGGCTATTGCTCGCAAAATGGGGAGTCGCGGCATGTATCTTTCTTCATCTACATATTGTTGGTTGTACGAAATATAGGGATTTGTTAACCATATTAACGCAAAGATTAGTGTATTCCGAGTGGCTTACTCGGGGACAGGGCAATCTGGGGTGTTAAAAATGAGCGACGACCGGGCAGGGTCTGCGATAAATATTGATGGGGTCTCAAATAACTGGGATGTGGACCTTGTGGACTTAAGACCCGTCTTTCGTGGTCTTACGGATGGCGGTGTTGCTGGTAAGGAACTGGCAAAATTGCTTGGTGTCGCACCGTCGACCATTAGTAAGTGGCGGCGCGGCACGGCCAAGCCCCATGAAAACACCATTCAATTCCTGACGTTGATTCTAGCCGATGTTATTGGCTCGAAAGAACGGACGTTGGATGCCATGGAAGATGTTCCATTAGCGTGGCGTTTAGGACGTGAAAGCGAATTGGCAGCAATGCGCCAGTCGCTTTATCAACAAGAAGCGATTAACCGGGTTTTGAAGCCAACGGCGCTGCGTGATGGCGCGCGCATGTTCAAAGACTGGCTGATCAAAACCAATGTGCCGGTTCGCAACATCGGACCTCAGCGTTTGCGGGTGGTCGCGTGAGCGAATCTGCTTACAACGCGCTTGGAATTTCCAGCGAAGGTCTGCAAACCGCACTTGGTATCAAGAAAAGCTACAAGGCCTGCGAGCCTTTGGTCATGCCCGGACAAGCGACACGCCTTATTGTGCCTGAGAACTTGTTGAACAAAGAAATTGATCTATCAAGTTATGAAGATCCACTCGCGTTGGCGATGGTGTGCGCGCGCGACCCTGAAGGGTCTATGGCATTGGCTGCGACAGCGCGCCTGGCACCACTTGGGAATTCAACAAATCTGGTCCGCGGCGTTATCGAAATTATTGGTGACACATCGCGTCATGAGCTTGTCCGCGAATGCTTAAAATACGTCACAGATCACGCGTTTGAGCCTGACAGTCTTAATAAGGTGCGTCGTCATGCGTCGAAGATTGTTATCGAGACCCGCAAGAAATTTACCGCTGCGCTTCGCGAAAACCTTAAGTCATTGCTTGATGGTGAAATTGCGCCGCGACAGTTCGTTCATGAATTTTTTGAGCTAACCGAAGCTGGTAATATGCGTCACGATGTCCGCAAGAAATTGATGCTGAGTCTGCTTCTATCCTCATCTGTGCGGCCATCTATCAAATTTATGATGCTGGAAAATTTCGATCGTATTCCGAAATCCGTTAAGCTTGGGATCGTCTCGGCAGTCTTGAAGGCAGAGCCCACACGCCACACAGAAATCATCAAAGAAGAACTACATTATATTATTAATAAGGAACGGATGATCCGTGAAGGCCATGATATTAATGGCCGACCTGCGCCTAACATGACAGCAAACGAACGACCTGCGCCGAAAGTAAACGCGAATGAGCGCCCGGCAACGGTACGTGAGCGTGTGCCTGATGAAATCCCGATGGTGCGTCCGGGTGAACAGCACCCTGAACCTGAAACGCCATGGTTTTTGATCTAAGCTGTTTTAGTTTATCTGCATTTGCATGTTCTCAGATGTTTGCAAATCCGACCCAAGTCTTTAAAAACGCTGCATGACTTATATCCCGAATTACGTCTTCGAAGGCGAACCTGCGATTGGCGAAACCATGCAAGTGGCGCCAGGCATTCACTGGCTGCGTATGCCGCTGCCGTTCAAATTGGACCATATTAATCTCTGGTTGCTTGAAGATGGCGACGAGTGGGTCATTGTTGATACAGGTATCTGTACTGACGACTGCAAAGCCGCTTGGGAGACATTATTCCAGGGCACAATGGGCGGACGCCCCGTCAATCGCGTCGTCGTTACGCATTTCCATCCAGATCATGCCGGTTTGGCAGGATGGCTGACGGAACGCTTTAACGTGCCGCTGATCATGCCGCTGACGGAATGGACGTTTGGCCGAATGCTGTCACTGGATGGCCAGGAGGTCTCATTAGATGTCTATAAAAAGTTCTACCATCGTGCAGGCTTTACGCCTGAATTGATGGATACGGTAACGCGTCGTATGGGTGGTTATAAAAAGGCAGTCTCAACCATTCCTGCCGCACTACAGCGTATTGAAGATGGGAGTGAGATCATAATTGGCGGCAAGTCTTGGCGTATGATTGTTGGTCGTGGACATTCACCTGAGCATGCGTGCTTATATTGTGACGAAGCTGATGTGCTGATTTCAGGCGATCAGGTTTTGCCAAAAATCAGCCCGAATGTGAGCGTTTGGCCACAAGAGCCTGATGGGCAACCGCTGCAGTTATATATTCAAAGTATTGAACATCTCCGCCAGCAAATCCCAGGCGACCCATTGATCCTGCCTAGCCATAACTGGCCGTTTAAAGGCCTCCACGCGCGTTTGGATGATCTGGATGCGCACCATGTAGAACGGCTTGATGATACCGTTGAGGCATTGTTTGAGCCAAGCACAGGCGTTGAAGTTCTTTACCGCCTGTTCAAGCGTGAACTGGACGAGCATCAAACGTTCTTTGCAATTGGCGAGACGTTAGCTCACTTGCATCAGTTGGTTATGGATGGACGCGCAGTGCGCTCGGTGCGTGATGACGGTGTTTATATCTTTACGCTGACGTAAGGCTTTAGCTCTGCGGTTCCGCTGACGTTTGGCATGGGTCGTATCTTAGGGCTTTGATCACCTCGGATGCGACGAGACCCGACAACAAATAATATATTGTCTGTGCATGACGCCGCGTTTTTACCAGATTCTCATGACGTAATTTTGCAAGATGCTGCGATAACGCAGACTGGCTCAGGCCAACAACCTTTTCAAGTTCTTATACACTGGATTCGGTTTCAGACAAATGGCATAAAATCATCAGCCGGTGTCTGTTCCCCATCGCTTTGAGTAACGCACTCGTGCGTTGAGCTGCATTGGTTTGATCATCTTTTTGATCTACATTTTGATGGGCGATAGACGGCATCATGGCCTCTTAATTTCTGCGAATGATCTGCTTGAGCGAATAAGCCAAGGTACGCTTCTAGGACCTCACGAACCACACACAGTTACGTGATTTAACAATCGATTTTTGTTATCGAAATTGTTGCAATGTCTGTAAAATCATCGGACCTTACACATCATTCGAATAACTTTTAGGTAGCTTGTATGACCACGGTGAAATTAGACCTTAAGGGCCTGAACTGCCCTTTGCCGGTGCTTCGCGCAAATAAAAAAATGAAAGAGCTTATGGCTGGTGATATTCTTGAGGTTGAGGTCACAGACCCCGCAGCGCCTAAGGATTTTGAGACCTATAGCGAAACGACAGGGCACGAGCTGGTCAAGAATGAGGCTGGGGAAGATATGTTCACTTTGGCGCTTAAAAAAGCAGGATAAACGCCGCGCTTAAATCTTAGATCCGATAGCCAATGCGCATACCAAGGGTACCAAGCCCTTCGTTCTCGTCTTGCGTATAGCCGTTCGAGATATGATCAAAATAGATGGATGCTGAATAGTGTTCCGAGAATCGATACCCAACTTCTGCTGGAATATGAAACAGCAGCGTTGAGCCTAAGGCTTTTTTGTCAGCTTGGACGAGTTTGGTTTCGCCATCATGTGCAGCCACACCAAGTCCAAAAAACGGACCGTTATCGAGTTCGTACCTGTAGCGAAGGCCGGCATATACCTTTGACGTATCTCCGCCCGTATTGATCGATGCGCCAACTGCTGGATGGATATACCCACCCAAGACATCGTAGACAGAATTGAATAATACTTCGGCATTGATATCAACGCTGCTTTCACGGCTAAAGCCAATCCAAAGATTATCTGTGTCGTGGTCGAGCACGCCAAAGCTGACCTCATGCAATGTATCCTAAAGATCGTCAGCAATTACGGCTGATGAAAAGGAGATCATCACGTATAGAGCTGTGAGGGGGAGGCATTGCTTTAATGCGCTCATATCAATGACCACAAATCAGCCTTTTTTAACAACGAGCCATAGCGCGTGAATCATACCTGGGAAGAATCCAAGGATTGTGAGCGCGATGTTAATCCAAAAGTGTAATCCAACGCCGACGGTCAAGAATTCTGCGACGGGCGGAAGGAAAATTGCAATAATGATGTGAATAATGTTCATGAATGTAATCCAAACTAAAATTTATTAAATATTATGATCAGCTAACATAGCCGCCAAATGGTGGATGCGCCGTCGTATAATAGTAATCAAATGTTACACAGGGTTGGCTGTTGGATACCGCATCAAATACAACGGTACCCAAGGAAACCTATGCTTGATTAAGCTTCTTTAGTCTTTGGCGGACGCACTTTTTCACGTAACGTCTGGATAGCTACATAAAGCGGTGGGATGAAGAAAATTCCGATGAACGTTGCGGCGACCATCCCGCCGAAAACTACAAATCCAACGGAAACCCGACTAGCCGCCCTGGCACCAGATGCAATGATCAAAGGTGAAACACCCAAGATAAACGATAGGGCAGTCATCATCACAGCTCAGAACCGAAGTCGCGCCGCTTCCATCGCTGCATCGTAAATGCTCAACCCTTCTTCACGCCAGACCTTGGCAAACTCGACGATCAAAATCGCACTTTTCGCAGAGAGTCCAATCAACATGACCATGCCAATTTGCGCATAAAGGTTAAAGTTCAAAAACGGCAGGAGTGTGATCGGAATGAGCGCGCCAAATGCAGCAATGCTCACGGATAAAATCACCGACATTGGGACGGTCCAGCTCTCGTACTGTGCAACGAGGAACAGATAGGCAAAGATGAGCGCCAGGCTAAAAATAGCCAATATAAGTGCGCCGGCTTCTTGTTCCTGCAACGCGGTCCCGGTCCAGCTGAGGGCATATCCTTCTGGCAATGCTTCGGCAGCTAACCTTTCCATGGCAGGAATGGCTTCACCTATCGAAATACCTGCTGCGGGTGTCGCATTGATATTCGCGCTTTGGAACTGATTATATCTTTTGATGTTGAGCGGGCCCAGTATTGGCTTAACACTGACCAATGAACGTAACGGCACCATCTCATCAGAACTGTTTCGGACATACACTCTATTGATGTCTTCTATCGTTGAGCGAAAACGTGTTTCCGCCTGAGTACGGACCTGATAGGTCTTTCCGTATAGATTGAAGTCGTTGATATAGCGGGATCCAAAGTTCGCTTGCAGGGTCGAGAATATGTGATCCAGCGGCACGCCAAGAACCTTTGCCTTGTCCCGGTTAACATCAAGGAACAACTGAGGCACGTTTGCCGAGAAGGTCGAGAACGTACGCGCAAATTCGCCGCTTTGATTGACGTGCACGATGAGGCTTCGGACAGCCGCTGCCATTTCTTGAGGCGAACGGTCCTGTAAATCTTGTAATTCCGCCTCAATGCCGCCTGATGTTCCCAGTCCCATGATCGGCGGCAATGGAAAGGCGAATGCATTGGCGCTGGAGATGCTGGCAAGCTTGGCGTTGAGTGTTACTAGAATCTCATACCACTTGAGCCCGGGGCCGGTGCGTTCGCTCCAGGGCGTCAGGATCGGAATGACCAATGCTGAGTTTGAGGCGGCACCAGAAATAATGCTTAATCCGGTGACGGAAATAACGTCCAGCACACCTTCGGTGCTGCGCATCATATCGACAATACCTGCGACAACTTCATTGGTTCTGCTTAATGATGCACCATCAGGAAGCTGCACATTGCTGAACAAGACGCCTTTGTCTTCCGTCGGTAAAAAGCCTGTCGGGGCGCTCTTGAACATCATGAACGTTGCGCCGCCAAAGATCGCGAAGACGGCAAGCGAAAGTACAATACGTCTCGCCATGACACCGACAACGCGGACATATCCGTTGCGTCCCGAATCGACCAGGGACGCGAACCACTTCAACGGTCCCTTTG